>WNFJ01564518.1_pt1 | contig 26611 bp, 25 predicted proteins | sample 5400461 | NCBI WGS metagenome assembly WNFJ01 (sample SAMN13153349, study PRJNA577476) | soil metagenome | isolation source: 115 cm saprolite on Douglas fir-dominated hillslope | place: USA:California | collected 2013-09-17
TTGTTGTTGGCAGTTCTAGTTTCCACCAAGTTACGGGCAGGTGGGTCCCGGCATGCCTTCGGGCCGCGACAGCTTCCGTCGAAACCGTGTCGCCCCCTCGGTACAATTCCATTCTAGCACTTCGCCGCCAGGTTATGGGTGCGTGCGTTATTGCCAGTTCAAGCTGTCAGTGAAGGACCTCCTTTGCTTGTTGAGTTCCCTTCGCGCAAGCCGCTCTGGGTAAACCTTTCGCGCTGCGCTCTGGGTAAACCAGAATGGGAGTTTTGGGTACACACCCGGCAGTTTTCGTAAGAGTGAGAAACAAAGGAGATAAGTCGAGGCAACGTACCGGTAATGTGGTACGACCAATCGGAGCCAAAACGCGTTGAAAGGTTGGAAGGTTGAACGTTGGAAAGTTCAAAACCCGGAGACGCCCCTGCCCCCTTACGTTTTTGCAAAGAATTGAGGGGATTGAGTTTAGGGGGTGGGGGGCGGCAAAAGAATTGAGGGGTAAGGACTTACGATCCAAACGGGTTAGAAGGTTTGCAGGTTGAAGGTTGGAATGTTGAGGAAGCCGATCTAAGGAAGGGAACAAGGAGGAATGGCACGGGGCTGGAGGATCGGGTCGGCGTCGGAGCTTGGCACTTCGAGGCTCAGTGTAAACAAACACGGAAGAGCATAGCATGAATTTATATACTTGTCGACTCATTTCTTATATATCATTCGAACGGAGATGGTAAGTCGTTGAAAATGCCGACAGATACGCGCGCGAAGGGACGAGAAAGAAAAGACGAAGTCAAAAAACCCCACACGCAAAGCCGGCGTGATGAGGCACCCACAATCGACTTAGGGTTTATCGTCCGAGCCACCCGCCCGTTGGAATGTTTGCAGGTTAGAAAGTTTGAAGGTTTGGGAAAGGAAGAGACGCAGAAAGGTTGAATAGAGGCCGGCTAAAGGACGGAGAAAATCAGGAATTGGGGGAAGCGGCGCGGGCGGGAAACGCGCCTTCGGGGAACGAGGCTTCCGAGGAAGCCATCGATTCGGCCAGGGTGAGCCGCGGGGCGCGCAGTAGCAGGAACAATTCCCCCGCCCAGAGCAGAATATCCAGCAACCTTCCGCGCTGAAGATTGCTCAAGTCTTGAGCTTGTAGGCTAACGTCGAGCGCCTTTCGCGAACATTCCTCGACGAAGGCGCGCATGGAAGCAAGGTTGACCGGCTCAATGCTGAACTTGCGTCCGCGGGGATCGAGGCCCTCCAGCCGGTCGTAACAACGCAGCAGGAAATGGTTCAGGCAGAGAGCCTGACGATCCAATGAAGTAATCGCGGCGCGGCCACAAGAACCCACCCGGCAGTTTCGCTTCCCAAGCATCGTATCCATTCCACCCAGGCCCATTGATGCAACTCGATGACCGATCTCATTCCCTTTCGGATTTCTGTTCTCTCTATAAGATGCGTTACGCAGTACAAACGGTTTCATCTTCGCGAACAACACCGTCTTTGATAAAACACTCCTCGGCGGCATTTGTTTCCGCGTGAATCATGGACGGCGCCGGCAAATGCGCGAACATGGTTTGTATACGCAGGCAGCGATCCACGTAGGGCGCCAGCAACGCGCGAATCCAACGGACGTTTTCAGTGCAACGTTTCTCACGCTCGTCCCCGGCCCACAACGTGACAACAGTAATCAGCCGGGCTTCCTGATTTGAAATCATCACCAGGCATCCGGCAAAGCCGGTGACGTCCTTGAACGCTCCGGCAATTGCCGCAGGAATGGCGGCTTCCACGCGTTGCGCTTCACGAGGCTTGGCTACAAACTCCACGCTCAGTGCCGCGACGGCGGCAACAGCAGATGGCCCACTTCTGGACACCGGTGCACCTACGGCAACAGTTTGGGGGAATCGAAAGGCGACACTTTCTGTCTTCTTTGAGTGACACGTTGGACTAGCCATAATTCCTCCAAATGAGCCCGCCCAGCCTTTAGGAGAAGGGAGGCGCATCCTGGCCCGTTCAGGGTAGGCTAGAATGCGCCCGCTGGGGCACATGGGGACTAGGGTAATTCCCCACGGATAAGGACTCCCGAGCGTTACGGGGGTTCCTACGCACCAGTAGTGCAGCTCGCTCTCGTTCCGTTTCAGCTTTATGTAAGTGAAGCTCTTGCTTCATTGCACCCAGAGGAGGGCAAAGCTATACTCCTCCCCCTAGAATTCGAGGGCTTGCGTGGAGTTCTTCTCCTTCGACTCGCAGTACCTGGAACGGTTGCGCGCGGGGGATGTTGCGACCGAACAGCACTTTGTCGCCTATTTTGAGCAACTTCTGCGCATCAAGCTGCGTTCCCGGATGCTTCCTTCTGACAAAGTAGAGGATTTGCGTCAGGAGACCTTTATCCGCGTGATCGCCTCCGTGCGGAAAGACGGAGTGCGTCAGCCGGAGCGCTTCGGAGCATTCGTTAACTCCATTTGCAACAACGTTTTACTGGAGCATTACCGCTCTTCCGGAAGGAGTCAGCCAATGGACGATTCCCATCTTGAAATCCCGGATAAAGTACTCGATTTAGAGGGCGCGCTGTACTCCAAGGAGTCAGCCAAGCACGTCCGCAAGATCCTAGATGAGATGCCAAAACGGGACCGCGACCTCCTGCGGGCGCTCTTCTTCGACGAAAAGGAGAAAGACGCCATTTGCTCGGAGTTCGGGGTGAATCGCGATTACCTGCGCGTATTGCTTCTGCGCGCCAAGGATAAGTTCAAGGTTCTCTATAAGAAGAGCGAGATCGGCATAGCCCCGCGGGCGACTGGCCTGGGAACCCGGTGAAACGTTCTTGCGCCTCCCAGCACTACTATACGGATGATACAAATGGACCATAACGAAGCGACACGGCAGCAAGCGGCAATCAAGTATGTGCTCGGGGAACTCCCTCCGCTTCAGCGCGACGCTTACGAAGAGCATTACTTTGATTGCGCAGAATGCGCCCTGGACATCAAGGCGCTGACCACTTTTGCTGACACGGCTCGCGAAGTCTTGCGGCAAGAGCGCGGCACATCCGTTGCCAGAGATCCTCTTCCAGCACGTACTGGGTGGTTCACGTGGCTAAAGCCGATTGTCGCCGTGCCCGCGTTTGCCGCGCTGTTGCTGATTATCGTGTACCAGAATGTGGTCACCATTCCTCACGCACGGGAAGACGCCTCATCGGGTGCCACGCAGCTTTTTGTCACTTCTCGTGCGCCCAAAATGGCCGTCACGCGTGGCAGCGAAGACATCGCAAAATACTCGGTTCGCCAAGGCGAGAACCTTGCGCTCAAATTTGACTTCACGCCTAGTCCATCTTTTGACACCTACGTTTGCCAGCTTCAGGACGAATCCGGTCGCTCCATTCTTCAGCTGCGTGTTCCCGGCTCGTTCACTAATAAAGAGCTGAATCTTGTTGTTCCGGCAAACCGGGTCAAGCCTGGCAAGTACACGCTGATCTTCACCGGCGATCCTGGCGCAAAGGGCCAGCCATCTAGAGACGAAGTCCTGCGCCTTAGCTTTGCTATTGAATTTCTCCCCTTTGGATGAAAGAGTATTAGGCTCCAAATTAGCTAGTCGAGGTGCCCCTCATGTCCACCAAGTCCAAGCCCCCGAACAAGCCCTCAAACACTGAGAACGGAGAGGAACCGGAGCAAGGCATCCCTTTCCATTTCCACGGAGAGGCTCACGCGTTCAGCGCCACGTTTCTCCGGCCGATTCCTTTCCCGATTGAAGCGCAGGCTTCCGTCTCGTTGCCGAGCATCGGCGGCCATGCGCGGTCGCGCGTCGAAAATTTCGTTGGCGACCACCTGGTGCGCTTCACTGCTGCGCAGTGCCACGTCTCCGGCAGCTGGATGAACAAGGAAGCTGCCACCACCGATGCCACGGCCACCATTGAGGGGCTAAATATCCTTGATTTTGTCACTGCCGAACGCATCGTGGCGCGCCTTACCTCGGAGCACCGCATCGGTCAACCGGAGGGGCACTTTATCGCCCTTGGCAGCACGTTTGAAGGCTTGAAAATCGCTGGTCACGACGTTAAGGTGACCCTGCGCCACGAGTTGTTCGTGAAAAGCAAGACTTTCGCTGCGCTGCGTGATCAGCTTGCAAAAGACACGGAACCAGACAAAGTAACCGACATCACGACTGACCAAATCGCATTATGCTCGCTTGCCGAAGACATCGATGTAGAGTTTCCGGGCCTCAAGAAGAGGGGTCATATTCTGCAGATCGACCATTTTGGCGAAATTGCTATTGCCGAGGTTTTCGCCGCATTTGGCACTCGCACCCTGACCATGCTGCGCTTCAAACTGGGCTCCCCCAGCGTCGGCAGCGGCACCGTCGTAGAAGCCACCACCAACGGCCAGCCATGGCCCCCAAAACCGTAGACTGCAGGATTCTGATTCTCATCCTTCTTTTGCCTTTCACAGTCGCAGGTTGCTCCCGCGCGCGTTCCGCCGATTCCGCATACGCACAAATCCGCCAGGAAGCGCAGCGAGGGCAGTTGGATACGGCTCTTCGAGACGCCGATGCGGCCCTTAGCAAGTACGGCGAGAGAGATGTCGCCACCCAATGGCGCTTTCGGGTTCTGAAGGCCCACATTCTCTTCCTGCAAGGGTCTTACGCGAAATCGCTGCAGTTGCTGGACGAGCAATTCCCATCAACGCTCGAGGGTTCGGAAGTAGCTGTCCGCCGCGAGTTGGTTAGGGGATTGGTGCATACCACTATGGAGAAGTACGATGCTGCAGAGAAAGACCTGACAACCGCCGCCCAGATTGCACAGACTAAACAGCCCTCCTTGCGCGGAGACATTTTCCAGGCCCAGGGAATTCTATACGTCGATAGAAAGAGATACGACGAGGCGGCAACGGCGTTTCGATCCGCCGCTGCCATCGCTCGAGAACGGAATCTCCCCGGGGCTGAACTTATTGCTCTGGCTAGTCTCGGAAATGTAGCGATGTGGCAGGAGCACTATGACGAGGCTATCGATCGTTTCAAGACAGCGCTAGAGAAGGCGCGCTCGCTGGGAGAGGCGGACGAGGAGGCCAGAGCACTGGGCAATCTCGGTTGGAGCTATGAGGCCATGGGTGATTTCGAAAATGCAGAGGAGGAATTCAAACGTGCGGAGGAAGCCTCCGGCAGAGCAGGTTTGGCGGGAGAGCGGATCTATTGGTTGAATTCTCTCGGCGGCGTTTACTACCAGCAGAGGCGATACTCCGAGGCCGAAGCCTTCTCCGAAAAGGCACTTGCGTTAGCGGGACGCATGGATAGTAAACGCACGCTTACGGAGTGTCTCAACACTCTTTCCGAAGCCGAGTTGGCGACAGGGCGCTTGGACGCCGCCGAAAGACGCAACCGAGACGCCCTGGACATTGAGCGGGCGGGGCTCGATCAATTTGGCACAGCCTCATCCACGATCATCGCCGCACGCATTGCGGCAAGCAAGAGGCGTTTCCACGAGGCCGAAGAAGCTTTTCAAAAAGTAGTTAACGATCGAACCGTGGAAACACCACTTCGCTGGCAAGCGCAAGCGCGTCTCGCGCAAGTCTACGCCGATCAAAACCTTGTCGCGAAGGCGGAGCGAGAATTTAGCCGTGCAATCAAGACCATCGAAACGGCGCGCTCCTCCATCCAGCAAGAAGAGTTCCGCATGTCCTTCCTTTCGAGCGCCATTGAATTCTACGAAGGCTACGTCGATTTCCTTGTTTCTCACAGTCGCATGCTTGATGGATTGGATGTCGCTGAGCTCAGCCGGGCGCGCACGCTGGCTGAAGGCTTGGCAACCACGAATGGCGCCACCTCTCCTACCTTGCGCAGCGTTCCTCCGCAACAGATCGCGCAGAAGTTGAAGGCGTCTCTTCTTTTTTACTGGATTGGGCAGAAAAACTCTTACCTGTGGGTGATCACTCCCGCGAAAACGAGTTACTTCAAGCTGCCTCGGGCCTCGGTAATTGATCCGGTGGTCGCAGACTATCGGAAAACGCTCTTGCACATGCATGATGCGGAAGAAGCGGGCAGCGCTGACGGGAAAAAGCTATACGCCATGCTGGTCGACCCAGCCAAGAAGCTGATTCCGCGGGGCTCCCAAGTCATCGTGTTGCCCTCGGAGAGTCTCTACGGGCTGAACTTCGAGACCTTGATCGTGCCCGATCCACAGCCGCACTTCTGGATTGAGGATGTCACTTTGACGACGGGCAGTTCGCTGACATTGCTGGCCGCATCCGCCAGCCAGCCGCCGAAAGACAAGAGCCTTTTTCTCGTTGGAGATACGAAACCGCCTGATCCTCCGTTTGCCCCGCTTACGCAAGCTGCCGAGGAGATGAAGCGGGTCAAGAAATACTTCCCTGGAGCGCAAACGAGAATCCTGGAAGGAGGCAAGGCCACTCCTACGGCTTTCCTCAAGAGTAATCCGGAACAGTTTTCCTACGTCCACTTTGTCACGCACGGTACAGCCAGCCGCACGCGACCACTGGAATCCGCCGTGATCCTCAGCCAGGAAGGCGACTCCTATAAGCTTTACGCCCGTGACATCGTCCAGCATCACTTGAACGCCAGCCTCGTTACAATTTCGGCGTGCAACGGCGCCGGCGCCCGTGCCTATTCCGGCGAGGGCCTCGTCGGCCTCTCTTGGGCTTTCCTCCGCGCGGGAGCCCACAACGTCATCGGCGCGCTCTGGGAAGTAAGCGACGCTTCCACGCCGCAATTGATGGATGCCTTCTACGGCGAACTCTTTCAGGGCAAAGACCCCGCCACAGCCCTCCGGGACGCCAAACTCAGCTTGCTCCATTCCGCAGATCCTGACTCTGTGTTCAAGAAACCCTTCTATTGGGCGCCTTTCCAGCTCTACGCTGGCTCATAGTCGAAATTGCGAAACTAACAAATTGTAGTTTCGATTGCCGGCGTGCTGCGCGGCCGATGTTTTTCAAGGATTCGGTGCGGAATTGTAGCCGAAAGCGGCGCCGTCAGCGCCTTCGCATTGACGGATAGCGATATGGTGTCACGCCCTGGCCCTCTTCAATCGTCACAATTTGGTTGGCGGCGAGACCATGAATCTCTTCGCGTGCGCCGCTTGGCCAAGTGATCTCAACGGTGTCCACACGCGCATGTTTTCCCAGTCCAAAATAAATCCTCGGATCTTGCGCCGAGCAATAACTCATTCCACCCTTTACCAGGTCGTGGCTCACGAAGTCTCCGGCAATTAATTTGATCGCAGCGCCGATCGCGTCGCGGTTACTCTTTGTGCCGATTAAATGCAGCCCCAGCCAGTGATTCTGTCGCGCGCCAGGCCGCATTCCGCCATCATTGCGAAAGAGCTGCGCGTCCTCCCCATTATTGTTCACTAGAAAATCGAGCCAGCCATCATTGTCGTAGTCACCGACCGCAAGACCGCGCCCTACGCGCGGCACGCGAAACCCCGCGTCTTGTGTTTTCGTTGCATCGACAAATCGCCCGCCGCCGATGTTGCGGTACAGTTTCTTCTCTTCCGCGTATGCAACGCTTGGATGATACAGCGCAATATTGTCGAGAATATGGCCGTTGATCACTAAAAGGTCCCGCCAGCCGTCGTTGTCGAAATCAAAGAATCGCGCTCCAAAGCTGCTGTTCAGAAAATTCGTCTGGCCGAGCCCTGAGGGAATTGTGGCATCGAGAAAAGTTCCATCTCCGTTGCCGCGATAGTAGCGATTCAGCTGGAAATCGAGGTGGCTCACGTACAGGTCATACAAACCGTTATTGCGCACGTCGGCGGCGTCGGCGCTCATTCCCGCTTCCGGCTTGCCTTCTTCGCTAAACCCCGCGCCGCTTGTATAGCTCACATCACGAAACGTTCCATCGCGATTATTCAGGTAGAGAAAATTTCTTTGCGTGTCGTTGGCGATGAAAATGTCAGGCCAGCCGTCGTTGTTAAAATCCGCCAGCACCACCGCCAGGCTTTTGCCATCGTTGTTCACAAGCCCCGCTTTTACCGTCACGTCGGTGAACGTGCCATCGCCGTTGTTGTGATAGAGCCGCGGCGAGGCGCCGGAAAAACTGTCCGGATGACAGTACGCGCGGTAGCCGGGCTTGTTCTCGCCGCAGGAAACGGGATGGTCCACGTCGAATTGCACGTAATTGGCCACCAGCAAATCGAGTTTGCCGTCGCGGTCGTAGTCAAACCACCCCGCAGCCGTGGCCCACGCGCCATCGTCGCCCACGCCCGCTTTCGCGGTCACATCTGTAAACGTGCCGTCGCCATTGTTGTGATACAGCACCGAATGGCGGTACCCGGTCATGTAGATGTCCGGATAGCCGTCGTTGTCGAAATCGGCCACTGCCACGCCAAAGAAAAAGGTTCCGTCCGCGCGGATTCCTGCCTGTTGCGTCACGTCGGTAAACGTGCCGTCTCCATTATTTCTGTAAAGCGCCGGCTGCGGCGGCTTCTCCGGATGAAAAAATGGCGTGTAACCGCTGTTCACAAAGAACGCATCGAGGAAGCCATCGCGGTTGTAATCGATCCACGCCACGCCTGCGCCCATCGTTTCCAGATAAAGCTTTTGGTCCGAAGCTGCACGCTCGTGATGAAAGTGAATTCCCGCTTGCTTGGTAACGTCATGGAACTGCACGCTGAACGGATTTGCGTCATCGCTCTTCTGCGTAGCTGCTGTGCGTGAGTGTCTTGCCTTAGCGGATTGCGCCGCTCCGCCCTCATGTAGGTGCATTCCCGCAGAATTGAAAGAGAATGCGGCGAAACCCGCCAGCATAATCAGACGTTGAATTCCTTGTGTTCGCTTCGTTCCTGTATCTGGCATCGGCGAGAAATGGTAACATCTGCCGCAGAAGTTTCGTCTCTTGTGGGGCGCATGATTAGGAATTTCGATTCATGTCAATCGCCTTGCATTGCTCCCAAGGTTTTCCACCGCTGCAGTGGTTCAACCTTACTTTTGTCTTGACACTTCTCTCAACCAGACGCTAGCCTACGCGCACTGTTCGATTGGGGGGGCGTTCTTATCCGGTATAAGCAGGAATCCACTCGATTGCGTTTAGCGCTAATCGCTGAACAGGTTCTTCAGGTTTGGGGAGGGGGAAGAATGAACGCAGGATGTCGGAAGTACGCAGTCTTTGCAGTGTGTGCGCTGTTTCTCGTAGTAGCCGGCGCTTCGGCGCAGACCCTCGAACGCGGCGCGATCCGCGGTTTTGTTTACGATGCTTCAGGGTCGGCAGTTCCCGGCGTCAAAGTCACGCTTACCAGCCCAGCCACCGGCCTCAAGCGTGACCTCACCACCGACGCCAACGGCGCCTACGCCTTCGAATCGCTCATTCCCGGCCAATACACAATCTCCTTCGAATCCCCCAATTTCGCCTCGTACACCGTTAAACAGATTGCTGTCACGGTTGGCTCCTCCCTCGCCCTGGACGCCCACATGAAGATCAAGACAGCCGAGCAGAATATCGTCGTCACCGCCGACGCTGTCGGCGTCGTCGACACTTCCACCGCGGGCATCTCGCAGTTGCTCGATGCGAAGAGCCTCGAGAGTCTCCCTTTCCCCGGGCGCGACTACCGCGACCTTGCGCAATTGACCCCGTCGGCACAGGTCGAACCCGGCTTGCGAGGGAACATCCGCCTGGGTGGCCAGCAGGGCGATTACACCGGCCTGGTGATTGACGGCGCAGACACCACCAACAACTTCTTCGGCGAAAACTTCGGTTCCCTGGAAACCAAGAACCTTACGGTTCCTATCGAAGCCGTCCAGGAATTTCAGGTTGTCACCAACGGTTTCGCGCCGGAATTTGGCCGCGCCACCGGAGGCCTTCTCAACGTCGTCACCAAGTCCGGCACCAATGATTGGCACGGCGAGGCCCACGAATACTATCGCGGAGGCGGCCTCAGCAAGGATGACGCTCTTCACAATCCTCCGAACATTGACTGGCAGCATCAATTTGGCGGCTCCGCCGGTTTCCCGATTCACAAGGATCGTCAGTGGCTCTTTCTCTCCACCGACATACAGCGCAATAATGGCCCGCTGACCACCAATCTTTGCCATGGAAACGCGGCCTGCAAGGCTGACGCGGGGCCCGTGATCGGGCCACTGAATGCGGGCAGCGGAGAAAGCCTTGGACCGGCTTGCGTGAGCGGTGCCGTGGGCATGAACCTCTTGCCGGCCTGCTACGGAGTGGCCAACTTGGGTGCGCTCGAGGGACCTCATCCCCAATTCCAGGATTTCTTCACGCTGCTTGGGCATTACGATTACCAGCTCAGCGCCGCAAACCACTTCAGCATTCGGGGACTCGGCACACGCAATCACACCAGGGGTTTCACCGGCGGGCACGGGCAGTCGGAAACATTTGACAGCATCGGCGACACGGAGGATTTCGTCAACCAAGGCATCAGCGGCGTCTTTGCTCTGACCACCGTTCTCGGCCGCAATGTCAATGAAATCCGCGCCAGTATCGAAGGCGAAACGCGCAAGCGGCATCCGATCTTCAAAGGCGCGCCGGAGGTGTTCATTGCTGGCCTAGGTGAATTCGGCCAGCGCTTCTATCTGCCGGGCAACAATGACAATGGAAAACTGCAAATCCAGGACAACTTTTCCTATGCGTTCGGCAAACACGACATCAAGTTTGGCGGCGATGTGGACTCCTTTGTGGATCGCAAAGATGTCTTCGCCGGCTGGAGCGCCGGGAGGTACAATTTCGGCAGCCTGACGGATCTCAACAACAACAATCCAAATTTCTATTTCCAGGGCTTTGGACTCAACAACCAACCCCCGTTCCAAGCCAACACCCTTCCCCCGGAATACCAAACGGGAATCGGTCTGTATGCGCAGGATAAGTGGAGAGTATCCAGCCGGTTGACCGTCACTTATGGAGTGCGCTGGGATGGTACACGGAATCCGCAGCCTTCTACGAGAATTCCCGGGCAGATGGTCTACGTCGGAGTTGGGCCGCTGGGCAGTGGCTCGAAGATCGCACCCGTTCCGCAGAAGACTCCAAACGACTACCAGCAATGGGGTCCGCGCGTTGGTGTGGCGTGGAATGCCGGAGGAAGCTCGCATCCAACCGTGGTCCGGGCAGCCTGGGGTTTGTACTACGCGCAGACGCCTACGATTTTCTTTCCGGCGGCCTCTAACGGAGGTGGTTCCAAGTCCACCACGCTGTTTTGCCCCACAGCCTTTGGATGTGGGCCGTCGAGCGGTTTCCCATACACTTTCCCCGGCAGTCTGAATACCACCTCCGATGGGTTGTGCGCCTTCGGACCGCCCTTCATTGGCTGCCCCGCGATCACGTATGCCGATCCCGCACTTCGCAATCCGCGCGTCTCCAACCTGACCGCAGGTGTCGAGCACCGATTCGCAGGCGATTGGACGGTTTCCGCAAACTACGCATTTATGCACTCGACACACTTGAAGACGGGCGGCTTTGCCACCTCAAACTGGCAGAGAAACCTGGTGCCAGTCGGGACCGACCAGTTCGGCCGGGCCATCATCGGAACCACAGGAACTACCGGGATACCCTGTCCTGCGAATGGAGTAGGGGTCTTTGGATTCTCACCTTTGCCGCTGGACTGCACGCTCACACCTTTCTCCGGCGCCGAGGAGCTTGCCAGTTTCAGCCGCGGAAATTACCACCAGTTCACCGCCAGCGTAGACAAGCGCTTCTCGCACAGATACCAGTGGTTCGCCAACTACACCTGGTCGCGCAACTTCAGCAATGATTCGAGCGAACGCGACTCCGATACGTTCTTCGGCGGTCAGGATCCCTTTAACATCAATATTGACTACGGACGCAACGGTTTGGACATTACCCACCAGTTTAAATCTGGCGTTTCAGCCGAATTGCCTTGGGGCCTTAACTGGAGCAGCAACTTTATCGCCCATAGCGGCCTGGCCTACCCGGCTTACTCATTGGTAGACATAAACGGCGACACGGTGATCAACCAGTTCTCCAACAACGATCGACCGGCGGTCCAACTAGGAAGTGGCAAGCCATCCCTCTTGACGCGGTATCCCGCCCGTCAGCCCGGCTTCTTTACCTGGGATATGCGAGTCAGCAAAGACTTCAAACTGGGCGAGCGTTATGGCATCCGGCTCGTCGCCGATATTTTCAACGTCACCAACCGCGGCAACCTCTACTCCAACCCGGACAATAGCGGCTTCATACCTGTGCCGGGGTGCACACCGATCGCGAATAGCGTCTCGATGAGCTGTCCACCACTGACGGCCATACCGACTCCTGGCAATACCCCGGGCTACCGGTTACTGGACGAAATTTCGCCTGGCAGCTCTCCGTTCGCCGCGCAGTTCGGCGTGCGTTTCCAGTTCTAGCGTGGTACGGCGGCGGGCTGTAGTTGTTCTTTAACAAGAGCGATACATAAAGGCCGGAGGTGAAAGCCTCCGGCCTTTACTCTGTTCAGTCCCGGCGCACGCAAATCCACCGGAGGCACTTTCCCTATGTATGTATTAAATGCGGATGCAAGTTCGAATCTCGGATCAGTGAAGCTTCTCCGCATTCTGGCGATTCTGCTGCTCAGTTTTTTCACCCTGTGCGCACACGCGCACGGGAAGCCCTTCGAAACTCAGGGCAGGCGCAAAGTGATCATTGACCAGGATTGCGCAGGGCCGGGCGGCACAGACATGCAGGCGATCCTCTCGCTGATCAATTCGCCGGACACCGACGTGCTTGGGATTACGGTGCTTACCGGAGACGCATGGCGCGACGAAGAAATTGCGCACACGCTGCGCTTGCTGGAAATCATCGGCCGCACCGATATTCCCGTAGTTCCCGGCGCGGTTTTTCCCCTCGTCAACTCCAAGGAATACATCGCCAAGTGGGAAACGCTGTATGGCAAGGTCATTTATCAAGGCGCGTGGAACTACGCCAAGGGCCACGCTGTTCACGGCCCATACGAGATTCCTCCTATGCCCGAAGGAGCTCCCACGACAAAAGCATCTACCGAGGATGCCTCCCACTTCCTGATCCGTATGATTCGGCAGTATCCTCACGAGGTCACGATTTATGCAGCCGGCCCCATGACCGACCTCGCCCTGGCGATTGCGCTCGATCCGCGCTTCCCGGAACTCACGAAAGAGCTGATCGCCATGGGCGGCAGCATCAATCCCGTCACCGATAATCCGGAGTTTGTGCTTACGCCCAAGCGCGAATTCAATTTCTGGATGGACCCCGAGGCCTCGCGAGCGGTTCTTCACGCGCGCTGGCCGCGTTTCGTCTTGACCACTGTCGACATTTCCGTGAAGACCCGCATGGAGAAATCTCTCATCGAACAGATCGCCAAGAGCGCCAACCCTGCCGCGCAATACGTCGCCAAATACGCTGAAGCCAATATTTTGTGGGATGAGCTTGCTGCCGTCGCTTGGCTCGATCCGACCATCATTACGAAATGGCAAAAGCTCTACATTGACGTGAACACGGAACATGTCGCCGGTTACGGCGATACTCTGGCTTGGGCACCTGGCCAACAGCCCGGCATGGGTGAAGCCCTCGTCGAAGTCCAGCAAGATCTCGACAAGCAGAAGTTTTACAAAGAGTATGTCGAACTGCTCTCGCGGCCCACCCCCAGCGCGCGCGGCATGAAACTTGACCACTAGCTATATCTCGGTTTTTCGTTGCCGCGCTTCATCCTCTTCTCTGGTTTCTTTGTGTTAATTCCTTTTCTTCATTTTTTCCGGAACGATCACTTCGCCGAGGGCTTTCTTGTAGTCCGGATCGTCCGGCGCCAATTCTGCCGCCCTGCGAAACGCTGCCAGTGCCCGCTCGCGGTCGTTGCGCTTCATGAAAATGCGCCCCATCTCAAAATATGCGTCCGCCTCTTTGGGATTAATTTGCGCCACTTCCTCAAATGCCGCCAGCGCTTCGTCATCTTTGCCTTCGCTTTCGGCGATGACGCCCTCGACGTACAGGAAGTCGGGTTGATACGGCTGGATTGCCAAGGCCCGTCCGATCGCTTCCCTGGCCTTGTCAAAGTCATGCATCGAGAAAAAAATCTTGGCCTGCTGCGAATACGCAAAACCGTTCTTCGGATCTTTCTCCAGAGCCTGCTGCAGGATATCGAGCGCATCACTGAGTTTGTTCTGCCGCGCCAGCTCATTGGCTTGCTCATACAGGTGCTTTGATTGGACTTCGTTCTCGGCCCGCCGCCGGTCGTTCTCAGAAGCCAGGGCAAAATCGTCACGAGCTGCTTTCGCGAGATCAGTTTGTCCCGCGCAGTCGTAGGCGTTGCCGAGCATAAACAATTCTTCCGTGCCGAGCGCCGGCGGATTTTCGGAAGGCCGCAAGATGGCGGTCGCTCGTGCACATTGCTTCAGCCGGATCAAAATCTTCACCATGAGGCTCCGCACTGGCAGGAAGTCCGGCTTCGCCTCAAACGCTTTCTCTGCGTCCGCGAGCGCCTCCTTATTTTTGCCGCTGTCCGCAAGGATTTGGGCGCGGAGAAAACGTGCAAGCTGATCCGCAGGATCCAGCGCCAGCGATTTTTCAATTTGCCTGAGCGCTGCTTCCTTGTTCCCCTTTCCAAGATACGCAGTGCCCAGCATATCTCGCACGCTGACATCCGTGGGAGCAAGGGCCACGGCCGCGCGTAGCGCCTCGATCGCTGCGTCAGACGATTCCGCTTCCATCTCGAAACTGCCGAGTGCTTTCAAGACAGGGACGCTGTTGGGATGATGTTTACGGGCATCTCGCAGCAGCGCTCGCGTTTCGTCGACATTGTGCACTCGCCGGTACGCTTGCGCGAGTCCCAGCTCCGCTGCTTCGTTGTTTGGGGCAAGCTCAAGAGCTTTGCGGTAAATGCCGATCGCATTAGGGTAGCGTTCTGTCTTGGCGAGAAACTGCGCGAACTCGAGATCGAGACTTAAATCGCGCGGTGTCTCCGCTATCGCTTGTCGGTACTTCCGAATGGCTTCTTGCTCGTCGTTTTTCACCGCTGCCGCCCTTGCTTCCTGCCTGGAAACAGGTGGCGCGTTCTGCCGAGCTTGCTTGAGCGACGATTGTGCGCTTGAAGAAAAGGAAGAGGAGAAGGAGGCCAGCAAAAGCAGGAATGGGATCGAATATTTTGTCATCACGCAGCGTTACAATCGTGGACAACAGAATAGGTCTTTTCCCTTGGCGGAAACAACTGCGGGCCTGCCCGTAGCAAAGGCCTTTTCAACCTGCTTGCTTGCGCTTCGCGAATCCCTGACAATCTAAGGTTTAAAGATGTGCGTTTTTCGCGCGCGTAGTGGCTTCCCCGTGCACTACAGGGAAACGAGAGAGATGACAAGCCAGGTGAGTTCGGTAAAGCGAATCGTCGCCTACTTTTCGATGGAGATCGCTTTGGAGAACGCCATGCCGAGTTACAGCGGCGGGCTCGGCGTTCTTGCGGGCGACACGATTCGCGCCGCCGCCGACCTGCGGCTGCCCATGGTGGCCATCTCCCTGCTTTACCGCAAGGGCTTCTTCACTCAGCGCCTGAGTGAAGACGGATCGCAAACCGAAGAACCGGTCGAGTGGCGCGTCGAAGACTTCCTTCAGGAAGAAACCGCCCGCGCCAGCGTCTCGATTGAAGACCGGCGCGTCGAGTTGCGTTGCTGGCGGTACTCCGTAAAAGGCGTGCGGGGCTTTGAAGTGCCCGTTTATTTTCTCGACGCTGACCTGCCTTCCAATACCGAAGTCGACCGCAACCTTACAGGTAGCCTCTACGGCGGCGATTCGTATTACCGTTTGTGCCAGGAAGTCGTATTGGGGATCGGAGGCGTCCGGATTCTCCGCGCGCTTGGCTATAACGACCTCACGCGCTTCCACATGAATGAAGGGCACGCGGCGCTTCTGTCTCTACAATTATTGACCGACGAGGCGGAAAAGGCGGGGCACGAATCCATCCGCAAAGAGGACATCGAGAAAGTCCGCAGCAAATGCGTTTTTACTACGCATACGCCGGTTCCCGCCGGGCACGACCGTTTCCCGATGGAATACCTCACGCGCGTGTTTCCCGGCCAGACGGAATTTCTTGATTTGAAGGATGCTACCTCCGCGGACTTGTTGAAACGTGTTTTGCAGGTTGAGCAGAATTTCCCGGGCTTGCAAGAAGCGGCCCGGCGAGGCGCATCCTTGAACATGACCCAACTGGCGCTGGGACTGAGCACTTACGTCAATGGAGTTGCCAAGCAGCACGGCGAAACTTCGCGCCAGATGTTTCCGGAAGTTCCGATCGAAGCCATTACCAACGGTGTGCACGCCGGAACTTGGACTTCGGCCCCATTTCAGCAACTCTTCGACCGCTACATTCCGTCCTGGCGGGAGGACAACTACAGTTTGCGCGGCGCGCTGGGCCTGCCGGCGGAAGAAGTGTGGGCGGCGCATCTGATCGCCAAGCACGATTTGCTCGAGACGGTTCGCGAGAAAACCGGCTTGAAGTTCGATCCAGAAGTTTTCACGATTGGTTTCGCGCGCCGCGCAACGGGATACAAGCGCGCGGACCTGATCTTGTCCGATCTTGACCGGCTTCGGCAGATTGCCAAGAACGCGGGCCACTTCCAAATTATTTATGCTGGCAAGGCGCATCCGAATGACGGGGGCGGAAAGGACATCATTCGCCGCATTTTCCAGGCGAAAAAGGCCTTGCGGAAAGCGGTGCCGGTGGTTTTCCTCGACAACTACAATCTAGAGCTCGGAGGGAAGATCACTTCCGGCGTGGACCTCTGGCTCAACACACCGCAGTTTCCAATGGAGGCGTCCGGGACCAGCGGTATGAAGGCCGCGCTGAACGGCGTGCCGAGCTTGAGCATTCTCGACGGTTGGTGGGTGGAAGGCCACATTGAGGGAGTCACCGGATGGTGTATCGGCGAATCGCGGCGTACCGTTGCGGGCAGTGCTCCCGCCGATAACAAAGCCGAAGCGGATTCGCTTTATTCCAAGCTGGAAGACGTGATTCTTCCCATGTATCACAGCGATCGCGCCAAGTTTCTGGAAGTCATGCAGCATGCGATTGCCATCAACGGCTCGTTCTTCAACACGCAGCGCATGGTGCAGCAGTACATCACCGATGCGTATCTTCGCTGAGGCGTGGGATGCACTTGGCAAATCGCAAGCTTGAGCGAGGGCCAGCGAGGAACGCGCGAGCAAGTCAGCGCAGCCGGTTCTTGTACATGGCCATGCCGACGGCGGCGTCCATTCCCAACTTTTCCAGGAGCGCGATCTCGCGCTGCGTTTTGATGCCGCCCGCGGCGATAATCGGATGCTGGGTTGCACCGCGCAGCTTGCGAAACCATTCGAGGTTCGCGCCCGCCATGGTGCCTTCGCGGTCCACGTCGGTGCACAAAAACCCAGCGCAGAATGGTTCGAGCTGCGCCATCACTTTTTCGGCCCCCAGCGCGATGCGCTTACGCCAGCCGTGAGTGGTGATTTTTCCCCGGGTGGTGTCGAGGGCGATGATGATCTGTCTCCGGTGAACTTTTTTTGTGAGCTGCCGGAAGAACCTCGTGTTCACTTTTCCAAGTTGGAATGCAGCGCTCCCTACTATAATTTGGCTTGCGCCCCATCCGGCGATTTCTGTCGCGCGAGAAACGGTTCGAATCCCGCCGCCGACGCGCACGTTCATTCGAAAATCATTTTGCGCGCTCTTGCAGAGTTCCCGCGCCAGTGCCTCGTTCTGGCCTTTCCCTATGGCGGCATCCAGGTCGATGATGTGCAACCAAGGATACTTCTTGAATTTCTTCAGAAGGCCGAAGACGTCTGCAACAGCAAGTTCACGCTTCCGTCCATGAACCAACTGAACGGCTCGTCCGCCTTGCAGATCGATGCAGGGAATCAGCAAGGCAGGCGCACCGCGACGCCGCGAGCCGCGAGGAACTCTTTCAATGTTCGAATGGATTGCGTAGCATCGTGAAAGATCGATGCTGCCAGCGCGGCGTCCGCTGCGCCTTCGCTGAAAATATCGACGAAATCTTCCGGCAATTTAGCTCCGCCAGAGGCAATCACAGGGACAGTTACGGCTTTGGAGATCGCTGCGGTCAGGGCCACATCGAAACCACTCTGCGTACCATCGCGATCCACCGAGGTGAGCAGAATTTCGCCTGCGCCGGCTGCAACTCCCATCCGCGCCCAAGCGATCGCATCGCGGGCAGCGGATTCGCGGCCACCGCGAACCATCACATCCCAGTGATCGCCGATGCGCTTGGCGTCAATCGCCAGGACTACGGCTTGCGCACCAAATTCCCGCGACAATTCTGAAATCAACTCAGGGCGTTCCACCGCCGTGGTATTCACGGTTACTTTGTCCGCACCAGCGCGCACCACAGCGCGTCCGTCTTCGAGCGTTCGAATGCCCCCGCCAGCGGTGAGAGGAATTGCCAGTTGCGCGGCGACGCGCCGGATGGTTTCGAGAAAAGTCGGGCGATGGTCGCGTGACGCTGCAATGTCCAGTACCACCAATTCGTCGGCCCCCTCCGAGTTGTAGCGAGTGGCCAGCGCTACGGGATCGCCGGCGTCGCGCAGCCCGACAAAATTCACTCCCTTCACTACGCGCTCGCCGTCGGTGTCCAGGCAGGGAATGATGCGGTGCGCCAGGCTCACGCGGCAATCCTCAGAAAATTCTCCAAAAGGTGCGCACCTGCCTCGCCGCTTTTCTCAGGGTGAAATTGCACGGCATAGATATTTTTCTGCTCGATGACGGCGGCGAATTCGGCGCCATGGGAGCAGGTGGCGGCTACTACTCCATTCGAATCGAGCGCGGCGTAAGAGTGGGCAAAATAGAAATACGCGCTGGCGTCAATGTCCGCGAGCAGGGAAGATTCGTGCTTCCTTTCCAGCCGATTCCAGCCCATGTGAGGCAGCTTCACATTCGACGGCAAGGCGGAAACGATTCCGGGGAGGAGATTCAATCCTTGAAGTTGTGAGGCTTCTTCGCTCGACTTAAAGAGAACTTGCAGTCCGAGGCAGATACCGAGAAAGGGCACGCCGCGGTGGATGGCGCCGATCAAAGGCGCGCGCAAATTTTGGTCGTCGAGAGCGCGAACCAAAGCGGAGTAATGTCCAACGCCGGGGAGCAGCAGAGCCTCCGCATTCGAAATGCACTTAGGCGAACTCGTTCGTTGGGATTCCGCGCCGAGGCGCTGAAGGGCGCGCTCGACGGATGGCACGTTGCCAGCGCCATAGTCAACGATTGTTATTCTCATAGCAGTCCCTTGGTGCTGGGCAAAACCTTCCGCAAGCGTTTGTCCCGGGCCACGGCAAAGCGCAATGCTCGCGCGAAAGCCTTGAACAGGGCCTCGACCTGATGATGCGACGAGCGCCCGTAAAGAGCGCGCAGATGAACGTTGGCTTTTGCCGCCTGCGAAAAGCCCTGAAAAAAATCTTCCACGAGTTCAACCTGGAAATCACCGACTCGTTTTGCGGCGATCTTCGCCTTTACAACGCAGTAAGGCCTACCGCCAAGGTCCACGGCAGCGGCGGCAAGTGTTTCGTCCATGGGCATCAGAAAATAGCCCGCGCGCAATATGCCGCGCTTGGAGCCGAGGGCCTTCAGCACCGCCTCGCCGAGCGCGATGCCGACATCTCCGCGTGCGTCCACGCGCAGATCAAACGCGCCATGCCGCGCCACCAGCTCGAGCATATGGTCAAAGAAGCGAATTCCGGTGGCGATGCGCGCCTTTCCGCGTCCATCCAGATTCAACTGCAGGTGGATATCCGTCTCGTTTGTTTTTCGATGAACAGTTGCTGTGCGTGGCATGGTTGGTTCGTTTGAAAGCGCTGGACTTCAATCCCGCGCTTTCCATTCCTTTCGAATGGTCTCTAACAACCGTTCCATTTCAGACGATGTTCCAATGGAGATGCGGACAAACCCGGGCTCGATGTCTCTACTTCTGTCGCGCAGAAGAATTCCGCGCCTCTCCAGCTTTCGAAATAATTCCGGCCCGGTTGGACCGAAATTCGCTAGTAGAAAATTTCCAGCGGTCGGGTAGGTCTTCACGCTCAGCTTTTTCAGTTCTAGCGCCAGCCACGCGCGCAAGCGTTTCACTTCGCTGAGGTAATCCCGCATCGTCTTGCGGTCACGCAAGGCAGCTTCGGCGGCAACCAGGGCTGCGAGATTGACAGGGAAGGGCGGCATCGCGCGGCGCACCAGTGCGAGCGATTTTTCGCAGGCTATCACTGCGCCGAGGCGCAAAGCTGCGAGTCCGGCGACTTTCGAGAAAGTTCTGGCCACGAACAACTGCGGATATCTGCGAATCCAGGACACCGCGGAGAAGCCAGAGAATTCCGCGTAAGCTTCATCCATCACTACCGCGGTGTGGGTGGCGGCTTTCAAGATTCTTCGCAACTCGTTTGCTTGAAGCAGGGTTCCGGTCGGGTTGTTCGGATTGGCGATGAAGAGAACATGGGGCCGCTTGCGCAGCGCGGCGATGACGCCGTCCAGAGGGAATTCCATTTCGCTGCCATAGCGCAGCACCGAGATACGGGCGGCGTAAATTTCCGCGTAGTAGCGGTACATCGGAAAGGTGGGCTCGCAAATTAAAATATTGCTGCCGGATTCGACGAAAGTGTCGAAGAAAACGCGCAGAGCATCGTCGCCGCCGTTGGTGAGCAGCAATTCCTCTGGCCGAACACCGAAGTGGCGCGCAATCCGTTGTGTTGGCGCCTGATATTCGGGGTACATCGCCAGTTGTTTGGGCGTGAGTTTCGCAAGCGCGCGGCGCACCCCCGGTGAACATCCCGTAGTGTTTTCATTGAAGTCGAGGCGCAATTTATCAGAGCGCCCCTCGGCGGGCACCTCGTACGTGCGTCGATTCAGAATCGACTTTCGCACCGGCAAATGAACGTTCATCGGCGGACCCTCACAGCGTTGCGGTGGGCCATCAAGCCCTCGGATTCTGCCAGAGATTCCACCGTATCGGCGAGGCGAAGGAAACCCTCGCGGGTAATGGTTTGCACGCTGATGCACTTCACAAAGTCCGCTCCCGAAAGACCACCGCGCTTGCTGGCCCAACCGCCCGTCGGGAGGACATGGTTGCTGCCGGTGGCATAATCGCCGAGAGGCTGCGCGGCCCAAGGGCCGAGAAATACTGTTCCGGCCGAATGGATTTTTTTCAGGAGCTTGTCGCCATTTTCCGGAAGGCTGAGGTGCTCCGGCGCGAATCGATTTACGAATTCGCAGCCCTGCTCGAGAGAATCAGCGACGAGAATTGTGCCGGCAAGTTTGGTGGAAATGCGGGCCGGGCCGGGAGGCAATTCAGCAAGCTGCCATTGGACTTCACGCTGCACTTCGCGAGCTAGGGAACGCGACGTAGTTATGAAAAGACTGGCCGCGTCTTGCGCGTGTTCGGCCTGAGCCAGCAAATCGGCGGCGATCCATCGCGCGTTGCCTTCGGCGGCCAGAACTATAGCTTCGGTCGGCCCCGCGGGCAGATCGATCGCGCAATCGGCGCTGACGAGCTGCTTGGCGGCCGTAACGTACTTGTTGCCCGGGCCGAAGATTTTTTCCACGCGGGGAATGGATTTGGTGCCATAGGCGAGAGCGGCTATGGCCTGGGCGCCGCCAATGCGCGCGATCTTCTCGATCCCAAGGAAGCTCGCAGTTGCCATCAACCCGGGACTTGGATTTGGGCAAACAATAATAATGTCCGAAACGCCCGCGATTTTGGCCGGGACCGCGGTCATGATGAGCGTGGATACCAGAGAGAATTGGCCTCCTGGGATATAGCAGCCTATCGATTCAATGGGGGATACGCGCTGACTAATCCTCACTCCAGGTTCGCTGTCGATACTCCAGGGGCGGGGCATCTGTTTCTCGGCTACGCTACGAACGTTCTTCGCAGCTCTCTCGGTAGCGCGCAGAAAATCGGAACCGACACGTTTTCCGGCAGAGCGAATTTCCTTCCGTGAAATCCGGACGCCATCGTGAGCGAGATCCACGTGGTCGAGTTTTTTCGCCCAGGCGAAGAGTGCGGAATCACCACGCTTGCGCACGTCCGCGACGATTTCCGAAGCGACGGCATGGGCTTCCTCATCTCGCTGCGTGCGGCGCGCAAGCAGTCGCTTTTCGATTTGAGGCGAGAGCTTAAGAATGCGCATCAGAGCACGATCTTGTTCAAGGGATATTCGACGATCCCCTGGGCCTTGGCGGCTTTCAGCTTTGGCAGAATTTGTCGTACCACCGCTTCCTCCACGATGGTATTGATGGCGACCCAATCGGGGTCGCTCAGAGCGGAAATCGTAGGTTTTTTTAGCGCCGGGAGAACTCCCAGGACGGCCTGCAGATCGTCGCGATGGACATTGAGGAGCAATCCAACTTTGCTGGCAGCGGCAATCGCGCCTTGCAGCATCAGGATCAGGTTTTCCGATTTTTCGCGCTTCCAGGAATCCGCTGCGGCGGCGCGGTTCATGATGAACATGGTCGCCGATTCCAACACCGTGTCGACGATGCGCAAGCGGTTCGCGCGCAGCGAAGAGCCCGTCTCCGTCACTTCCACGATGGCGTCCGCCAGTTGCGGCACTTTGACTTCCGTGGCGCCCCAGGAAAACTCCACGCGGGCTTTTATTCCATGCCTGGCAAGGTAGCTTTCCGTGATGTGCACGACCTCTGTCGCGATCACTTTTCCTTCCAGGTGACGCGGCTCTCGAATCGCGGAGTCTTCCGGCACGGCGAGGACCCAGCGGATGCGCGCCAGCCGCTGCTTGGCGTAAATCAGTTCCGACAGTTCATCCACTGCGGCGCCCGTTTCCACTACCCAGTCGTGACCCGTAACCCCCGCGTCCAGCGCGCCGGACTCCACGTAACGCGCCATCTCCTGCGCGCGAACCAGCAAACACTCGATTTCGGTGTCATCGATCGCCGGAACGTAACTTCGCGAGCCCAGCGTGATCTTCCACCCGGCACGCGCAAAGAGATCGAGCGTGGCCTCCTGCAAACTGCCTTTTGGGATTCCCAGCTTCAGCCGGCTCATCGCCTTTTCCCTGGTCCGTAGACCTTTTCCGGCGCAAAGGTGCGTTCGGCGATGACCTCGGCGCTCCCATCCGGCTCCAGTTTGCGGAAGAAGCAACTGCGGTAGCCTTCATGGCAGACGCCCGGCCCCGCGGGCTCGACGCGCAGAAGCAGCGCATCCGCGTCGCAATCCACGCGCATTTCGCGCACCCGCAACACGTGTCCGCTCGATTCCCCTTTTTTCCAAAGCTTGTTTCGCGAGCGGCTAAAAAACACCACTTCTCCGGTGCGCCGGGTCTCCGCGAGGGACTCCGGATTCATGAAGCCGAGCATCAGCACATCGCCAGTGCGCTCATCCTGGATGATGGCGGGCACCAGCCCGCCGCCTTTCTGAAAGTCGATCTCCACAGTGCTGCCTCCTGAAAATGCACAACCAGAAAATAAAAATCCCGCTGGGGCTTGCTGCGCCAGCGGGCTGAAGAGTGCTTTGTTTAGCGAATCGCTATGCACACCTCAGAGGGCGCGGCGTATTGCCGTGATGATGATGCGCCAAAGCGGTGTGCGTGCCATTCATTGCGAAGAACCAAGATAAGGGAGTATTCGTTTGATGTCAACGGCAAGTGGAAGGGGCGGGGCGACAGGCTCCCGCTATTCACAGGATTCAGGAAAGAGTCTGAAACGTCGAGCGGCTGGGCTGAATCTGATAATACAATTGGATAGACAAATAAGGGACCAACCCGAGGGAGGGCCCGTGGAAGAGAAAATTCACAAGGATGATGCTGCCTGGAAGAAGCAACTCACGCAGAATCAATACTTTGTAACCAGGAAGAGGGGTACGGAACCGCCCTTTACGGGCGAATATGAGGACACAGAAACACCTGGTACGTATAAGTGCGTCTGCTGTGGGCAGCCGCTGTTTCGTTCCGAGACAAAATACCACTCAGGCTCCGGGTGGCCTAGTTTCTATGCTCCGGCCAGCGAAGAGGCTGTGGAGGCGGAGAACGACACGAGCCACGGGATGAGAAGGACGGAAGTGAAGTGCAGCCGCTGCGACGCTCACCTCGGGCACGTGTTCGATGATGGACCCCAACCCACCGGCTTGAGGTATTGCATAAACTCTGCGGCGCTGGACTTGGATGAAGATTAGAAAGGCGTCCCGGTGAGAACAGGGACGCCTTTTTCAGTTGCTTGTTTTGAGGAGTAAGGCCAAAAGGGAATCAAGCCGCCGGGCAGGAACAGGCCACCATCGCGGCTACTGGGTCGCTTTCGCGTTCCCAGGCGCCGAGCAGCAGCACTTTCGTTCCGGTCGGATACTTAAACACGTAGTAGGTGTTGGAGAGTCCTTGCACTTCATAGAAACCAGGCCGGCGCGGATCTGGCCGCGAAGGCGCCCCCTCAGCAAGAAGTTGACGCAATTCAGCGATTTGTTCCTGCGAATGGCTTCGCAGATCCTCCACGAGGGGCGGTTGTTTTGGAACTGTCATTATCATGATCTTTCTCCGCCACATTCAGCTTATCTTCTCCTCACCAGTAAAGACGTAGAAACTCGAGAAATGTTTCATCAGGTGCAACTATTTCTCGTGACAAATTGGCCCCGTTTGTTGGGCGTTTACCCTCAATTCTTAGATGCAGCAACGCCGGAATACGGTAACTGCCTGACAAAAATGCATTTCGCAACCGATTCACGGGGTGTTTTGTGAGATTGAGCCTGGGTACATTCCTGGGCCTTTGACGGAATTTCCTCATTTCGATTTGTTCCTTTTTCTGCTGTAATGGAACGCGTGTTACTATCGTTTCTGGTACTTGCGCGGCGCCCGCTTCCTTGTCATAGTGCCGTGCTTATCCTCCACAGACAGGGATGGCCAAAGTGACAAAAGGTGTGACAAACAAAACCTCGAGAAGAGGCAAGACTGCTTTTGGCAAAGATCGCCGCCGCAAACATCACCACTACCTCGTCAGCGTCTTCTATGCCGACGGGGAAAAATTCGGGCGTGTTTACACCGACAAGGATAAGGCCACGCGCTTCGCGGAGCGCCAGCGCCGCTCGCCGGTGGTCAAGTCCGCTCGGATCACGCAAGTTTCCTGAGCATTGTTGCCTGTTGGCTGTTTTCCTTTAGGCAGGCATTCGCGGGGGAAGCTTGTCCCTGCCGCGCGGGCATGCTATAAAAAGAAGGTCGTTGAGCGGCCTTAGTATAGTGGTAGTACGGAACCTTGCCAAGGTTCAGGTGTCGGTTCGATTCCGATAGGCCGCTCCATTCTTTTCAGTTACTAACGCCCCTGCCGCATTTTCCATATTCTCCAAAACTACAATTTGACTGCCAGCTTTGGAGGAAAATTCGGCATGTACGCACTCAAGGAAATCTCCCCCGCATAAAGCGCGGTCATCGCGGCAGCAGTATGCCCATCTGCTGAGCACGCTTAATTTATCAAAGTGGCCTTTCCGCCCAAATCCTGATGAAATCTTCACCCCTTCTTTAGGACTTCCTTACATCTTGGCGTGCATTCTTAGACCATTGTGGACACGGCCAGGAGCAAGCACCGCGTGAAGGCTCAGCGTCGACGATAGGACACCAATGTGGGTCTTTCTAACTATCGTGTGCGCTGGGCTGGGTTTCATATTGTGTGTGCTTGTCCAGTTTTTCCGTGAAGGCAAACGTATGACCAGCAACCGTGAGCATAGTTCCAATTCGAACACCCGAGAGCCGCAGACTGGACGCGTGGTCATGATAGATTCAATGCAGTCGGCACAAAAGCATTCTTCTTCCAAGAGGTATAACGCCGAATGGAGTCATTATCACAGGGAAATTCAGATCCGGATTACTTGCACTGGTGGTTGTGTGGTCGTGCGCCGCATACGCGCAAGCACAAGACGCACCTCCTGCATCTCAGGGAGACACGAACGTGTGTGAAGGGCGGACTAAGGAATTGGGCAATACTACGAAATTCTCATCGAATGCTCATGCACTTCAAGCTACTCGGGAGCAGACCGCGCTACCAGCTGATCAGAAGTCTGAGGATGATCGGGCGGCTTGTCAGAATGTGCCATCCAACCAGGCGGACACGCACCAAGCGAATCCTGAGTGGCAATACGGCGGATTTCTTGACGCGGCCTATTTGCTGGATTTCAATCACCCTGCCAATGATCTCTTTCGCAGTCGGGGCACAGCTTACAAAGTCGATGAGCCGATTGTGAATATGGCCGCCGCATACCTTCGCAAGACCGCCTCGGAGTCGTCGCGATGGGGCATAGAGTTCACTCTTCAGGGTGGCCAGGATTCCAAAATTTTCGGGTTCTCGGCGACCGCGCCCAATCTTCCAGGCTCCGAATGGTTGCGTCACCTCGGACCGACGGATGTGTCGTATTTAGCGCCGGTGGGAAAGGGGCTAACAGTGCAGGCTGGAATCTTCTCTAGCTTCATCGGCTATGACTCACTGTACGCCAAAGACAATTTCAATTACACGCGCCCCTGGGGTGCTGATTTCACGCCTTATCTCATGATGGGTGTCAACGCCAGCTACCCTCTCAACAACAAGCTGACTGGAACGATTTTCGTAGTGAACGGTTACTGGCACCTGGCCGACGCTAATCATGTGCCCAGCTCGGGAGGTCAAGTCGCCTACAAGGTGACGGATCATACGACACTAAAAGAGACCGTACTGTTCGGTCCGCACCAATCGAACACTGGGTTCGAATTCTGGCGGTTCATATGGGACAACATTGCCGAGTGGAAGACCGATCGGATT
>WNFJ01619180.1_pt1 | contig 26608 bp, 27 predicted proteins | sample 5400461 | NCBI WGS metagenome assembly WNFJ01 (sample SAMN13153349, study PRJNA577476) | soil metagenome | isolation source: 115 cm saprolite on Douglas fir-dominated hillslope | place: USA:California | collected 2013-09-17
GGACCGATCCGGGATCGCCGGTCATTGAGGCGCTCGCGAACGCCGCGCAGAAGGGCAAACAGGTGACGGCGGTCGTCGAAGTGCAGGCGCGGTTCGACGAGCTGAAAAACATAACGTGGGCGCGACGGCTCGAAGAAGCGGGCGTGCAGGTCGTGTACGGGCTCGTCGGCCTGAAGACGCACTGCAAGATCTGCCTGATCGTCCGGCGTGAAGCCGACGGGCTACGCCGCTACGTGCATCTCTCGACCGGCAACTACAACGCGATCACCGGCCGGCTCTACACCGACCTCGATCTCTTCACGAGCGATCCCGATTTAGGAGCCGACGCCGCCCAGCTCATGAATTTGCTGACCGGCTACAGCATCGCCGGCGTGCTGGAATTGATCGACCAGAAGGACGCCCAACTGAAATGGAAGCGCTTCATCGTCGCGCCGATGGATTACCAGCGCTGGGTCCTCGAGATGATCGATCGCGAGACGAAAAACGCAAAGGATGGCAAGCCGGCGCGCATCGCCGCCAAGATGAACGCGCTCGTCGATACTGCCGTCATCGACGCGTTGTACCGCGCCAGCAGGGCCGGCGTGAAAATCGATCTGCTCATCCGCGGCATCTGTTGCCTGGTTCCCGGGCTTCCGGGCTTCAGTGAGAACATCCAGGTGGTATCGGTCATCGATCGCTTCCTGGAACACTCGCGGATCTTTCGATTCGAAAACGCCGGCGCGCCGGAGTTCTTCATCTCGAGCGGCGACTGGATGCCGCGCAACTTTGTTCGGCGCATCGAAGTCACATATCCGATTCGCGCGGAATCGATCGTGCGCCGGATCGATCAGCAGATCCTGCCGATCTCGCTGGCCGACAACGTAAAAAGCTGGATTCTCGATTCGGAAGGGAAATATCATCGGCGCAAAACTGACGGTCCGGCGGTGCGAAGCCAGGAGGCATTCATCTCCATCGCCCGTTCGGAAGCCGTGCGCCTCGGACCGTATGAAGAGATGATTCGACGTCCCGCAACAAGAAGAAGCACAAATGAGGAGGATCTTTGATGGATCCGCAAAACGTGTTACCTAAAAGGCTCGTCAACTACATTCACGACGTCGGCGTGCGTGCGCTCGACAATCTCGCGGAAACTGTGACACCCGACGGCGGCCCGACTGCCGTGCACAACCTGGTCGATCATTGGAAGTCGATGTCGACCACCGACAAACAGCAGTTCGTCGATCGCGTAGCGACTTCGGTGGTCGAAGTCGTCGCGGCCTCGGCCCTTCTTCCTGTCGGCCTGAAGCTCGGCAAGAAGGCGGTCAAGTCGGCGCGAAAGGCGATCAAGCGCCGGCGAAAAGCGTTGAAGAAAAGCGCAAAAAAGCTGACGGTCGCCGTGAAGAAAAAGGGCAAGAAGAAAAAAGCAGCCTAGGGCTACTCGTCCTCGCGAAGAATTCGCGGCGGCAGCATCCACTCCAGGTGCGCTGATCCTTCGTCGACGCGGATTCCGTAGCAGCCGCCTTTTTTCAATTCGCTTTCGGAGTGCGATCGCATTCCGGTCAGGTCGAGCATGATCTCGGTCAGATTCGGCTCGTGTCCGACAAAGATCGCGAAGTGCGCGGTCATGTCGGCGAGCAGGCGCCGAAAATCCTTCACGTCGGCGTCCGGCTTGAGCAGCTCCGTCGTCTGCGTGCGGAGCTCGCCGCCGTACGCTTTCTCGACGGCGGCGCTCGTTTCGACAGCGCGAACCAGCGGGCTCGAATAGAGCGCTTCCGCTTCCGGAAAGACGCGAGCGAGCGCGCGCGCGATCTTTTTCATGCGCCGCTTTCCGGTTTCGGTCAGTTTCCGCTCCGCATCCGATTTGTCGCCCGATTTATCCTCGGCGATCCCATGACGCAGCAGCACGATGAAACCCTTCATGACGTTTCGAAGCGTACCTTCTTATCGAACAGCGACGAGAAGTATTTCGCTCTCTTGGCGGCGCTCGCGATCTCCATGCCGGCGTCCGAGCGCGCCCGCACGATGAAAAGCACCGAGTCCTTGCATCGCACCGCAACGTCGCGCACGCTCTGACGGTGGCTGCGATCGAGCGCTTCCGCGATGCGCAGTATGGCCGCCAGCTTTTCAACCTCCTCGCGCTGGTCCTCGCTGAGCTCGAAGAGATTCGGGTGATCGTCGGCGGGCGGCCCTTTGCGGTGATATCGCGCCACGTTCGCGACAACGATGAGCTGTTCTTCCGTGAATCCGCGGAGATCCGCGTGCCGGATCAGGTAGTAAGTGTGTTTGTGATATCCGCGATCGCTGACGTGCATTCCGCTTTCGTGAAGCAGCGCGGCGTGTTCGAGCAGCTCGCCGCACTCGTCGGGCAGCCGATGCAGCTCGCGTGTCTGATCGAAAATACGGAGCGCCAGGCGCGCGACATGCTGCGCGTGACGCTTGTCGATCGCACTGCGCTCGGCCAGCGCGATCGCCGAGGAGCGCCGGAGAGAGCGTTCGGGTTTGCTGCGCGTCTCCGACAATCGGCTCTCGATGATCCCTTCGCGAATCGCGACAGGGCAGGCGAGGAGCGACGCGATCTGCAGCGCAGTCATCGTCTCATGCAGCACGATCGCGCCGGCGACGATGTTGCGCGCGCGTTTGTCATCGAGGCCGAATCGCTCGACGCGCTCCTTTGCGGTCACGCTGCACAGCGAGCCGATGATCTCTTCCAATCCGTCTCTGGAAAGCTCGCGCAGCGCGGATGACGATTTGTCGTCGGCTGTTGTCGCGGTGAGATTTGTCAGCGCCTGAATCGTCCCCGAGGTTCCGATCGCGACGTCGATGCCGAGGGGACGGATGCGTTTCTGCAGGCGCTTGAGGTGTTGGGCCGTGAATTGCCGGCAGGCCTCGACATCGGTCGGCGCCGGTTTGTCCTCGAGTCGAAAACGTTGCGCCAGCCGGAGCGCGCCCAGGGGCTCGCTGGCCGTGAAGTAGATTTCGGAGGCCGTGCCGACGATGAATTCCACGCTGCCGCCGCCGATGTCGACGCATAGGGCTGTGCTGCCATCGAGGTCGACGGCCGAGCGCACTGCGCGGAAGATGTAGTCGGCCTCTTCCTCGCCCGAGATCACGCGAACGCGGATGCCGACTTCATCGCGCACACGGCGGAGGAACTCCCGGCGATTCGGCGCCTCACGGACGGCGCTGGTGGCGACCGCGACAATCTCGTCGACTTCCCATCCTTTCGCAACCGCGACCATCTTTCGCAGTGCCGCGACGGCGCGTTCCATCGCGTCGTCGTTGAGGGGCGCACCGTCCAGACTTCCCAGTCCGAGTTGCACCACTTCTTTTTCCTTATCGACGACGCGGTAATCGCGTTTGCGCAGCTCGGCCACGATCATGTGGACGGAGTTGGTCCCGATATCGATCGCGGCGACCCTTCGGGTGCTGTTTTGGCCCATTTGCGATGCTGGCAGTATCAACGAAGCGTAAAACCGGCCGCAAGGTGTGGATGCAAAATCGGTGTGAAGTCGCTCTTCCTTCTCTAGCGGTATCAAACCTTTCCGCTCACTTCACGCGCAATTTACATCAGGTCGGAACGGACTCCATGACGCGCCGCGTAGCATCCGGCGGATCAAGGAGGCTTGCAGAATGAAGCAGAGGAGCACCCGTTTGGCCCTAACGGCTACGTTATGCGCGACGCTGGCGGCAGGCGCGTACGCGCAGGTTACCCCGGCGGCTGGATACACCCCGCCCGATGACACGCGGAAGTTCAACATCGGCGCGACGATTTTTGCCGATTACACCTATCAGGAATCGCCCCAGATCACGGATGTCGACAAGAACAGTGTCAAGTTTTCGCAGTTTCAGGTGACCCGCGCCTACATCAACGTAACCGGACAACTGAATCATCTGCTGGCCTTTCGCATCACTCCCGATGTCTCGCGCGAAACCAACGCGACTCCCTCGCTGTCGGGCAGTCAACTGTTCCGCCTGAAGTACGCCTACGGCCAGTTCAATCTCGATGATTGGACGACGCACGGCTCGTGGGTTCGCTTCGGTGTGCAGCAGACTCCTTACATCGACTATAGCGAGGGCATCTATCGTTATCGTTTTCAAGGAACGAATTTCGCGGAACGCTTTGGATTCCTCAGTTCCGCGGACGCCGGTCTGAGCGGCCACTGGAACTTTCCGAGCAACTACGGTGACGTCCACGGCGGCTTCTACAACGGGGAGAATTACAACAAGGCCGAGGTCAATAATCAGAAGGCGTTTCAATTCCGGGGGACCCTTCGCCCTTTCCCGTTGGGCGGCATCTGGAAAGGCCTGCGTCTGACCGCATTTCTGAACGACGATCACTACGCGCAATCCGACAAGCGATCTCGCGCCATCGGCCAGGTCTCGTTTGAGAGCGCTCCGATCAACATCGGCGTCGAGTATTTGCAGGCCAAAGACCGCGCCAACAAAACGGTACCGCTGGTCGAGGCGAAGGCCTGGTCGGCGTGGGCCACGCCGAAGCTCGGCAAGGGTTGGGAACTCCTGCTGCGGCACGATGAGAACAAGCCGAACAAGACCGTCGCGTTTCAAAAACAGAAGCGGAATATCGCCGGCATCGCGTATTGGCTTCCGGGACTCGCGCCCGGCGTCACCTCGGCGATTCGCGTGGACTACGATTCGCTCCAGCGAACGGGACTCACACCTGCCGTCCCGAAGACGACGAACTACGAAGTCAAGACACTGATCAACTTCTAAACAAGGGGGAGAAATGAAATTCAGATTGATTGCCGCCCTCGCGGCTCTTTTCGTCACGACCGTGGCGACGGCCCAGAAGATCCAGATCAACGGCGCCGGCGCGACATTTCCGAATCCGATCTATTCGAAATGGTTTTCCGAATACAACAAGCTGCATCCGAACGTCGAGATCAACTATCAGTCGATCGGCTCGGGCGGTGGAATTCGTCAGCTCACGGCGCAGACTGTTTTCTTCGGCGCCACCGACGGTCCGATGACCACCGATCAGATCTACGCCGCCGGCGCGCCGGTGCTGCACCTGCCGACCGTGTTAGGCGGGGTCGTGCCGATCTACGAGATTCCCGGCGTCAGCAGCGAGCTGCGTTTCGCGGGCCCGGTCCTGGCCGACATTTTTCTCGGCAAAATCACGAAATGGAACGACGCCGCGATCCGAAACCTCAATCCGGGAGTGAATCTCCCGAGCGCGGACATCACCGTCGTGCACCGCTCGGACGGATCGGGCACGAGCTACATCTGGTGCGACTACCTCTCGAAAGTTTCTCCCGACTATCGGAAGACAGTCGGCGTTGCGACCTCCGTCAATTGGCCGGTAGGCGTGGGTGGAAAGGGCAATGAAGGCGTTGCGGGGCTTGTCAAGCAGACGCCGGGCGCGATCGGCTACGTCGAGCTGATCTATGCGATTCAAAACAAGATCTCCTACGGCTCGGTCCAGAACGCGGCCGGCGAATTCGTCCGCGCATCGACCGAAACGGTGTCGAACGCCGCCGCCCAGGCCGCCAAATCGATGCCGAAGGACTTCCGCGTCTCGATCACCAATGCTCCGGGAAAGAACGTCTATCCGATCTCATCCTTCACCTGGCTTCTGCTCTACCAGAACCCGAAAGACAAAGCTCGAGCTCGCGTCATGGTCGACTTCATGAAGTGGGCGCTCTCGCAAGGCCAGAAATACGCTCCCGAGCTGGGCTATGCTCCGCTCCCGCAGGAGGTTGTGGCGCTGGAGATGCAGGCGCTCAATCGAATCCGCACATAGGAGTGGTCATGCGCAAATTCCTTTTCCTGGCGGTACTGCTCGCAGCCTGCGCGAAGAATGAAGCTCCGCCGGCTGCGAGCAACGCCCGCGCCGCTCAAAAGATCACCATCAACGGCGCGGGGGCGACATTCCCGAACCCGATTTATTCGAAGTGGTTCAGCGAATACAACAAGCTGCATCCCGACGTTGAGATTAACTATCAATCGATCGGATCGGGCGGGGGCATCAAACAGTTGATCGCGCAGACGGTGTTCTTCGGCGCGAGCGATTCGCCGATGAATGATGAGCAGCTCAAGGCCGCGCCCGGACCCGTTCTGCATTTTCCGACCGTGCTCGGCGGTGTCGTCCCTGCGTTCAACGTTTCCAACGTTACCGCATTGAATTTCACGGGCCCGCTGCTGGCCGATATTTTTCTCGGCAAGGTGAAGAAGTGGAACGATCCGGCGATCGCGAAGGTCAATCCCGGCGTCAAGCTTCCCGATCTCGATCTCACGATCGTGCATCGCTCCGAGGGGTCAGGGACGAACTACATCTTCTGTGATTTTCTGTCGAAGGTTTCACCGGAGTTCAAGCAGAAGGTCGGCGTCTCGACGTCCGTGAACTGGCCGGCGGGCGTCGGCGGCAAGGGAAACGAGGGCGTTTCGGGACTCGTGAAACAGACTCCCGGCGCGATCGGGGACATCGAGTTGATTTACGCCCTGCAGAACAAGATTCCATTTGGCGCCGTGCAAAACGGAGCGGGCCAGTTCGTCCGGGCGTCGTTGGAGTCGGTGACCGCAGCCGCCGCCGGTGCGGCCGCAAACATGCCGGCCGACTTTCGTGTCTCGATCACCAACGCCCCCGGAAAGAGCGCCTATCCGATTTCGTCCTTCACGTGGATCCTGCTGTATCAGAATCCGACGGACAAGCAGCGCGGGAAGATCATGGTCGACTTCATGAAGTGGGCTCTCACCGACGGCCAGAAAGACGCGGCGCCTCTCGGATACGCGCCGCTTCCGAAACAAGTCGTCGATCTCGAGATGCAGGCGCTGCAGAAGATCCAGCTCTGATGCGCCGGTCCGCGGACGATCGACTCTTTCGGGTGACCACCGCCATCTTCCCGGCGATCGTGCTTCTGATCGCGATCGGTATCGGCTACGAGCTCTGGCGTCAATCGCTGTTGTCGATTTCGAAGTTCGGACTGAAATTCTGGACCGGCCGGGTGTGGAATCCGGTGTCGGGAGAATTCGGAGCGCTTCCGTTCATCTGGGGGACGCTTTACTCGTCTCTTCTGGCGATGATTTTGTCGACGCCGATTGCGCTCGGCATCGCGATCTATATCTCGGAGCTGTCTCCGAAAATATTGCGACAGCCGCTGGCGTATCTCACCGAGTTGCTGGCCGCCATTCCGTCGATCGTCTACGGACTGTGGGGTATCTTTGTGCTGACGCCGATCGCGCGGAAACTCGAATTACTGACGCCGGCGGCCCTGCGCAAGTTTCCGCTCTTTTCCGGCCCCCCTCTCGGCGTGGGCATGGGAACGGCGGCCATCATCCTGGCGATCATGGTCATTCCGTTCACTTCCTCGGTCGCGCGCGAGATCCTCAAGAACGTTCCCATCGCGCAACGCGAGGCGGCGTACGCACTCGGTGCCACGCGATGGGAAGCGGCATCATCGGAGCGATCATGCTCGGCCTCGGACGCGCACTTGGCGAGACCATGGCGGTCACGATGGTCATCGGCAACAATCCGCAGGTCTCTCCGTCGCTGTTCGCTCCGCAATACACCATGGCGGCCGTCATCGCCAATGAGTTCACCGAGGCGGCGGATTTTCTGTACCAGAATGCGCTGATCGAAATCGCGTTGTTATTATTTATCGTCACCGTTGTCGTCAATATTATTTCGCGGCTCCTGATCTGGAGTACGCAGCGGCGGATGATGCGCCCGGTGGCGCTCATTCCGATGGTGGCTGAGGACGAGGCGGCTGCGTGAGCAACGCACGAAGTCGCAAGATCATCTCGGCGATCGCGGAAACGCTGTGCGCCGTCGCGGTCATCCTGGCGCTGCTTCCGCTCGCGATGATTCTCTTCTACGTCGTCAAGCAGGGCTTTTCGTCGCTCAATTGGGCGTTTTTCACGCAGATGCCGAAGCCGGTCGGCGAGAAGGGCGGCGGCATGGCGAACGCGATCGTCGGCACGTTGACCCTCATCACGATCGCCGCGGTCTTCGCGGTTCCAATCGGCTGCATCTCCGGCATTCACCTGGCCGAGTATCGCGATCAGCGTTTCTCGTCGATCGTCCGGTTCGCCGCGGACGTACTCAACGGCGTGCCTTCGATCGTGATCGGTATCTTCGCGTATGGACTGGTGGTCCTGCCCGTGAAGCGTTTCAGCGCGATTGCCGGCGGAGTCGCTCTGGGAATCCTCATGATTCCGATCGTCGTGCGCACGACGGAGGAGCTGATTCGCCTCGTGCCACCCGGACTTCGAGAAGGTGCTCTGGCCCTGGGCGCAACGCGAAGCCGCGCGGTTTTCACCGTCATCCTGCCGGCCGCGCTTCCCGGAATTCTGACAGGGATTCTTGTGGCCACCGCGCGCGTTGCCGGAGAAACAGCGCCGCTGCTTTTCACGGCGTTCAACAATCAATACTGGTCAACAAATATCACGCAGCCGATCGCGTCGCTGACCGTGCAGGTGTTCACGTATGCGATCTCGCCCTACGATGACTGGCATCGCCAGGCCTGGGCGGGCGCCTTTTTGCTGGTCATGATCATTCTGCTGCTGTCGATGACGGCTCGTTTCGCAGTGCGACGCCTGGAAAGGATGAACAGACCATAATGTTGCCGACGATCGATATGGAGCGAGTAGGCTCAGCCGTGTCAACGTCGGCCGCAGCGCTGGAGAGCATGAACGCGAAGATCAGCGTCCGCGACTTCGATTTCTTCTACGGGAACGCCAAGGTCCTGCATGGCGTCACGCTCGACATCCCCGATCGTCAGGTCACCGCGCTGATCGGCCCCTCGGGCTGCGGCAAGACGACGTTCATCCGATCGATCAACCGAATGAACGACATCATTCCCGAGGCGCACGCGAAGGGGACGATCGCGATCGACGGCCACAATATCTATAACTCCGACACCGACGTGGTCTCGCTGCGCCGCCGCGTGGGCATGGTGTTCCAGAAATCGAATCCGTTCCCGAAATCGATCTACGACAACATCGCGTACGGCCTGCGCATCGGCGGTATGCACAACAAGCGCGAGCTGAACGAGCTCGTCGAAAAGTCGTTGATCCGTGCCGCCCTGTGGGATGAAGTCAAAGATCGTCTTCACGAAAGCGCGTTCGCACTTTCAGGCGGGCAGCAGCAACGCCTCTGCATCGCACGCGCGCTGGCCGTCGATCCGGAGGTGCTCCTGATGGATGAACCGGCCTCGGCGCTCGATCCGATCGCCACCACGAAAATCGAGGAGCTGATCTGGGACCTCAAAATCAATTACACGATCGTGATCGTCACGCACAACATGCAGCAAGCGGCACGCGTTTCCGACCGCACCGCGTTTTTCATGCTCGGACGCATCGTCGAATACGCCGACACCAAGACGATCTTTATGAACCCCAGGGAAAAGATGACTGAGGATTACGTAACGGGAAGATTCGGATAACCCATGCAAAGACATTTCGATCGCGACATCGAAGATCTCAAGGATCTTCTACTGCGGATGGGAGCCATGGTCGAAGATGCGATCATGCAATCGATTCGCGCGCTTCTGGAGCGCGACACCGCGCTGGCCGAAGAGGTCATCGGCAACGACAACCGCATCGACCAGATGGAGTTGGAAATCGACCGGCGCACTCTCGAGCTGATCGCGAAAATGCAGCCGGCGGCCGTCGACCTGCGATTCGTGGCCGCCATCATGAAGATCACGCCGGAGCTGGAGCGCATTGCGGATTTGGCGCAGGACGTTTGCGAGCGCGTGATCGAGCTCAATCGCGAGCCGCCGCTGAAGCCGATGCAGGCGATCCCGCGGCTCGCGCAGGACGCGCAGACGATGGTCCGCCAGGCGCTCGACGCGTTCGTGCGCGGCGATGCCGCTCTGGCGCGACAAGTGATCGCGCAGGATGACAATGTCGATCAGCAGACCGAGCAGTCATTTCGCGAGCTGCTGACGTACATGCTGGAAGACCCGCGCAACATCTCACGCGCCATCCGCCTGACATTCGTCGGGAAATACTTCGAGCGCATGGCCGACGGCGCAACCAACATCTGCGAAATGGTCGTGTATCTGGTCGAAGGGAAGATGATCAAGCACGCCGGCATGGCACCTAACGCATGAAACGCATCGCGCTCGTCGAAGACGATTCCGATATCGCATTCACGATCCGCCTGAACCTGGAGCGCGAAGGCTACACCGTCACGCATTTCAGCAGCGGCAACGAAGCGATGGTGGCCGTGCAGCGCGGCGGATTCGATTTCGTCATCCTCGATCTGAATCTTCCCGATCTGGACGGCCTCACGATCTGCCGCGAGCTGCGGCGCGATCCCGCCACGGCCAACATCCCGATCCTGATGCTGACGGCCCGCGGCTCGGAGCGCGATCGCATCACGGGGCTCGAGCTGGGAGCCGACGATTACGTCACGAAGCCCTTCAGCGTTCGCGAGCTGGTTGCGCGCGTGGCCGCCGTTTGGCGCCGCACGCGCGTCCCAGCCGCCGACAGCGGGATCTATCAGGATCCCGAGCTGAAAATCGACGAGAAGTCGTTCCGCGTTTATCGCCATGGCCAGGAGATCAAGCTCGCGAAAAAAGAATTCGAGCTGCTGTGGCTTCTGGTGCGCAATCGTTCGGCGGTGATCTCGCGCGACCGGATTCTGTCCGAGGTCTGGCACATGTCGGACGAAGTGGAGACGCGGACCGTCGATGCACACATCCGCAACCTTCGAAAAAAAATCGGACCGCAGCGCATCGCCACCGTGGTGGGCTTCGGCTATCGCTACGATCCGCCCCAGGAATGACGATCATCATCGCAGTGATGATTCTTTTGGCGGGCGCGTGGTTCGCCGCCCGGCGAATCGGCGTGTTGCAGACACAAATCGACGCCGATGAAAAAAACCACGATGCGCTCGTGTCGCAGCTCGAGACGCTGCAGCGCCAGCGTGCCACCGATCTTCAGTTGCTCAATGGCCTCGGCGAAGGACTGCTGGCAGTCAACAACGATCGGCGAATCGCGATCGCCAATCGGAGATTCAACGAACTGTTCTCCATCCCCGAGAACGTCGTGGGGAAGCCGCTCAGCGAGGTACTGCGTGTCAGGCACATTTTCGAGGCCTTCGATCGTGCAATCGCAGGCGAGGAATCCATCGAGCACTTCTCCGTTCGATCGGGCATCGTGGAAAAGAAAATCGAGATGCGCGCTTTGCCGCTGGCATCCGAGGGCATCGCCGCGGCGGCGCTCTTCATCGATGTGACAAACACCGAGCGTCTCGAGCGGATCCGCCGGAACTTCATTTCCGATTTCTCGCACGAAGTCCGGACTCCGCTGGCCGGACTGCGCTCGGCCGTCGAGACATTCGAGACCAACGCCGAACGTCTTTCCGTCGAAGAGGATCAGCAGTTGCGGCGCATCATGGCGCGTCAGCTTCGCCGGCTCGAGCGTCTCGTGGAGGATTTGTCGGAATTGAGCCGCATCGAAGCCGGCGACGTCGCGCTGGAGTTCCGCAGCGTCGATCTGCGCCGCGTAATCGACGATCTCTGCGAAGACTTCGCCGATCAGGCGGCACAGCATCACATCCGATTCTCGGTCAAAGGACAGGCCACGATCTGCGGCGACGCCCTCCGGATTCAGCAGGCCTTCTCGAATCTGCTCGATAACGCCATCAAATACGGCGGCGATGCACGCGACGTCGAAATAGAGCTAATCGAGGAATCCGATGCCGGGGTCGTGCGCATCACCGATTACGGCGACGGCATCCCGGAGTCGGAGCGCTCGAAGATTTTTCGGCGCTTCTATCGCATCGACAAAAGCCGCTCGCAGGAGATCCCCGGCAGCGGCCTCGGCCTCGCAATCACGAAGCATCTGATCCTGCAGCACGGCGGCTCGATCGATGTCGAAAGCGAGCCGGGCAAGGGAGCGACGTTTATCGTGAGGCTCCCAAAACGTAATCCCAATCCCGCGCTGCGGCTCGAAGCGTCGCGTTGAGCTCCTCGGGAATGAGGAAGCGCTCGTCGATCATCTTCATCGCTTCCTGCGCGTAGCGGCCGAGGTACTCCGCTTGGTCGCGGTACATCTCGAGGATGCGGTTTCGCGGAAACGGAAGGAACGATCCGGTGAAACTCTGACGGGCATCTGGAAATCCGACCGAGGGATCGCGCAGATTCCATCCGGTGTAGGTGGCGATCGGAACCGTCACTCGCGGTGGTCGAATGCCCCATATCTCGTTTCCGTCTGCGCCGACCTGCGGGACCAGCGCCGGATATGTGCCAAGGACTTTCGGTGGTTCGGTAGTGAGATCGAGTTTGTAAGGCTGGTACGGTGTCACCGGAAACTTCACCGCCAATTGCGATGTGGGGATCAATGTGCCGTCGCTGATGTGCGGATAGCGGCTGGGCGGTGGCTCGGTGCCATTGCGCACCCAGGCGTCGAGCGCATCAAATAGCGCGTGCAGCGGCGCCCAGTAATTGCTCGGATTGTCGAGGTTTTGTCCTTCGCGTTTCTGCGGTGGAAACGGTCCCGGAACGTGCGCCGTCCCCGCGATGAAGTAAATGCGCGAGCTCTCCGGAATCTGGACGTCACTCTTGCCATCAGGAGTCGTGTGGCAAAGCGATTCGCCACGCGACCAATATTCATACGATGTATTTGTATAAAAGATTTTCGGGACGACTTTGCCGGCGACCGCGCGATCGAGGAGTCCTTCGCTTCTGCCGCTAAGCGGATCGGTTGTCGGCAGATCGGCGAACGGGAACAGATCGACGCGATAGAAAAGCGGCGAAAGCGGCTGCGCATCGCGCGAAGGCTGCGCGAATCGATGATTGAAGTTTCCTCGGCCGGCGCCGGCCACATGCACGTCGAGAGCGTCGAAGACCTGACGGCCCTGCTCATCGGCATTGAATCCTTCGTAGAGGAAATGCCGGAGAAAACGCCCGCTCTGCGAAATGCCGAAGCCGTAAGAGCGTTTTGACGCAGTCACGGCATTCGGATCGTATTTGCTGTACGCGACGAAATCGCGAACCGCGGCCAGGCCGCATCCGACAATCGCCGGATCTTTGGCGGTGTAAATCACCTCGTAGATTTTTCCGGGGACGAATCCGCCGTCGAGATGTACGGTCGTCGGATTCGTAAACGACCAATGGCCGCGCGGAATCACAACGCGCGGCGCCGTCGGTGCGTCGCGCAGGGTCAGCGTCCCCTCCATCGTGGCGGCGGGATAACCGGTGCCACCGACGGCACCCTGAATCACGTGCCCGATCGGCTGCTCGTCGACTCTCTTTGAGACGACGAAGTCGGACCGCACTTTTCCGGTAATTCCCGGCGCGACCGGCGCGTAGAGCCGGACGCGATTCGGCTCGGGCCGCACGTCGAACTGCCACCCGATCCACGCGACGGTGTAGCCGCGATCGAACAGAAACCGATCGCGAATCTCGGCCTCATTCGCCGGATCGAGATTCGCGAGAAATGCCTTCCCTCCGCGATTCGAGATCTCCACGAACAGCGTGTCGTTGCGATTCGTTTTCGGGCGGACCACGTACAGATCTGCGGAGAATTCGACTTCGCCGGCCGCGTTGCGCGGTGCTTTGTCGAGATCGGCGATGATCGCATTGTGCGGATTCTTCGGATCGACGGCGAAGTAAACCTTGCCGACCAGCTTTTCGAAATGCGGGCCGAGGTCGGTGCGGGTGAGGTCGACGTGATCGACGCGGGCGAGAAGCGGCGATGCGATCAGAAAAAAGAAAAGAGCGCGGCGCATCCGCGCAGTCTACATTCCTCCTGCCGAGAGTGCATGCCCGCGAACGGGAAGATAGATCGATTCGCCGCGGCGAATTTTCGCTCTCTCGCTCAGACCATTCATCGCACGAATCGTCCTGCGTTCGACGCCCAGGGCGCGCGCGAGTTTGTTGATCGTGTCGCCTTTGCGCACCTTGTAGGCGCAGACGGTGACGATCCTGTCGTCATTCTTCAGCGTGGCAGCACGCCTTGCGATCGCCGCGACTGCGGAACTCGGAACTCGAATGCTGGTCGGCCCGGGCGGAACGATCCCGTGCACCAGCGCGGGGTTCAGATCGCGCAATATGCCATCGTCGATGTTCGCGGTCTGCGCGATGAAGCGCAGCGACAGCGGTCCCTCGACTTCGACGCGCCGAACATCGACGTCGACTGGATCGGTGACGCGGAATCCGTACGCCGCAGGATCGCCGGCGATGAGAATGGCGGCATAAAACGTCGGCACGTAGCCGCGCGTCTCGCGAGGAATCGCCGACATTTCCATCAGGCTCCAGAAGCTCGTCGATCCTGTTTCGTCGAGTGCCCGCCGAATCCGACCCGGACCGGCGTTGTATGCAGCCAGCGCGAGCGGCCAGTCGCGAAATTCGCGATAGAGATCCTTGAGATAGATGGCGGCCGCGCGCGTCGAGCGATCGGGATCGGCGCGCTCGTCGACCCACCAGTCGACGCGCAGGCCGTATTCGCGCGCCGTCTCGGGCATGAATTGCCAGATGCCGTGCGCTCCCGCGCGCGACGTCAGCCTGGGCAAGTACGCGCTCTCGATCACCGGCAGATAGGCGAGCGCTTTCGGCAGCTTGTATTCATCGAGAACGCGATCGATCAGCTTTCGGTAGTGCGCCGACCGCGTGAGCGATTGCTGGATGTCGTGGTGCATCTCGATCGTGAACAGTCTGAGCGCGCTGTGGATCGACGGGTGATCGGGAATGAGGAGATCGAGAATCGGCGGCGGGGGTCGAACCACGAACACTGCAGCGGTACGGACAACAGGCACAGACAGGAGTGTCTGTGCCACATCGGGCGTCAGCGGGGGCGCGGGCCGTGTCGCGCATCCGCACAACGCGAGTGCCAGGATCGCCCATCGGGCTTCTCTCATCGCCACCTCCCGCCCAGTTACGAATTGATCTTGAGGTTGACCGTCAGCGAATGCGCGTCGGAAGCATCGACTTCGATCGTCTGCTCAGCATGCTGCACGACGCCATCGTTGTTCTCAAAGGATACCGCAACACGGACGGCCCTGGTCTTGGCGAGCGTGCCGGGATTCACTTTGAGGCTGATGCTCTTCTGCACATCGCGCGGCTTGAGGAGCGCGTCGAGCGGAGAGACTTCCTTCTTCGATTGCTTCGGAGTCGTCTGTGTTGCGCGTTTTCGCAGCGCCTCGAGCTCGGCCATGATGTCGACCGAGGAGCGGACTTTGACGTGTTTGACTTTGGGTTCCTTGGGCGCTTTATCGGTCTGACTGAAATCGATATCCGGCTCGGCCGCCGGAGTTGCCGGAGCGGCGACCGGAACATCGGAGATGATGCGAGCATCGAGGTCGGCGGTCTTCGCGAGAGTGCTGTCGGAAAATGCCTGATGCGCCGGCGCAGAGTGGGCGACCTCTTCGGAACTTTCGATTTCTTCGACTTCGTTTTCCGTTTGGACGGCCACCGAGCCGGCCGCGGCGATCGGCGCCGTTTTCGCGGTCGTTGATGGCGGCGGTTCCTTGACGCGGAACGTCGCGACCTGCGCCGCAACGCGAGGACCGGTCTTGACGTCGCTGCCCGTCATGCGACTGCGCAGCGTGCGCAACGTCAGCTTCGAGATCAGCTTGAGGGTTTCGAAAACGCCGACGCCGGTGGCGGCGATCGACTCCATCTTCTCGTACTTTCCTTCCGGATCGAGCCGCGCGATCATCTCGTCGGCCGGCGCGACATTCGGAAGATCGCGCTTGTTCAACTGGATGACGAGCGGAATGTCGTCGACCTTCAATCCGATCTCGGCGAGATTTTCGCGGAGGTTGTAAAAGCTCTCGACGTTGGCGTCCTGCATCGCGACCTGCGAGTCAGCGACGAAGACGAGTCCGTCGACGCCCTTCAACACGAGCTTGCGGGTAGTGTTGTAGAAGACCTGTCCGGGGATCGTGTAGAGCTGCAGGCGCGTTTTGAATCCGCCGATCACGCCCACGTCGATGGGCAGCAGATCGAAGAAAAGGGTGCGATCGGTCTCCGTTTCCAGACTCACCATCTCGCCGCGGCTTTGCGGCGAAGTCTTGGCGTAGATGTAGTGGAGATTGGTGGTCTTTCCGCACAGGCCCGGACCGTAGTAGACGATCTTGGCGGCCATCTGCATCGTGGCGTAGTTAAAGAAGACCATCAGATATCCGGATTAACTGGGAGGCCGATGGTAGCACCCGCTACTTCGCGCTCGCAAGAATCCGCTCGGCCAGAAGTCGGTAAATCTCCGCAACTTGCGGCCGGTCGCCGAGAGCAGCCAGATGCCGCTGCAAGACTTCCTGATCGCCTCGCGCCGCGGGGCCGGTGAAGCGGCGCGAATCCGCGTGCGCTCGCCAGTTTCGGATGGCCGAATCGGCAAGCGCCGCGAGGTCGTCGCGCGCGTTGTCGATCCCGATCAGCTCCTCCGCGATGTCGAGAAGCGCCGCGACGTAGTTCGATCCGAAAACAGCGGCGGCGTGGTACAAAACCTTTTGATGCGGAGTAATTTCCGCCAGGCGCGCGCCGGCCGCCTCGGCGATTCGCTCCGCGATGGCGCGATGGGCGCCTTCGAACACCAGTAGTGCGCCTTTGAGATCCGACGGCTCGCCCACGGGCGGAAGGGACTCGAGAGGATGGAGTGAGAATCCGCCGCGGACCGCCGTTGCGATTCCGCTCGGATGGAAGATGACCGCGTTCGTCTTCGGGATCGATGCGGCAACTTCATCGATGGCACGGTCGCTGACGGCGATGAGCAGCAGCTCGGAATCGGAGGCCAGATCGGAGACGGATCGCTTCGGAGCCTGAAGCAATCGGGCGATGTCGCCGTCGGATCGCAGTGCGATTCCGGCAAGCGGCCAGCCGATGCGGCGCCATGTCGAGCCGAAAGCCCAGGCGGCGCGGCCGCCGCCGATGATGCCTAGTCTCATACAATGGTTGTCGGTTGTCGGTTGTCGGTTGTCATGCGATACGCATTGATTCTCGCACTCTTGACACTTCCAGCGTTTGCCGCGCCGCCATCGACCTGCGGAGCGACCGACGACTACGGCAAGGCACTGTGCGCGTACCAGCGTCGGAATTTCGCCGAGGCGGCCAATGGGTTTCAGGCGATTGTCGACAAGGGCAACAAGGACGCGCAAACGCTGCACGCGATCTATTTTCTGGCGCGGACGCAGATGAAGCGCGGCCGGTTCGATGAAGCGTCGGCGCTGTTCATCAGAATCTATGGCCTCGATAAACCGTTCTACGACGCATGGAACTGCGATTTCCTGCTCGGCGAATGCAGGAAGGCGACCGGAAAGGACTGAATGCCGCAGAGCAATTTTGAGCTTCGACGCAAGCTTCTGCAGCTCGAAGCCCTCTACGACGTCGGCCGTGCGCTGAACACGCTCCGGCCGGAAGGCGACCTGCTGGAAGAGCTGATGCAGCGCGCGGTGGCCGTGCTCGATGCCATGATCGGGTTCGTTTTCTCGCTCGATGAGAAACTCAACGTCCAGCACCTCTACACCTTCGGAATCGATCTGCCCACGCCGTCCAACACGATCCTCAGCGAGCCGCCAGTCAAGCAGGTGCTCGCTTCTCACCAGTCCATCTCGGTTTCGGTGCCGAGGTTTCTCGATGGCCCGCCGGGCGATTTGCTGATCGCGCCGATGATCGCCGGCGAAAACGTCATCGGCATCCTCGGCGTCGGCGGAAAAGAAGAACGGGGCGCCAAGCGAGGGAGCTTCGTGGAGGACGATCTCCGATTTCTCTCGTCACTCGCGGCCATCGGCGCCGCCGCGATCGATAACACCCGCAATTACCATCGCCTCGATGTCATCCGCGAGTCGCTCGAGGATGAGAATCGCAACCTCAAGCAGCGGATGCTGCGCGAGTACTCCGATCGCCTGATGGTCGGCGATTCGCCGAAGATGCAGCGCGTGATCGATCTCGTGGCGCGCGTGGCCGACAGTCAGGCGAGCGTGCTGATTCGCGGCGAGTCGGGAACGGGCAAGGAAATGGTCGCGCGGCTCATTCATGGAAATTCTCCGCGCAATGACGGACCGTTCGTCGCGATCAACTGCGCCGCGTTGCCGGAAACGCTCCTCGAGTCGGAACTCTTCGGCATCGAGCGCGGCGTCGCGACCGGCGTCGAAGCGCGGCCCGGTAAATTCGAGCTGGCGCGCGGCGGAACGGTGTTTCTCGATGAGGTCGGCGATATCGCCATCACGCTGCAGGCGAAGCTGCTGCGAGTTCTGCAGGAGCGCGAGATCGAGAAACTCGGTGGGCGCCGCCGCATCCCGATAGATGTCCGCATCATTTCCGCTACGCACCGGTCGCTCGAGGAGATGATCGAGACGAACCAGTTCCGGCAGGATCTCTACTACCGCTTGAGGGTCGTCGAGATCGTGCTGCCGCCACTGCGCGAGCGCACGGAAGACATTCCGAAGCTCGTGCGATTCTTTCTCGACAAGTACGGCAAACGCGAAGGCCTGCGCGATGTCCGCATCACACAGGATGCTCTGCAGAAGTTGATGCGCTACCCGTTCGCCGGCAATGTTCGGGAGCTCGAGAATCTGATCGAAGGAGCTCTCGCGCTCACGACCGATCCGGTAATCGATTCCGGCGACCTGCTTCTGCCTGAAGGCCCTTCAGCCGTCACGGGAGCCGAGCTGTCCGCCGACTTCCCGAAGCTCAATGATCTCGAGCGCCGCTACGTGGCGCGCGTCCTGGCATTCACCGGCGGCAACATGTCGAAGGCCGCCAAGATCCTGGGCATCGACCGCAAGACCCTCTATAGAATGCGTGAGTCACTAGCGCAAAATGCCCCAGATGTGGAAAACTGGGACATTCACTGATAACCTGCTGAATTGATGCAAGTTGTTCGCGAGTGTGACGAATATCACCGCGTTATGTCCCAATTTGCCACAGACGGTCAAATTTCCCCACGAGCCGCAAATTTGGTTAAACTTCATGGTATCAGAGGCTTAGAGTGTATTCGTACAGTCTGACGCTATGGCGTTCGCGTTGCGATAGAGGTGGCCCGACACAAGAGGGGGCACACCATGAACGATATAGCAGAAACTCGCAGCACCCCGCTCACCACCGTTACTTCTTCCTACACTCTGCCGATGGTATTGGCGATCAACACATTTGCCCTCCTGGCTCTCGAACAGCTCGGACAGATTCCGGCATGGATCAAGTCCGCGGTTGCCCTTTTCCTGGCCTTCTGACCGTTCCGCATTTCAGGGTTTCGAATTCATGACCACGACCGCCGAGCGGCAGATGGAGTTGACTCTCCCGATGGTTCCAGACATCGAAATCGCCGCCGCGCGGGCGGTCGGGAACCTTTCTCGCGAGATGGGGATGAGCTCGGAGCACGTCGATGAAATGATGCACGCTGTGATCGAGGCCTGCATCAACGCGCGTGAACACTCTGGTTGCGCCGACAACCGCATCTATCTAAGATTCCTCGGCACTTCCCAGGACGACGGCAGCAGGATCGACATCTGGGTGACAGATCACGGCAAAGGATTCGATCCCGAGGAAGCTCGCTCGCGTCGTACGGCTCCCGGCACGCCACATAAACGCGGCCGAGGACTACAGCTGATCGAATTGCATATGGACGAGGTCGAAATCTCTACCAGCCAGAATGGCGGCACGACGATCCACATGGTGAAATACGAGAAGAAGTCATGACCGAAATCAGTTTATGCCGAGCGCAGCGAGGCATCTCCGGTAATTCAGCGAAGACGGTAACAACGGCGGTGGTGTCAGAAGAATCGCGAGGAAACATAAGCGAGCGCATGCGCCTCATAAGATCCCTCGCTACGCTCGGGATGAACTCCACTACGGGAAGAGATCATGACTGAGGAATTGAAAGTCGCAGTCGAGCGGAAACCCCAGGGCGCCGTCCTTTACACCAAGGGCTACATCAACAATGTCGGTGGCGAGGAAATCGCGAATCGCGCTTACGAGCTGATGGATGACGGCGTGCGCACGCTGCTGCTCAACCTGCGCGAAACGAAGATCGTCAACTCCATCGGCATCAGCATCCTGATCGAGATCATCGAGAAGATGATGGACAAGGGCGGCAAGATCGCGTTCTGCTGCCTGACACCCGTCATCCACAAGACATTTCAGATCATGGGGCTGGCAAATTACGCGTCGATTTTCGAGAACGAAGAGACCGCCTCGAAGGAGCTGGGGCTGTAGGTTGGGACGTTAGGATGTTGGGATGTTGGTTCGGCTTCCCTCCAACATCCCAACGTCCTAACATCCCAACTTCGTTATGCCCATCGTCCGCCGCTTCGCCGAGTTCATCCACGATCTGCAGCAGTTGGAGCGGACCGCGATACATGGCGATGCGATCCTCGATACATTCACGCGCCACACCCCGTTTGAGGGAGGAGCCGTCTATCTTCGCGACCGCGAGGCGCATCTGCGGCTCGTCGCGAAGAGCCATCAGTTCGTCGCGCCCGAGATCCTCGACCGCGACCCACCCGCGGAACTGATCGCCGGGACCGACCGCGTCCTGGTTCCACTCCGCAGCGGTCGCGAGCACGTCGGCGTCCTGGCGCTGACGGGCGGCGAATATTCGGAAGATGATCTGGAAGTCGTGCGTGCGGGCGCCGCATTTGTCGCGACTGTGATCGCAAATCAGCGTCTGTCGCAGGAAGCGCGCGAAGGCGATTTTCAACTCAAGTACAGACTTTGGGAGCTGGAGTCACTGTACGACATCGGACTCTCGATCGCAGGAACGCTCAACATCGACGAGCTGGCCGACGAAATCCTCTTTCGCATGATCTCGCTCACCAACGCGCGCCGCGCGGCGCTGTTTCTCCGCGACGGCAATGGATTCAAGCCCTACCGCGCGTTTGGCGAGATGCCAGTCGGGGCCGCCGATCTCCAGCGTCTGTTCGAGAGCGGGAAACCGATCAGCATCGAGGGCGGGACGGTCGTCGCGGTTCCGGTCAACGGGAACAATCAGATCATCGGAGTGCTGGTGGCCGCCGATCGTGAAATGCGAGAGGGAGGCATCGGTCCGTTCGAGGCGAACGAGATGCGCCTTCTGTCGCTGTTCGCGAATCAAGTTGGCATCGCGCTCGAGAATGCGCGTCTGCATCGCGAGGCGCTGGAGAAGCAGGTGATGGAGCGCGAGCTGGAGCTGGCCGCCACAATCCAGCGCGACATTCTCCCCAAGTCGGTTCCGCACATCGAGAGTGTCGAGATCGCGGCGCTTTCGCGGCCGGCGAAACAGGTCGGCGGCGACTACCACGCGTTCTTCGAGCGCGAAAACGGCGTGACGATGCTGGTGGCCGACGTCTCAGGAAAGTCGATGCCGGCGGCTTTGCTGGTGTCGGCGCTGCACGCCGCCGTGCAGCTTCTCGTGCGCGAGGGACGCGAGCTCGGCGAAGTGGCTACCGAGCTCAATCGCCACATCCATCGGTGGTCGGCCGAAAACAAATTCATCACGTTCATCATCGCGTCGATCGATCGCGAAGCGGAGACGCTCGAATTCGTGAATGCCGGACACAATCCCGGTTACGTTGTCCTCGGCGACCACTTCGACACGCTCAAATCGCACGGTCTTCCGATCGGCATGCTGGCGCAATCGAAGTACATGACGCAGACGCGCCCTTTTCCAAACGGTTCGACGGTCGTTCTTTACAGCGACGGGATCACGGAGGCGGAGAACGCCGCTGAACAGGAATTCGGGACCGACCGGCTGGAGGACCTGCTGCGACCGTTGTGCGCCGCGTCGGAACTGCGCGATCGGATCGCGGCGGCCGTCGACGCTTTCGTCGCTGGCGCACCGCAGCACGACGATCAGACGCTCGTGATCGCGCGCAGCCGCTAACGCTTCTCCACGAATGCCGCGATCCGCTCGGCGGCCTCGGTCGAAAGAAATGCGCGCAGTTGATTCTCGCGCTCGAGTTGCAGCTGCGCGCGAAGATCGTTGCTTCCGGAACGCGCAAGGGCGCGTTTGATGTCGGCGAGGACTGCCGGCGGCGCGGCGGCGATCGCAGATGCCAGCGTGAGCGTTTCCGCGGCCGGGTCGGAAACGATGCGGTCGATCATCCCGATCCGCAATGCTTCCGGCGCGTCGATCAGTCGCCCGGTCGTCATCAATTCGAACGCAATGCTGTGACCGACCAGTCGCGGCAGCAGCCACGTGCCGCCCCAGTCGGGATGGAGGCCGATGCGCACGAACGTCTCGCCGAGCTTCGCGCTATCGGAAGCGATGCGGTAATCGCAAGCGAGCGCGAGATTGCATCCCGCGCCGGCAGCGATTCCGTTGATTGACGCGATCACCGGCTTCGGCATCTCGACAATCTGCATCACGATGCTTCCGGCGGCATCGAGCAATTTCCCAAACGCGTCGGAGTCGCGGCGCTGTTGGAGACCGTGCATGAACTCGACATCACCGCCGGCGCAGAACGCGCGACCGGCCCCGGTGATGACGACGACGCGGCAGGTGGTGTCGTCGCCGGTCTGCCGCAGCGCACGCAACAAATCCTCGCGCATCGTCCCGCTGAGGGCGTTCAGTTTTTCGGGCCGGTTGAGCGTGATTGTCGCGATGCCGTTCTCGATCGAGAGGTTGATCATGTGGCGGAGTGTAAACTGCCCGCGTGAAGCGCGCCGCGAGTTGCGTCCTATACGCGACGATTCCAATCGCCATTTTCGTCCGGATCACGCACCGCAATCCGGTGTGGTTGTTCATCTTCGCGTGCGTGGCCGTACTTCCGCTGGCAGCGTGGATCGGATTGAGCACCGAGCAGCTCGCGCATCGCATGGGATCGACGTACGGGGCGCTGTTCAATGCGACGTTCGGAAACCTGGCGGAGCTCATCATCGCCATCTTCGCTATCCGCGCGGGTCTGCCCGACGTCGTGCGCGCATCGTTTAGCGGATCGATCGTCGGAAATCTCCTCTTCGTGGGCGGGCTGTCGATGGTCGCAGGCGGCTGGAAGCGCGAGACGGTCAAATTCAATGCCCTGGCGGCGGAGTCGCAGGCCGGACAATTGATTCTCGCCTTGAGCGCCGCACTGGTTCCGGCGGTCTTTTTTCGCACGGCGATTCGCGCACACCATCCCGAGTTGATCCATCGAGTCTCGATCGGCACCTCGATCATCCTTGCGATCTCGTACATCCTCGGCCTCTATTTCGCGTTCAAAACACATCGCGATGTTCTCGGCGCCGTCACCGAAGCGCCGCCGCCAGACGACCGGTGGAGCATGCGGAAAGCGATCATCCTGCTCCTCTCTGCGAGCGCGCTCATGGGCGTGGTGGCCGAGGGGCTGGTGGATGCGGTGGGGGAGGCGGGGCGGGCGTGGGGCATGAACAGCGTGTTCCTCGGATTCGTCGTGCTGGCGATCGTCGGCAATGCCGCGGAACACTCGACGGCCGTCTTCCTCGCGGTCCGAAATCAGATGGATACGGCGCTCAACATCTCGATGCAGTCGAGTGTGCAGATCGCGCTCTTCGTGACTCCGGTGCTCGTGTTTGTGTCATATCCGCTGGGCCATCCTCTCGATCTGCTCTTCACGCCATTTGAGATTCTGGCGGTGGGACTCGGCGTCGCGATCTTCGCGTACCTGGTCATGGACGGCGAGACGAACTGGTATGAGGGCATCCAGTTGCTGGCTGTCTACTCGATCATCGCGGTCGCGCTGTATTTCCTGCCGGCCGAAGCGTCGCCGGCCCATCCGTGATGCGCCGGCCATACTTCTTCGAGATTTTCACGATCGTCAATTTCGTGATCATTCAGATTCTGCTTTGGCGAATCACGCGGGCTCCGCTGTCGACGGTCCTCCTCACGTTTCTGACGCTGGTGCCGGCGTTCGTGGTGCAGGCGCTGATCGGAATCGGCATCCGGCTGGCGGTGGCGCGCGCGCGCCGGTCCGAATACGCCACGCGGATTCGTTCGCGCCGCTGGATCGCGGATTCGATCCGCATCATTCTTTTCAGCGCGCTCTCGGTGCACGTTTATGGCTGGATCAAACTCTCGGTTCCACTTCTCCACCCGCAGCTCTTCGACAGCGAGTTGTGGAACATCGACCGCGCGATATTTTTCGGACACTCCCCGAACATCTTTTTCCTCGATCTCTTTTCGACTTCGCTGCGATTCTTCGATTGGACATACGCCAACGTCTTCGTGGCGAGCCTCAATATCGCGTCGATCTATTTTCTCTCCGACCCCGACGAGCGATTGCGGATCGGCTTCACGAATTCGAACACGTTGATGTGGATCGCCGGCGCGTGGTTGTATCTGCTCGTCCCAACGCTCGGACCGGCGTACCGATTTCCGGGCGTGTGGCTGCCTCTTTCGGCAATGCTCGGCAACACACAGCAGTTGCAACGTGTTCTCATGACCAATTATCAGCATGTATTACACAATCAGCAGGTCAACATCCTGCTCGGAATCGCGGCCTTTCCGAGCCTTCACGTCGCGTTCGCGATGCTCGTTACTCTGTGGATGCGCGGCAGGTGGCGGCTGCTGTTCGGCGTCATCACTTTGATCATTTTTCTTGGGTCGATCGTCACGGGCTGGCACTACCTGATCGACTCGATCGCCGGACTGCTCCTGGCCGTGCTCTGCTATCTGACGATCGCAATACCGCAGCGCCGGAAAATGTTTGCAGGTCCGAATGCCCCAGTTGACTGAACAACAGATCTCGCTCGGCGAGATCCTCGCCAGGAGGACGACCGAGGCGGCCCCCGAGCTGGTGGATACGCTCGAGAACAAAGCGGTGCGCTGCTACTCGTGCGGTCATCGCTGCAAGATTCTCAACGGGCTCAACGGCATCTGCAAAGTCCGGTTCAATGAAAATGGCGTACTAAAAGTTCCACGTGGTTATGTCGCCGCGCTGCAGGTCGATCCGATCGAAAAGAAGCCCTTCTTCCACGCCTATCCGGGCGCGCTCGCGCTTTCGTTCGGGATGCTCGGATGCGATTACCACTGCGGCTACTGCCAGAACTGGGTGACGTCGCAGGCAATCCGCGATCCGATCGCCGGCGCGCCGCCGGCTGACCTCGAGCCGGCCGACATCGTCAGGCTCGCGAAGAAGCATGGCGCGAAAGTGGTGACCTCGACATACAACGAGCCGCTCATCACATCCGAATGGGCCGTTGAGATTTTCAAAGAAGCGAAGAATGCGGGCCTGATCTGTTCCTACGTCTCCAACGGAAATGGCACCGAGCGCGTACTCGACTACATCGCGCCCTACGTCACGATGTACAAAGTCGACCTCAAAGGTTTCTCCGACGCCCACTATCGCGACCTCGGCGGCACCCTGCAGCCGGTGCTCGACACGATTCGCGGCCTCAAGCAGCGCGGAATCTGGGTCGAGATCGTAACGCTCGTGATCCCGGGCTTCAACGATTCCGACGAAGAGCTGACGAAGATCGCGGAGTTTCTCGCGAGCGTCGACGTCGACATCCCGTGGCACATCACCGCGTATCACGAGGATTACAAAATGCACAACGCGCCGACGCGGCCGCACCATCTGCTGCGCGCGTACGACATCGGCAAGCGGGCCGGGCTGCGCTACATCTATCCCGGCAACATTCCGGGCGCTTTCGGTGATCGCGAAGGAACGCATTGTCCGAATTGCGATGCGCTCGTGATCGGCCGCAATGGTTTCCGCGTCACGTCGTACAAACTCGTCGATGGTAAGTGCCCGGCGTGCAGTACGGCGATTCCGGGTGTGTGGGGGGATGGGACCGCGGCGATCGGACGCGACGGCATTCCGCGCCGCGTTAAGTAGGGTCAGGTCTGGAAACTCTACTTAAGCTGTCCGGAATTCAGTCACGTGCCTTAGCATACCGGCTTAAGTGGAGTTTCCAGACCTGACCCTACTTAACGATGGAGTTCGTTGAAGTCGCAAAAACATCCGATCTTCCCACCGGCCGCGCGATGGTTCGCACGATCGGCGATCGCCGCATCGCGCTTTATCACATCCCGAGCGGGTTCTACGCCACGGAGAACACCTGCCCCCATCGCGGCGGTCCGCTTGGCGAGGGCGACATCATCATTAACGAAATCGTCTGCCCGTGGCATCTCTGGTCTTTCGAGATCGAGACCGGCGTGTGCGTCGGCAATCCCGAGATTCGCATCGCGACGCATGACGTGCGCGTCGAGGGCGATCGCATCCTGGTGAGGCTGACGTGAACCTCAATCCGAAGCCGCTGCGCCATATCGATCTCCATAGCAGCGCAGGAAGGCTGGAGGCGCTGTATCGCGAGCTGCAGGATCCCGCGGGCGTCGCAGTGATCTGCCATCCACACCCGCTCGGCGGAGGCACGCTGCACAACAAGGTCGTGTTTCGCGCGGCACGTGGATTCGAGAACGCCAACGTCGCGACGCTGCGCTTCAACTTTCGCGGCGCCGGCGCGAGCGCCGGAAAACATGACGAGGGCGAAGGCGAGCAGGACGATGTGATGGCCGCAATCGAGTGGGCCAAGAAGATGCACCCCGGAAAGAAACTGATCGTCGGCGGATTCTCGTTCGGCGCGTGGGTCGCGTCGCGCGTGGCGTGCGAGCTGCCTGAGGTCAACGCCATTTTTCTGATCGGCACGCCGATCAATAAATACGATTTCGGCTACCTGCGCACCTGCGACCGTCCGATCCTCTTTCTCCACGGCACGGAAGACGAACACGGGTCGGTGGAGAAACTCGAGAAGCTCGTCCCGCAGGTGCGCAACGCGGAGAGCGTCGTCGTGACCGG
>WNFJ01416946.1_pt1 | contig 26601 bp, 37 predicted proteins | sample 5400461 | NCBI WGS metagenome assembly WNFJ01 (sample SAMN13153349, study PRJNA577476) | soil metagenome | isolation source: 115 cm saprolite on Douglas fir-dominated hillslope | place: USA:California | collected 2013-09-17
CCCGACGAGGCGGAGGCGTGGGAGAGGGACCTACGCTGCGTGCCGAGAGGCTTTGCCGAGCGATTCGAAGCGCTCGAATCGCGGGTGGCGCAGTTTCGCAAACAGCTGGACGGGTACCGCGTTGCAGTGGTGGTCGCGCACCGGGGACCGTTGGCCGTGCTACTCCACCAGCTGACAGGGACATCGATTGAGGAGGCGTGGCGGGAGCCGCTCCACACCGGCGCCGCGCTGAGGGTAGAGGTTTTCCGCGGCACCGCGTCGGGGGTGCCGCCACTTTAGGCTTGACCCCCTCGTAGGTTTCAAGCCCATGGTGCCGACCTATCGGTCGGGTATTGCACGCGATGGCTGGTCGAGATCCCGCTCCAACGGCCCAGCAGCCGAACCAGAGCGGGCACTAGGAAAGGTCGCACGACGCCGCTATTCGCGGACTTCTGCGTGCCCTTCTTTGCAGGTTTCCTCAGCCATGGTTCCCTCTCCTCTGCGGGATTTGATTGGGGACGACCCATTAGGCTAGGTAGCCGCCCTCGTGGCGGCTTCTCTAGAACTGCTCGATCGCGCCCCTTGCCGCCACCAACGGTTGTGTGGGAGCCAGATGGAACCAGTTGGGCGCCATCTTCGGCGCTGCCCCTGTCGGTGCCGATCAAGCTCTAGCGGTCTTAAGAAATGCTCACGGCTACACGGGCAAGCGCTTACGTCGACCCGCATGCTCGTCAGGTCCGCAGGTAGGTGAGAACGGCCATCACCCGTCGATGATCCGAATTCGACGAAGCGAGCTCCAACTTGCCGAAGATGTTGCTGATGTGCTTCTCCACTGCGCCCTCGGTGACAAACAACTGCCCGGCTATCGCACTATTAGAACGCCCCTCAGCCATCAGCTTGAGAACCGCTCGCTCCCGCGGCGTCAGGGTGCTCATGGGGGCTCGATGAGAGACGAATAGCTGGGAGACCACCTCCGGGTCGAGCACTATGGCGCCGCCGGCCACGCGGTGGAGTGCATCTAGGAATTCATCTACGTTGGTCACCCTATCCTTCAGCAGGTAGCCCACCGCGCCGACCCGATCCGCGAGCAGGTCGTCCGCATATGACAGCTCGACATACTGGGACAGCACGAGAATCGGAGTGCCTGGCACGCGAGTACGGGCCCCGATCGCTGCCCGCAGCCCTTCGTCGGTATGGCTGGGCGGCATCCGGACATCCACTATCGATACATCGGGTCGGTGTTGGGCGATCGCCTCAATCAATGCGGGTCCGTCGCCGACCGCCGCGACAACCTCGTTCCCAGCCTCCTCGAGCAGGCGGATCATCCCCTCTCGGAGCAGGATCGAGTCATCGGCTAGCACTACACGCATGGCAGCTCGGCTGTGAGCACGGTCGGCCCGCCCAATGGGCTTATCACCTTGAATCGTCCGCCGGCGGCGCGGACCCGGTCAGCGAGGCCCGCTAGACCATGGCCCTTTGCAGGATGCGCGCCGCCGCGTCCGTTATCGGTGACACTCACGCGTAGGAGGGTGCCCTCCCGGTTGACTACTACCTGACACTGGCTAGCCCCGCTGTGTTTGGCCACATTAGCGAGCAATTCGGCGACTACGAAATACGCAGTGCTCTCCATAGCCATAGGCAGCCGAGCGCCGCCCAACAGCGATAGGTCCAGGTCGACTGGTACAGGATTGCGACCAGCTAGCGCAGTAATCGCTTCGGGTAGGCCGCGGTCGGCAAGGATTGGGGGGGCTATGCCGCGGGACAGAGCTCGTAGCTCATCGAGCGTCTCACGTGTCTGGCTTATCGCCTCCGCCAGCAGTGGCTGGGCCGACTCCGGGTCGACACGCATGCGGCGTTGCGCAAGATCAAGGTCCATGCCGAGGCGGACGAGCCGTTGCTGCGGACCGTCGTGGATATCGCGTTCCAACCGGCGCAGGGCCGCTGACTCCGCCGACATCGCCGCTTCCCGCCGGTCCGTCAATTCCTCAATCTGGTGCTGCAAAGCGCTGACGCGTTCCGTGGTGAGCATCACCCGGGCGATCGCAACGTTCATGGCGGTCAGGCCCGAGGTCGCAAACGGGGCACTCACCAAGAGCAGCAGCCCGACAATCGTGGTCACAAACCCGACGAAGATGAACGTGTGTGGAATCGAGCCCATGGCCCAGACAATCTCGCCTGGTATGAAGAGGTTGGTAGGAAAATTCCAGCCCCATACGAAGTAGAGGCTGAAGCCCAGCCCCGCCAACCACCAAACGGCGCCCATGAAGGCGGCGATGCTCGCGGGTATGAGCCCAAAGATGCCATGCCATAGATCGAACCAGCTCTGCGGGTCTGCCATCGGCGTCAGCAGCCGCCGGAGGCCACGCCGCCCTGCCGCGCTCCTGTAGCGGGGCCCTTGCATTGGCCGCTGGAGCACCCAGCCCAGGAGTAGCCTCTCGACGTCGGCAAACCGGCGGGCCAAGTAGAGCATCAAAACCAGGATCGGCAAACCCACGAAGAGAACGGCGAGGCCGATGCCGACGGCGAGCAACGTAACGAGCGCGACGAAGGCTGCCAGAGCGACCGGGAAAATGACAAGGCAATAAGCAGCGTTGCGTGCCACCTTGCGAGCGAAAGACGTAAGCCCAGAGATCGGAAAGGCCTGGCGGTTCGTACTAGGCACGCTATTAACCGTAAGCGCCAGAGTACCTGACTCCCATCCGACTGCCCGGCGGAATGTACCTGTGGATAACCCCACCCTGGGTGGCAAGGCTATCCGCGATGAACCCCTGAAGGGGAGCAGGTTTCTGGTCTCGGGCATCCGCCCTCACGCTTGATTGGGCAACACCAGCAATGGAGGCATCGTGGAGCTAGCCCCACCGCAAGTTCTGTAGCCAGCCGTATTGAGCGGACACGACCCGCGTTGCAGAGTTCGAAGGTGCAATCCCATCACCCCGGGAGGAGACGACGATCGCGGTCATCATGCCTCACAACAGCAAGGAAAGACACGCCGTGCAGTCAAAGCTGAAGTTCGAAGTCGGATTCCTCCTCTTAGCTTGCATCGCGACAGTTGCATTGATTGCGTTGCCGCCGGGGGTGGCAGTTCGGCTCAGCGGCGCTACTGCGGACGGCCTGATTTATGACCAATTCGCGTTCACCGGCGGAGGCGGCGTAATCCTTCACGGGACCGTCGTATCCCCGACGCAGACCGGGCTCAACCGGCCCGGCGTCGTGCTGGTGGGGGGCGCGGGGCCGGGGAAGAGAGTTGAACAGTTGCCGGAGGCGCAGGCCTTCGCCCGGGGTGGCCTGGTGTCGCTCATCTATGACAAGCGGACTGTCGGATACTCTCAATTCGCGCTGTCGTACTCACTTCTGGCCGACGACGCAATGGCGGCAGTGCAGGTATTGCGGACGCGCGCGGGTATCGACCCCAGCAATGTCGGCTTCTGGGGTGAAAGCGAAGGAGCCTGGGTCACGTCGCTCGCTGCGTCCCGCTCCACGAATGTTGCCTTCCTGATTACGGTCGGGGCCAGCGGCGTGTCACCGGTACGGCAAACCGCCTGGAACTGGGGCAACTACTTGCGGCATGCCGGCGTGTCTGGGTCGCTGCTGCGGACGGTGCAGAACCCCGCCACCCGGCTGGTCGTCGCGATCGGCTTATTCCCCGAGGCGAACTACGATCCCGTCCCGCCTTGGGAGCATGTCCGTCAGTCGGTGCTCGCGCTCTGGGGGGAATACGACCAGGAAGTTCCGTCCGAGGAGAGTTCGCAGATCATCCGAGATGCGCTGACGCGTGGCGGTAACACCCACTACACCATCGGCTTTGTTCCGAACGCGGCTCATGACATGCATGTTGCCCGTGACGGCGGATTCGGAGGCGCCGCCTCGTTGATCACGGCCCCCACGACCTCGACCGGATTCGCGCCTGGCTACCTGGATCTGGTTATTTCGTGGGTAAGCGGTCTCGCAGAGGGGCTCCCTGTATCCACGGCGACACAGCCAACGCCGCACCAGGACCAGTTGAGCACGCCTCTCGTCCCGCTGGGTCGGTACGAGTCACCGTTGATCCAGCTTGGCGCCATGCTCCTGTTCCTGATCGCGTTCGCCGGCTATCCAGGGGCACGCGTGTTTCGCGTCGGCCGGACGCTACCGCCGGTGAGGCTGCCCGCTCGAGTGCTCGCGGCCACTGGGCTGGCCACCGCCCTCGGCCTTCTGGTGTACCTCTTTTTCGTTTTGGAGACGGCAGGGACAATCGTAGGACCTGTCGTCGCCGGAAGGCCCCTTCCGTGGCTCCTCCTTCAATTGCTCGCTGGCACAGCAGTGGTCGCGACTGTCGCCATGGCCGCAACATCCTGGCGCGCGAGGCACTATTTGTCGGACGGGAGCCGGGCAAGGCTCGGATTGCTATTGACCGGTGGTGTTGTGCTTGCGCCGTTTGCCGTTTATTGGGGACTTCTCCAGCCTTAGGGAGCCGCCAATTCCGACCCCTGGAACAGGACGCGCGAATTGTGTTGACTCGCACGGTTGAGGAGCGAAGCCTAATCCCTCCCGATGCTGATCGTCTGGTTCAGGTCCTCTCTAACTTGCTCAGCAATGCGATCAAGTACTCGCCTGACGGCGGCGAGGTGACGGTCAGTAGTTGGAAAGGGATGGGCAGGTGGAGGTTAGCGTTGGGGATCACGGCAAAGGCATTCCCGCCGATTTCATCGACCGTCTCTTTGAAAGGTTCGAGCGCTACGAAGACAACCTAACAGCAAAGACGATTGGAACCGGTTTGGGCCTGGCAATCACACGTCGGATCGTAGAAGGGCACGGGGGCAGGATCTGGGTAGAAAGCAAGGTTGGAGTCGGTTCTGAGTTCCACTTCACGCTACCGCAACACGGGCCGCAGATAGGCGCGCAAGCAACTCCTGCCGCGAGCCTGCCAGCAACTTCAAGCCGTACTGGATCAAACCCTGCACCAAGCTCAGCGTGACTGCTCAGCGCATTGCCCCGGTGTCCACACAGGACGGCCCCAGCTAGGCAACCACAAAGAGTCGCAGCGGGATACCGCGTTGGATGCAAAATGTAGCTCGGGGATTCCGGTGTAAGAAGTCCGTCAGGGGAGGTGACCGCTTGGTCCGGTCATGACGTGGCGATCGGCGGTTCAGAGGTTCTGGCAGGCCGGTTGTCGAAGATGTCAACGACTGGGAGTCGACCACGGCATCTGAAAACGGTCCCTCAGGAGTCCGTGCCTCACGCGATAGCTCGCCCAAACGCACGACCGGCAGCGGCAGAACAAGCCGCCGCAAGAAGCCCGACCGCAACAAAGCCAACCGCTACACCTCGGTTGGCAACCTGGTTGGTGAATAGAGCTCGTTGTGCGTCGACGGCGTACTTGAGTGGATTCAATGCGGCCACCCATTGCAGCCAGTCAGGGGCGAGGCTCATTGGCAATAGGACGCCCGATAGCAGCAAAAGCGGCAGCGTCGCACTGAATACGATCGCGCCGAACGTGTTCTCATCGCGGAGCCAGAGCGCGGCCGCATAGGACACGGATCCCATCAAGAGCCCAATCAGAGCCATAAGCACCAACGCCAGCACGACCCCGATTGGGTGGATTACGAGCCCGAAAGGCACGGAGGCACCGATGATGATGAGGGCTTGAAGCAGGAGCACCACAATGTCGCGAAGCGAGCGACCGAGTAACAACGCCAACCTGCTTACCGGCGTCACCCGAAAACGCTCAATAATCCCTGCTTTTAGCTCTGCGATCAATGCCCACCCGCCGCTCGTCACACTGAAAAGGCCAAGTTGAACGAGAAGTCCCGGAACGAAAACGTTGTAAGCGCCTCCGTGCGGGAAGCCAGGGAGTTGTGCGACAGATTTCAAAATGGGCGCAAAGAGAATCAGATAGAGAACTGGTTGACCCAAGCTGACTCCGATGTAAGCGGGGCTTGCGAGGCTCCGACCAAAATACCGCCGAAATACAAGCCACGAATCTCGTGCGACTTTCATGCTGCAACCTCTCGCAATGAGCGCCCCGTCTGCCGCAGGAAGACGTCGTCAAGGGAAGGCCTAGTCAGCCCGATAGTATCCATAACGAAGCCGGCTCCATGAAGGGCCAAGACGATGGACGGTATCGCGGCATCTCCGTTGTCCACGTAGATTCGAAGCAACCCGCCAGTGGTCGCATGCGGATCGTGCGCACGGACGAAAGGCAGCTGGCGAAGGACCTTAAGGGCGGCCTCAGTATCGCCGCGAATGCCGATTGTGATGACTTCGCCCGAGATCGCTCGCTTGAGCTCATCAGGTCTCCCCTCCGCGACGATCAGACCGTGGTCGATGATGGCCAGTTGATCGCACAGCGAGTCAGCCTCTTCCAGGTAATGAGTCGTCAGAAATACCGTCGTGCCCCCTTCACGCAGGCGCTCGACCTCCTCCCATAGGTGTGCGCGGCTCTGAGGGTCGAGCCCGGTTGTGGGTTCGTCCAGGAACAGCAAATCAGGCTTGTGGACGAGGCCCAACGCAATGTCGAGGCGACGCCGCTGGCCGCCTGAGTAGGTCTCGGACGGGCGGTCAGCACAAGACTCGAGCTCCATTGCGGTAAGCAGTTCGGCAGCCCGGAGCTTGGCGGCATGCGCCGATAGCCCATACAGCCGGGATTGGAAAACAATCTCGGCACGTCCTGTCAGACTGCGGTCGGTGCCGCCGCTTTGGCCGACATAGCCGATATGCTCGCGAACCCGTTGCGGTTGGCGGCGCAGGTCGAAACCGGCGACAGTTGCCTCACCGGCCGTCGGGGGCACCAAAGTGGCGAGCATTCGGAGTGTGGTCGTCTTGCCGGCTCCATTTGGCCCGAGAAAACCGAATATCTGTCCCCGCTCCACGTGCAGGTCAACGCCGGCAACAGCCTCCACTGCGCCCCGGCGGTTAGAGAAAATTCGTCTGAGCCCATGGGTCTCGATTGCCGCATTGTTTTCGTGTATCCTCATAGTTAGGAGTCTACTACATAGTGAAGGCCATACACAATGAAGTAACGGCGGCCCCGACATGGTCGTTATCCGAAGCTGCGTTGGAGCGGTTATGGGGTTTGGTGCTGGTGCTCGGAGACGGAATGCGGTCCGGCCTAGCAGAGCGTGGACTAACGTCCGCGCGGGCAGAGCTACTGTGGGTGCTCCAGAGAAGCGGCACCGCGACTCAAAGTTCGCTGAGCACGGCACTGCGGACTACTCCCCGCAACGTGACGGGGCTGGTTGACGCTCTCGAGGCAGACGGGTTCGTGGCTCGAGCCGTCCATCCGACGGATAGGCGCGCGACTCTCGTAAAACTGACCAGGAAAGGACAGTCGGCCACCCAATCAATGCGCCGAGACCAGGATCGGTTTGCTCGAGTGCTCTTTAGGGATCTGAAGGAAACCGATCTGGCGACCTTCACTAGGATCCTTGATCTGGTCATCGGTCGGGTCAGTAAGGCGCTTTTCGAAGATGATCAAGAGAGGGCAGGTCAAGCCGGTAGGTCGAAGCTGCGCCAGCCGCCGGCCGAGAATTCATGAGGGCAATTGAGCACCAGCACAAGCCATAACATCCGTGGCACCGAGTCGAGGGTTAACAGAAAGGTCAGCAGACCGAGCCTGAACTGATACGTGCGGTATCGGCTCGGGAACAAGGGTGGATGGAGCGCTTGGTTCCGCTTCTTCATCAAGCCTTTTGGCGCGCCCTCGTTTGCTCAGTTCTGGCGCGAATGGAATCCGGTCTACGGCTATGTCCTGTACTACTACTCATATCGGCCCCTGTCGCGCATCGTGCTGCGTCCGGCGGCCGTGTTACCCACCTTCATTGCGTGCGGCTTCCTGCTGCACGATCTTCCCGCCTGGGTTTTCACCGGCAGGGTTCTTCCACCCGGCGCAACGATCGCTTTCACAATGTTCGGAGTGGGTGCTCTCCTCGGCGAGCGGTTCCACATGGACCTATCGTCGTGGCCAATCCCGGCACGAGCAGCCGTTAATCTCACCTACCTTGTGGGATGCGTCGGCGCGATGCTCCTGATCGTGCCGCATTGACCGCATTGCCCTTTTACCAGCCTTGCTGCCAACCAGAAACTCAGCAGCCACGTAAGTTGGTCCCAAGGTCACCGTTGGAAAGGCTCCTAGTTGGAGCCGAGGAGCGCCGGGCTGGTTTGCGCGCCGACCGCCGCCAGGATACGGGCGAAGCGCCCGCCACCAAGTTCGCGAGCAATGAGCACCGTCAGCACGACCATCAGCGCCCCGGCGAGCGGTGGCCAGAGCCGCAAACCCTACACGGAAGGGCCGAAAAACGACAGGCTCAAGCGCGCCTCATCGCCAGGCGGGGTGTCGCGCATTGTCGAGGTAATAGAGGGAGTTGCGGTGGAAGTCGTAATGACCGTTGGTAGTCAAGTCGAGGGTCAGCTGGCCAGGGCCAAGCCCCGATCACAACGAACTCACTCCGCACATCGCGCTCAGATCTTGCCAGCATCGAGGCTCGTAGTCTTGTTCAAGGTGAGGGGCGTCGCAGTCAATCCAGATGCGACGATTCGTCAGGCCACTTCACAGCCATAGGACCCAAGCGTGATTGGTCTGGATTTGGGCAGCGTGATTGGACTTACTCGAGTGGCAATCCCTGGAGTTAACTGAGCTCTTGTGAGCAGGTTCAAGCAAGTACGTCGCTCGCCAGGACCGCGTCGGATGTTTGACATGACAGCCGCGTCTTTGCATCAGATCTGCATCGCGCAGCAAACGCAGCCCGAACGTGACCATCACCATCCTCCTCTTGCCAGTCGAGTGCGACATTCGCGATCCGCGGGATTGCACTACTTCATTTCTCCTCAAGGTTTAGGTGGAGGTTAGCCTCAGCGGGCAGCCATACCCGCGCGCGGGGTGGTTGGAGATTCTGGCTTTGGTCGGACTCATCTTCTTCTGGCCAGTCGGCGTGGTCCTCCTCTGGATCTCGCGCGTGTGGTCGACGAGAGAGAAGCTGATCGGAATGCTGGTGCTTCCCGGTGGCTATGCATTGGTGGCGATCCAGCTCTGGTGGATGCTGTCCGGCGTGTCAGCTTGGACCTGCACCACTGACCCGACCTACGCCAAAGACCAACTCCCACCATGCCCTCCATTCGTACAGGCGAACCTGACGTTGATGCTCGCCACCTTGGTCCTAAATGCGATGCTTGGCCTCGAGCTCGTTCTGCCGGTCGTTGGCAGCGTTTACCTCGCGCGGAGGGCGTGGCGGTCGAATCGCGGCGGGCCTTCGCCTTGAATGTTTCTTGCATTGTGCCGGAGGAACCATGATTCGCCGAGCAGACGCCGCCGATGTCCAGTTCGTGCGCGATCTCGTCGAGCGCGCATACACCGTATACGTCGCGCGAATGGGCCGACGGCCAGCTCCCATGGACGATGACTACGATCAGAAGACGCAACAGGGACAGGTCTTCGTCGCCGACGTTGGCGCGATAGTCGGGGTAATCGTCCTGACTGAAGCTCCTGGTCACCTGCTCATCGAAAACGTCGCGGTCGACCCGAACCGCCAAGGCACAGGCGTCGGACGCACCCTCCTCAACTTCGCGGAGACCCATGCCAGGGAGAAAGGTCTCTTTGAAGTCAGGCTCTACACCAATGAGGCTATGGTCGAGAACCTCGCTCTTTACGCGCGCCTCGGCTTCCGCGAAGACGAACGCCGAAGCGAGGATGGATTTCGCCGCGTTTACTACTCGAAACGACTCACCGGCTAGCGGTCCCACGAATACATCTCCTGCTGATCGTCTCGCGAACGGTCATTGGAGTGAGCCCGGGGCGTCGTCATTCCCCGGACGCGTGACTGACACGTGCGCGTGCGGTGGCCTAGTGCTCCACATCGGTTGCTTCCGCCATCGTCCTGAACACCGCCTCAACGTCGGGGACGTCGTAGAAGGCAAGCACGCCTGACCGAGGGCCGAACCAGTCCATTCCGGAATTGGCCCAGCCCGCGTATTTGGAGGAGGCGGTGCCGAATTGGATCGTCCCGCTGCCGTCTGACCGCACTGACAGCCGCACCGGCGGCAATTCAGCAAGAAATATCGATTGGACATTCGAGCCCTTCAGCACGATCGCGCGCCTCGAAGTGACGACGTACGTTGTGCGCCGGCGATCCCAGAATTTGTAGATGAAGCGGCCCCAAATATCGGACTCATCCCGGTGTTCATATGTCCAATCATCGCTGGGCTCGTAGCGCTAAGTCTCGGGTTCACCGCACGTCGTCAGGTACGCCGATCCGGAGGGAGTGGGGCCCATCTAGCTACTGTTGGTATAATACTTGGCTACATCAACTTGACGCTCGTCGTGGTTGTTGTAGTCGTTTGGGCAGTTGCCGTCGGAAGGCTCGCGGCGCTGACTGGAGTGCTCGGCATCTCACCCCCGTGAAACGCGAGCGGGCGGATCTTTGCCGAGCACCCCTGCGCGCAAGCATCTACAGCAAACGGGCACCGGGCCTAGCCGCGTGGATCATACATTTCCTCGCGGCACGCAAGATCGAGTTTCGCAGCGGGAGCAACGGTCGAAAGTTCGTGATCACCGTTAGCGAACTTAGACCGGATGACCGCCAACGCTGGCAGGATTTGTTCACCGCTTACAACACGTTCTACCAACGTAACCTACCCGGAGAGACATACGAGCGGGCCTAGCGGGAGTTTCAGCAAGATATCGCGATGCATGCCCTCGGTGCACGAGTCGATGGTCGGCTGGTAGGGATCGCACATTTTCTCGTACATGTCAGCACCACGGCACGGGACTCGTGTTACCTCCAGGATCTGTTCACAGCACCCGACGAGCGAGGTAAGGGCGTGGGCCGCGTGCTGATACGCTCCGTCGAAGACTGGGCGCGAAGGACGGGCTGCGCCCGTGTGTACTGGCAAACGCACGAATCCAACGATGTTGCCCGACGGCTGTATGACCAGATTGCCGACAACCGGGGCTTTGTCGTTTATCAAATATCGTTTTGAGCCTTTCAGCCATGCCGGTGACGGTGACGTTCTTACTCGAAGCCTTTATGGCGGGATGCTGCCAGTTGGGCCGCTAAACGTAATCCGGTGTGATGAGCTGGCAAGGGCGGCGAGCGCCACTTCTTGTGCGGCTTCTCGCACAAGCTCATCGGGGAGGTTGCCATAGCCAAGGACAAGGCCATTTCCCCACGGTCCGACACGGACAGCGAACTGGTCAAGGCTCCTCAGGCGCAAGCCTCTAGACGCGGCTTCGCGGACAACGGCTGACGGATCAACACCTTCTGGAAGGTGAAGAAGAAGATGCAGACCAGCCGCGATTCCGGAAACGCGGCACTGGGGCAGCTCGCTCCCCAAAGCACTCACCAAGGCATCTCGCCGAGCCCTATAGCGCTGGCGCGCTTTGCGGAGGTGACGGTCGAAAGAGCCCGCCTCGATGAACGAAGCTAATGCGAGCTGCTCCATGGTGGGTGGCTCAGGCGACGGCACTCGGTCGTCGCGCAAGAGGCGACTCCAGCGAGGCGGGGCGGCGATCCAACCCATCCTCAGGGCAGGTGCGAGGGTTTTGCTTACTGACCCCATCAGCAGAACGCGCGACGGGTCCACCCCCTGCAATGTGCCGACAGGTCGGCCGTCATAACGGAGTTCGGCGTCGTAGTCGTCCTCGATGACGATTCCATCTACTTCGCGGGCCCACTGCAGGAGTAACGCACGACGAGCCGGACTGAGGACAGCACCTGTGGGAAATTGATGGGCGGGCGCGACGATCACCGCTCTGATTTCGCGATTCGCTGCGAGCTGGTCGACGCGGATGCCGTGCTCGTCAACGGCTAGCGGAACGGTCGAGCCTCCGCCCGCTTCGACGGCCGAGGCTAAGCGTGGCCAGCCGGGATCCTCGACGCCGATCAGCGAAACGCCGGACCTCACAAGCGCCCGGCTTAGGCGGGTGACTCCGTCGATGACCCCAGTTGAAACGATCACGTCGTCTAGTTCAATTGCGGCACCACGCAGCCGCGTCAGGTAGTCGGCCAGTACCCGGCGCAGTTTTGGGTGGCCTCCATGAGATGGATAGCCCAGATCGACGAAGGATGCTTGGCCGAGTGCGGCGCGAATCGCAGCCGCCCATTGACGGCGCGGAAACGCCCGCAAATCAGGCAATCCGGATGTCAGGTTGAAGTTTGGCTCAGACCTGATCGGTGCCGGCGGCGCATGTTCACGGGGAGCGCTCGACAGTTTCACGCGCGTCGCCGAGCCGGTTCTTGCCTCGAGGTAGCCCTGGGCGATCAGCTGGCTATAAGCCTCGGTAACAACCCACCGCGAACACCCCAGTTCCGCTGCGAGCGCCCGGCTGGGCGGCAACATACTTCCTGCCGCTGGCCGTCCGGCCCGGATCGCGTCGATAAGCGTGCTTCTCAGGCGTTCATGAAGTGGACCCGACTCGGCGCTCCCGAGGTCATGCACAGGGTTCCACGGCAGATTGGTCTGGTTTCTTGGCGCGGAGTTGGATTGCACGTCCCAGCCAATACTCGCTTAACCTGAGCCACCTAGCAAGTCACCGGGCGATATCGCTTGTTGTCGGGGCATCATCTTGGACCGCCAAGTTTGAGGGTCTGCCTGTCGTTCGCAAGGAGTGATCGTGGCTGGCGCTTACCGGATCGACAACATCGTTGGGGACATTTTCCGGATCTGCTTGTGGGGCCGGAATCGCGCATCACCTGGCCGGTACGGAGACTACGAACACGTGGAATGAACGTCACCCTGGGTGGGACCTGTCACCTACGAGGGGATGGCCGCCCACTGGCCAGACGCAAGTGACGCGATCGCGTCGATGATGAACGCCGCGGACAAGGTCGTTTTCTCCACAACTCTGAACCACGCCGACGGCGCAAGTCCCGGGTGGTGACCGGCAATCCTGCCGAAAAGATATCGCGGCTCAAGCAGCAACCAGGAAGAGTGATCGGAGTGGCCGGAGGAGCAGTGTTCGCGCAGTCATTGGCAGCGCTAACCTAATCGACGAGTATCGGCTGACCGTTCATCCCGTTGCCCTTGGATCTGGGATACCCCTGTTTAACAACGCCATAAACTTGAAGCTCCTGAGCACAGAAGTTTTTTCATCGGGCGCAGTCTTGCACAGGTACCCGCCTGCATGACCTTGGCGCCAGAGCTGTCACCACCCGCTGACCAGCGAATTCGGAAAAGGCGCCGGCCGCGCGGCGCCGACAGATTAAGGGGGGAGGGTAACCCATCGGGCAACCGCGTCTTGGACTGGCCGCGATGAGACTAATCGTTCTGGGAGGTTGCGGCGCGTGGCCTGCAGCGGGACAAGCATGCAGCGGCTATCTAGTAGAGCACGACGGCTTTAGGCTGTTAATCGACCCCGGCTACGCAATTCTGCCGCGACTGCTGGAGTTGATCGGGGCGGACCTCATTGATTCGGTGCTGATAAGCCACGGCCATCCGGACCATTGCGCCGATCTGCACCCGCTTCTGCGCGCCCGCGCGCTCCGCGACAGTCCCCCACCACCACTAGTCGTCCATACCCTTCCGAAAGCTGTCGACCAGGTTCTGGCGCTCGACCGACCCGGCATGCTCGAAGACGCTTTTGTGCTCCAGGAGTTCGCGCCTGGGGACCGGTTTCAGAATGGCCCTTTTCGAGTCGAGACATGGCTGTTACCACACTCCGTCTTGAGCGTCGGGGTCAGGCTAACCGCCGGAGGGCGGACGCTCGCTTACACAGGGGACACCGGACCAAGTCCAGACCTGGAAGACCTCGCCCACAATGCCGACCTGTTTCTTGCCGAAGCCACCTTCCTCGAGCATGTGCCGGAGGACTCAGTCCGGCACCTGTCCAGTGCCAAGCAGGCCGGTGAGCTCAGTTCCCGCGCAGCGGTCAAGCATCTGATGCTGACCCATCTGTGGCCAGGCACAGATCCACAGGCCGCCGCGCAGGCAGCCCGTCGTGGCTACGACGGGACGATCACGGTTGCTCGGGCGGGCGTAGCAGTCGACCTGGAATGAGTGCTTACTCGACCGAGCGCACTCGGGTACGCCGGCAGCCGTCGAGAGGCAGTTATGATCGCGCATCCGTAGACGCAGTGCTCGATGCAGGGCTAGTCGCCCACGTGAGCTTCGTCGAGAACGGCCAACCCTATTGCATGCCGATGCTTTACGCCCGCCTCGGTGACGACGTCTACATCCACGGGTCTACTGCAAGCCGGACCATGCGTGTACTCGCTAGCGGCGTGGCTGCTTGCGTCACATCGACTCTACTCGACGGATTGGTACTTGCTCGATCGGCATTTGAGCACTCAGCCAACTATCGTGCGGTCGTGCTTTTGGGTACCTTTCGTCGAGTTGAGACTTCACAGCAACGCCTCGCCGTCATTGCGAGCTTCACCAATAAACTCATCCCCGGCCGCTGGGACGAGGTTAGACAGCCGAGCCCAAAAGAGTTGAACGCGACCATCATCCTAGCGATGCCGATTGTCGAGGCGTCGGTCAAGATCCGCGAGGGCGGCCCAACTGACGACGAAAGCACAGATGCAGCGGCCGATGTTTGGGCCGGGATACTGCCCATTCGGAACTCTTTTGGCGCGCCAGAACCTTCCCCCGGGCTGCGATCTCACATCGCCCTGCCGTGGAGTGTGCGTCGAGTTCTCAAAAGGAGTGGGGATTAAAGAGTGTGGAATCGACCGCGGATTGAATCAAGGCGTGAGCAGCCGGTGAAAGACGAAGTGGCCTTGCCTAAGCTTGGTGAAGCCGGCCTGCCTTGGCCACGTTCGATGCTCGGAAATGCAGCGCTCGGCTGCTCATGGCGCCGATGACCGGTCGACCCTACGACTTAGGGCCGGTTGGGCGGGTGGAGTCAACTTTGGTCGACCCGGCCAATGCCCCAAGCCAAGGTGAGGAGGGCGCCCCTCAAGCCTGGTTGGTGTTTGATCCGGACGTATACGGCGCCATGCAGGATCTTAAGGTCGGCGACCGAATCATCGTGATCACCTGGCTACATCTAGCGAGCCGAGATGTTCTCCGCACCTATCCGCGCAACCTCGTAGAGGCACCGCATGTTGGCGTCTTCAGCCTTCGTGCGCCAGACCGGCCCAACCCCATCGGTCTTCACTCAGTTGAGATTCTTGAGGTGTCGGGACTCCGAATCATGGTCAATAACCTGAGGCAGTGAACGGCACCCCAATCCTTGATGTAAAGCCAGTGATATAAGGCTTGACCATCGCGGCTGACATTGCGCGTGGCGATGACGACTCTCGTTCGACGCACCCTTCTGATGCCTAGCGGCCATTTCAAGACAATTCCCAGCGCAACGAGCCCTATCGCTACAAGCGGGTAGTTGTTGGGAGAGATCGTCGAGTAGACATTGACGAGAAGCCCTATTTAGCGCTTGCGATTGCGTGGCCGTCCCCCAACACGATTGCGTCGCTCGATGATGTTTCTTGCCTCGTCCATCCACGATAGGGTGCTGTGTATTCGTATGATCGCTCGACCGAGGATTAGCTGCGGGAAGAAATGTTGACCTGATCGACTTCTTCCTTCATGGCTTCGAAAATACGAAGCCTGCGCTCAAGAAAGTGACGATAGCTGGAGAGTTGAACAAGTGCACTCTCAGTAGGGGTTAGGTCGACGAAGAACATTTTCAGAGCGAACACGTTAGGACCCCTCGGCAGGCTCGTCATCGACATCCTGGAGCAATCCATGGACCGGAGACTTTGTCAACAGGTATGGAAATTCCTTTCGCTCAATCGACGTGATCAGGCGACCCTCACCTCCGTTTCTTGATCCGATTCCTGTAGCACTCCGTCCTTGAAGACCACGCCCTCGGCGACCATCTGCATGAGGCTGGGTCCGCGGTTGAGCGCGCGCCAGTTGCGACCAAGACGCTGCACGACATTGAAGACCAAGAGAGCGCGTTCTCGCGTGTGCGGGCGCGCTTGGCGACGTAGATACGCAAGCGGACGCCGGCGAAGACCGACTCCAGAGGGGTTGGTCGTGCGGAGCTGGAGCCAGTGCTCTTGACGGAAGTCGTAGAAGGTTACGAAGTCATCCCAGTCGCGCACAAGGTCTGCGCCGCCGGCTCCTGGCGCTCGGCTCGCAGCCGCGCCACCAGCTCGTCACGCTTGCTTTCGCACACCTTCAGAGTCGGCGACTGATAGAGCTCGTAGAGGCGCGAGCTGACCTCGGGCTGCAAGCGCTTGGGCAGCTTGTCGACTAGGTTCAGGAGCCGGTGGTTCCAGCAGCGTTGGCGTTTGGTCTCGGGCCATACCTCCGTCTGGGCGTCCCAGATGCCCAGGTTGCCGTCTCCTATCAGCACCGCCGGTGCCCGCAGCCCACGCTTAGCGAGGCTGCGCAGCATATAGGACCAGGACGCCTTCGACTCCCGGTATTCGAGCTCCATCGCAATGAGCTCCTTGGTGTCGTCCACTCTCGCGCCCAGCAGCGTGAGCAGGCAGCTGTTCTCCTTCTCCAGCCCGGCCCCAGTCCTCGTTGTCATAAGCGACACGGGTTGACGTTGACTTGGTAGCACTGCTACGCCGAATCCACACATGAGGGCGGGGCCAACACCACGGATCGAAAAGGGCAGACCTCTCCTTCGAGACTGAGTCGGGCAGTCGCCGGGCCAGCGCGGTCGTAGTCATGCAAATCGCACACCACCTACCGCAGCCGCGGCGATGATGACGGCTGGCGAGGCTAGCGGCCATTTCCAGATGATTCCGAATGCGACGGTCGCGATCAGGACGGTTAGCCAGTCCACTAAAGCACCTCGAGCCACTTGTACGGTTACAGCGCCGACCAATCCGACAGCCGCCGCGTTCGCGCCGCTTACGAACCCTCCGGCCCAGGCTCGCCTGTCGGTGAATCGAACCACCCGGTCCAACATGGGTACCAAGATGAATCCGGGTAGAAAAATAGCCAGCGTGGCGAGTAGCGCCCCGGGAACGCCCGCAAATAGATAGCCCAGGAATGTAGCTGTGGTGAAGACAGGACCAGGTGTCGCTTGTCCGATCGCGATCGCATCGACCAGCTGCTTGTTGGTAAGCCAGTGCAGACCTTGAACGAAGTCCGCGTAGAGGAATGCGTAAAGCACATATCCGCTGCCGAAGCTGAATAGGCCAAGTTTGAGGAAAGTCAGGAAAACGGCAACCAGCTTTGCTCCTGACCAGGCGGTGAGGGTTAAGCCTGTCGAGAGTCCCAGCGGGCCGACGTTCCGCATGGGGCTGAGGTTGGCTGCGGCGGACATGACCAGGCCCCCGCCGACGATCAGCAACAATGGGCTCACCCCAATCAGCGAGAGACCGGCCGCCGCCGAGGCCAGGATGATCAGCGATCGACGTGTGAGGAGTCGCCGGCCGAGGTCGATGATCGCCCATGACACGATTCCCACCACCGCCGCGCGGATGCCGTAAAGGATGCCTAAAGCCTCAGAGCTGCTGCCGAAACGCTCGTATGACCAGCCGATGAACAGCATGATCACAACGGCTGGGAGGATGAATAGGCCACCGCCTGCCGCCAGGCCGACCCACCCAGCACGCTTATAGCCCAGGTAGATGGCGAGCTCAGTCGAGCTCGGTCCCGGGATCAGATTGCAAGCCGCGAACATGCGGAAGAATTCATCCTCGGGAAGCCATTTTCGTTGGACAACCACCACTCGACGCATCAGGGCAACGTGAGCGGCGGGACCTCCAAACCCAATCAAGCCCAGCACCAAGAAAACCAGTGCCACTTCCCTCACTGAGCCTGGAGACTTACCGGCGGATGGCATGACGCATCAACGGAGACGAAAGCTGAATTCCGACGCTCCAAACGTTCTGGATTTGGACGTTGGCAGACGCCGATTGGACAATTTCCGCATCGAGACTGGAATCACGCAGGACCTAAGGGCACAGGCCAGATGGCTTATGCGGTCTGCTGCCGGCCGAGCACCGCGCCGACCAACTCCCCAGAGCGCTCGGGGTCGAACGGCTCGCGTGACATCAATCGCTTGTAGAAGATTGCGCCGAGCAGTGTAAGCGCGGCCAGTTCGGGATCAACCTGAGCCGGGAAGTCGCCTTTAGCCACGCCTGCTTGAATCACGTTGATCAGGCTCTCACGGCGTTCAGCGGCATATCGGTGGTGAAACTCCCGTACCTGGGGATCGCGTTCGGCGCCCTCAATCAAGGCGGGGATGCATGCGCTGAATGTCGAGTCAGCGACGATTTCAGCGACGTGACGCACGAGGCGATCGACCCGCTCGCGTGGCTGCGCATCCTCGAGGTCGGGCACCAATTCTTCGTGGAAAGTCTCAAGTGCGTCCGCGATCAGGGCCAGCTTGTCTGTCCAGTGACGATAGATTGTGGATTTGCCCACGCCGGCACGGGCGGCTACTGATTCGATCGTGAACGCGCCGTAACCTACCTCGCCGAGTTCCTGGACCGCGGCGCGCCGAATCAGGCGTCGCGAGCGCTCGATGCGTGGATCCTCAGTTTTTTTCGGCGCCCTCAGGCCCGCGTTCGGTTTGTCACCACCTACCATTCGTGGCGCTATGATACGGTAACGTTTCGGTATGAAACGCAACCGTTCTACAAGTGGGTGGGAGATGTCGGAGGGATCAGGATGGCCAGTGTGAGCGTCCGCTACATCGTGCACGACGTCGACGAGGCGATTCGTTTCTACACCGAGCTACTCAGCTTCAAATTGGAGATGCACCCGGCACCGACGTTCGCCATGCTCTCACGCGGGGACCTGCGCTTGGTGCTGAGTGCACCGGGTGGCGGCGCCGGTGGCGGCCAGGCAATGCCCGATGGGCGCTTGCCTCAGCCGGGAGGTTGGAACAGATTCTCGCTTGAAGTCTCTGACCTCGCCGACACAGTTGAGCAGCTCCGAAAGAAGGGAGCTCGCTTTCGGAACGACCTCGTGACTGGTGTTGGGGGAAAACAGATCCTTCTCGAGGATCCGTCCGGTAATCCCATAGAGCTGTTCGAGCCGATCCTTCCTGAGGCCCGCTTAGCTCAGTCCTCGTGAGACGTTGATGCTTTCCGACCAAATGCAAATGCAACTACCTTGGCGAGATGATTCGCAAGGCGTCGTTGCGTGTGCGTAATCAAAGGAGAGTTCTTGCCATCTTTGACATCGAGCTACCGGTTTGGATGGCCTGGCGGCCGCTGAGCAGCTCGACGAGCAGCTCCCCCAATGCCAGACCTTGGTCCTAACCGGCCTCGGGCAGCCAGGCAACCTGCTGCGCGCGCTGAAAGTCCACGTCCGCGAATTTGTGCTCAAGGACGCACCCGCCGACGCGCTGGCCACCGCTGTGCGCCGGGTTTCTAATGGAGAGCGCGTGATTGATCCAGAGCTTGTGGCGGCCGCCTTGGAGACTGGCAGCACTCCGCCGACTACGCGAGAAGCCGATGTGCTCCGCGCGGCGCAAAGCGAATTTCGACAGACGAAAATGGGAAGCGGCTTTCTCTGTCACCAGCTACTGTTCGCAACTACCTGTCGAATGCGATCAGCAAGGTGGGCGCACGCAATCGCATAGATGCAATTCGAATAGCGCGAGAGGTGGCTCTGATCTACACGGTGGGCGACTTCATATAGCTACCGAACCTCCAAGCCGGGTTCGTCGACGCCGGCGCAGCAAGCTGACCTTCAGTCAGTACTTGAGATTCAGGCTTGGCACAAGCGGAGGGCGAACGGCTTGGTTCAACTTCTTCATCAGGCCGTTCGGTGCTGCATCGTTCGCTGAATTCTGGCGCTTATGGAACCCCGCCTACGGCTATTTCCTCTCGTACTACTGTTATCGGCCGCTGGCAACGATCCTGCCGCGCCAAGCTGCGCTCCTCATTACGTTCGCCACATGCGGGTTCGTGTTGCACGACCTCCCTGCGTGGGCAGTTACCAGAACGATTCTGCCTCCAGGAGGAACAATCGTGTTCATCAATTTCGGACTAGGCGTGATTCTTGGTGAGGCTTTCAAAATGGACCTCTCGCGCTGGACGCTCGGGGCTCGTGCGGCAGTGAATGTTGGTTACCTCGTTTCATGCGTGTCCGCGATGCTGCTGATGGTTCTGAAACTCCTCCCGTGACCTACCTCGGTTCGGTCTGCGGTCCGCACTTAGACGGACCGGTAACGGATGCTCTAGAAACTCCTAGCCGCCTGGCCCGAACGTGCTCATGGTCAATGGTGCTTGCGCTCTCAGGATTCGCACCGCCAGACCGTGCTATCGCATGGCACACTTGCTAATACCCGGAGGTTGAAGTAGCAAGTCATATGCAGACTTGGCAGATTGCTGCGGGCGTTGTTACTGTGGCGCTGCTCTGCACAGCCGCCTACCTTCTCCGCGGGAACCATAGGCCGAGCAACATTCTGTTTGTGCTCCTTCTGGTACCCATACCGGCAGCCGGCTTCTTTCTCTACTCAATTGCGCCCGGCCCTCCTCCCGCCGTTACTTTGATCACAGTCGTTGCATCGTTCCTGGTCGCGCTGGCGATCTTTCCCGCTTTCTACGGGTTCTCTCCCGCTAGATCGTTTCAGGGAACGCCCCAAGACTTCTCAACGATGAATCGCTATTTTCTCGCCAGATGTGGTTGCGGATTGCTCGGCGTCATAGGCTTTCTTTTCATGTTCGAGCCTTGGTTTGCGTGGGTGAATTTGGCGGCGATCATCGCGTGGCTTGCGATCTGGACTCCTCGCCGTGCGCGCCTCGTTCGATACGAGGTGTCAGCCGACATCACTGCATCAACGAACGAGACATTTCAATTTCTGCTGGAGCCAGCCAACTGGAGTCGCTACCAAGACATCGAAGTCCTAAGCGTGAAACCCGATGGTCCGATCGCAGCCGGCACCGAGTTGACAATGAGACGGCTAATACGAGACGCATGGGACCCGGCCGCCCAGCGTTGGCCAGTGATGCAGCTGTACAAGATCACCGCGATTGTTGGCACCTCCTACACTCTTGTGTCCCTTGACCGACGCGAGTCTCATACCCTAGAGGTACGCCCGATAGGATCGGGCTCGACAATAGACCGACGAGTTCAATGGCTACTGCCATTCACGGACGCGATTTTGGGCCGCAGGTTTGACCTCAGGCGTCAGATTGCCAATGCTCGAGAATTACAGCAGCGAAATATCCAAAGGCTCAACGAGTTGATCGGACAGCCGCTGCCCGATACAGGATGACGCCGGCTCGCCAATCGTAGACCGAGCATGGTCGTGATCCCGACCGCGTTAACCACTGCGGCGAAGCCTGGCAGACGATTAACTAGCCTCCTCCGTGTGTTCCACCAGCGACAAGTGCCCTAGGGCCTGGTTCTCCTGACGAGCAGCCAGGCGAATCCCGGCTGCCGGCGAACGAAGGCGTCGTTGCGCCGGCACGCCCGTCGCCGCGATCCAATTTAAGGTTCTTCGATGAGTTCACAGGAATGGTCGCCCACGTCGCCGGGGCTGTTGTTCGCTTCTCGTTCTTCACGAGGACGAGCATGAAAGCGGGTCGAAACATTCCCAACATTGCCAACGGCGCGGCGATTGGGTTGATCGCTGCGGTGCCACTGCAAATCTTCGGGTTGACGCGGGCCCAGGCTCGTTGCTCAGTCGGATACACCCGGGCCCTCGAGCCGCGGACGAGCACGAAACCGGGCGGAAATATTCGCAACATTGACCTGAGCCCTCCCCGTACACCGTCAAATAGTTGAGCAAACACACCAGGTTTGGTTCTCACCTGGGGGAGCAAACGGGCCGCCTTTCGCGCGGTTACGAAACGTGGCTCCTCTACGGCGCGTTCTGCTGCATGGCCTTCCTGCTCAATGGACTGGGAGCGGTGCTGGCACCCCTGCAGAAAGAGCTCCGCGTCAGCCGTGGGGACGTGGCGTTCTATCCGAGCCTGTTCGCGGCGGGCCTCGTAGTCGTGGGGTTAATCGGGGGGCCTTGGTAGGTCGGATTGGGCGGGCGGCTGCATTGCGGCTGGCGATCGTAGGGATGATTGTCGGCGGCCTGTTGATCGCGGCTCCGGCGCGGATCGCGACACTGCTCGGCGTACTTCTGGTCGGCCTGAGTGCAGCGCTCCTGATCCAGCTTGTCCCTGCAGTGCTGACCGCGATCAAGTCGGGCGCGCCCGCAGCGGCAATCGGTGAGGCCAATGGACTAGCCAGCGCAATGTCCGTACTCGCACCGTTGGCTGTCTCCGGAGGGTTGGCGGCTGGCCTCGGGTGGCGCACCGGCTATCTGGTGGCTCCACTGTTGGCTCTTACCGCCCTCACATTGCCTGCGTGGCGTCTCGTGATACCGCGTGCGCTCGCATCGATGCCAGGGTCGTCGCTCGCTACCCCAGCACCCATATTCAGTCGATGGCTCGATCTGGTTCTGGCAGTGAGTGTTGAGTTCTGCATGGTCTTCTGGGCTGCCTCTGCCTTTATCGACTGGGATCGCGCATCGTCCGGTCAGGCGCCCGCGCTTGCCTCACTGTTCTTGGTGGGCATGGCCACCGCTCGTGCGCTATCGGCCCGGATCATTCGCCGGATACCTGGCCAGCGTTTCCTGATTTTGGTGTGCACCGCCGCAGCATTAGCCGGTTTCACTGTCTTCTGGGCTGGGACGATTCTGACGTTGGCTGCGTTAGGGTTCTTCGTGGCCGGTCTAGGGATCGCCCTTCTATATCCGACTACTCTAGGCCGAGTTATTTCGGCCTGGCCACAGGCGCAGGATCTGGCTGCGGCGCGGGCCGCGCTCGGTTCCGGCCTTGCAATCGGAATAGCACCCTTCTTGTTAGCTCAAATCTCGGACGCAACTGGACTCCGCATAGCGTTCCTGGTCGTCCCCGTTCTGCTTCTGCTGTTAGCGGTCCATGTCGGGATTCCAAGACAACGTGATGCAGAGGATCACCAGCATTGACAAATGACGGGCAATTGCAAGGCGATCCTTGTAGCACTACAGTATTTGCGGACCGGGGGAATATCAGTTAGGATAGCCTGCGTGACCGCGTCGCCGACTCTGGTCCGCAGCCAGGCCGACCGTTCGGTCAAAGAGGTCTGGGGCCGGCTGCTGAACTTGGTTATGGCCACCGACGCGCGACGAGACCTCCTCGTCGAGCGCCTCGGCTTGACGTCTGGAGACAGCCGCGCGCTGATGGCGCTCGACGGTCGGACCGTGCGAACGATGGGTACACTCGCGGACGAGTGGCGCTGCGATGCCTCAACCGCCACCCGCGCGGTGGATCGTCTCGAATCGCGCAGATTGGCCGAGCGTCGATCAGTTGCGGGTGATCGTCGAATACGCGGGGTGGCTCTCACACCCATGGGCATGCACGTAAAGGCCAAATTGACTGCCGGCCTGATGCAGCCGCCGCCTGAATTCAGCCTGCTTAGTGCTACAGAAGTCAGGCTGCTTCTCGATGCCACTCGGGTGTTACCCAATGCAATCCCGCCATTGCCCGCTTCACCAGCCTGGAAGCAACCACAGCGTGGCCTCGAGATTCGAACTTTGGCTCCTGGTGACGAAGAACAAGTGTTGGCTGCGGCTGCATTGTTCGGCAAAACGCCTCTGACCGAAGCCACGGAACGTCTCCTGGTTGAACCGGGCCATCACCTTCTGATTGCCTACCAAGACGGAACTCCAGCCGGTTTCATTGTTGGCATTGAGCAGCTACAGCCGGACAAGGGCATCGAGATGTTCATCTCCCAGGTGGCTGTCGACGGCCAATGGCGTGGCCGCGGAATCGGGCGTTTTTTGGTTGAATCGCTATTAGCTATCGCGCGAGAACGGCGCTGCTACGGGATGTGGGCGTTGACCCAAGCAGATGACCTTGGATCGCTGACCACGTACGGAAGAGCTGGCGCGTCGAGCCAGACAGGACAGGTCGTCTTGTCGTGGGAATTCGACTAGCGCGACATGCCTGAGTTAAGCACTTCATCGGAGCGAACGGACCCTGATCTCTTATGAATCGGCAAACGGCGGCGTGCGGGCTCACCGCAGCGATGGCGTTCATCTGCACGAGCTGCGTATCTTCGCCGGCGCCCCTGCCCAGCCCGTCATCAAGCGTGTCCGGCCCTCAACTGACAGGAACGATTTCGGTGACCGGCGCGGTGCCGTTCAGCTCGACCTTCAACGCGTCCGCAGCTATCGAGGTGGCTGGAACGAAGACCCCCGCGCCAGTCGGATCGAACTGTGCTGAGTACGCCAACGGATTTGACCAAAGTGCCCAAAATGGAGGTGGAAAAGGCTTCGACGCTCCCGAGGTCCAAAGTGCCAAGGTCAACCACCACAGCGTGTTCGTATCGGTCTCAATGGCCACAGGCTACGCGGGGCCCGGGACGTACGACAGCCGTCGCAACAGCTCGCTTGGCGGCTATGCCTCGCGCGATGTCGACAACCCTTCCGGTGTCGAGACCACCACATTCAGTTCCAGCATTCACGGCCTCACGACCCTGACTGTCAACCCTGATGGGTCTGGGGCGCTAGATGTCATCGGGTGGGGGACCACCGAGGTACATGGGCTGGCGACTATCAGCGCGTCCATCACGTGGATTTGCAAGCAGTGACGTCGCTCCAGGAGCAGAGGAGGTTCCGTAATGAACAGTGGAGCTAGTGAAGAGCCCGTCGCGAGGGCCCATGCTCCGACCAAGATTGTTGGCCCGGATTTCCTGGGTCTTCGGGTTCGGGACCTAGAGCGAGCAGCTTCCTTTTATGAACAAGAGCTTGGGATGGAGCGTATGCCCAGCATACCTCCCGACATGGTTGTGTTCCGCACGTCAACCATCCCGCTTGCAGTACGCAAGCCTTTGCCGGGTACGAATCTCGACGCAGGGCGCCCCGGCCTCGGAGTCTCGATATCGCTACGGGTCGATGACGCGCAAGTCTTGCACGACCGCCTGAGAAATCACGGCTTGCCGATTCTCATCGACCCCTTCGACACACCATTCGGCCTGACGTGCGTGTTCCAGGATCCAGACGGCTATGCAGTCGCGATACACGGCGCAACGTAAGCCAGAGTGGCTGCTCACTTGAGGGGGAATAGCACGCGGAGCTGGGGTTGCATCTTCCAATGGCCGGGGATAAAGCGTCGCCATGAAGAAACGAGGAGGCTCAACACGCTAACACGAATGGGCAATTCGGCCGCAATCAACAATGGAGGGCTAATCATGGCTACACAACACGCACTCGCCGAAGCCCACATTCGACAGCGAATAGACAAGGCGGTTGAGGCGATTGGCAGCATGGATCTCGATGGTGTCAAGCCAATTTATGCTCCGGACATCGTGTCATTTGACATCGTACCGCCGCTGCAGCACGTGGGAGCAGAGGCAAAATGGAAGAACTGGTTAGACGTCTTTGAGATATTCCAGCGTCCGCTCGGGTACGAGATTCGCGACCTCATGATCACCGTGGGCGATGACGTGGCATTCGCGCACAGCCTAAATAAGATCAGCGGCACGTTGAAGAACGGGAACAGCATCGATTACTGGGTTCGGTGGACGGCGTGCTTTCGGAAGATCGACGCCAACTGGCTCATCGCGCACGACCATGTCTCGGTGCCTGTCGACGTGGAGAGCGGCAGAACGTTGCCGACTCTCCAGCCCTGAGAGTTTGGCGGTATTGCGGCGTGCCCTGGTCGGCCGCAACCGACCACAATCGAGCGCAGTCGTGCGTTGCGGCACCGAGCTACTCAATTCTGGTCCAGGTCTCTTGCGGCGAACTTGAAGGTCACGATTCAGTTCCTTCGTTCTTCGCGCAGAACGCAGCGTGCCGCAGGATCGGTGAGCCGGCCGCATCGGGGTCGGCTCACTCTTGGCCAGTACGTGAGCTTCAGGTTGAGTGGCGCCAGCGGCAGGGAGGCGTGGTTCAATTTCTTCAACCGGCCGTTCGCCGCAGCCTCCATCGCCGAATTCTGGCGACGCTGGAATCCGGTGTATGGCTACTTTCTCAGCACATATTCCTATCGGCCACTTTTGGACGTGAAGCCACGCCAAGCTGCTGTCTTTTCGACGTTTGTTGCCTGCGGTTTGGTGCTGCACGATGTCCCCGCCTGGATCTCGCTGGGCGACTGTTGCCGCCGGGAGCAACGATCGCATCCTCAATATTCGGTGCGGACGCACTTGTAAGCGACCGCTGCCGCATGAACCTGTCCCGCCAACCGGTCACAGTCCGAGCCGCTGTCAACGGCGTGTACCTGATTGGGTCAATTGGCGTGACGCTACTGGCTGTCAGTTGGCTTAGGAACGCTCGCAAGTCATGGTGAACACGGGCGGCCCACGGGTGGACGCTTATGACCAGGAGTATGCAGATGACACGCTCCCGATACTGGGGTCTTATCGCGGCCGTCGCCGGAGTGGGTGGCTGCGCGCGGGGGGTGACCGCACGGTTGGCCCAACCGTCTTCGGCATACCAGGCACACCGACCACGGCCGGCGCTCGAATCATGACGTGGGCATGTTGACTTCCATGACCCTCTTCGCGTTGCGCTGGTCACGTTCCTCATGACAGCGTCGCCGGGCCCGGGAGTCCTCTACGTCGCCACCCGCAGCCTCGCCCAGGGTCGCCGGGCCGGCTTTGCCTCGACGGTGGGCATCGAGTTTGGAGAGATTGAATGGATCGTGGCCGCCACGACGGGCGTGGCGCTCTTCCTGGCGACCTCGGTTTCGGCGCTTACCTTTCTGCGGTTCGCCGACGCGGCCTACCTTAACCTAATGGCGATCGGCTCAG
>WNFJ01237682.1_pt1 | contig 26592 bp, 8 predicted proteins | sample 5400461 | NCBI WGS metagenome assembly WNFJ01 (sample SAMN13153349, study PRJNA577476) | soil metagenome | isolation source: 115 cm saprolite on Douglas fir-dominated hillslope | place: USA:California | collected 2013-09-17
CCAGGGAAGCAAATCGAGGCGTACGGACAAAACTTGGCAGCGACGTTGGCGAAGAAATCGCAGAATGCGCTGCGACTGTTGAAACAGCATCTGGTGCGTCAGTTGGTAGGTTTGGTGAAGGAACTGACGAAAGTTGAGGTCGGGGCGCCGGTGTCGGAACATGTATCGGGGGTGGGTGGGGAAGACGTTGTTGCGCTGGCCGAGCACATCCATTTGGAAACTCCGGCCAAAAATGTGGTGTTGGTCAAGTTAAGTAGGAGTCCGAAGCAGGTGGGAGACCAAGAGTGGGTGAGGGAGCTTGGCCAAGTGTGGGCGCAGATTCAGCAGAACGATAGCTGCAAGGCCGTGGTGCTGGCCAGCGAGGATGGCGAGTTTCTTCCGGGAATGGAGCCGGCCATAGCCGAAGGCATGGTGGAGGATTTTCAACGCCGGCTGATGGAGTCGGAAGTTCCGGTGGTGGCCGCTCTGGAGGGGAATGCGAAAGGCCCTGCCTGGCTCATCAGCCAGTTGTGCAATGCCTGTGTGTACAGCCGCACGGGCATTTACTGTGCGGCAGAGGTGGGGCAAAGCACGGTGTTGGGAGCCACGGCGGCGGCTACCTTTATATATAGGTTAGGCAAGGCAGGGGGCCAGGAGATCCTGCTGACCGGAGCTGAGTATACGGGAGAGGAACTGGAGCGGCGGGTGGGCACGCTGTTGGTGGCGGAGCAAGATCAGGTACTGGAAAAGGCCGTAGAAGTGGCCGAGGGCTGGGCCCGGCTGCCCCGGGCAGCGATGGCTGAGTGGAGGAAGCACAGCGCTGCGACGCTGAAGGAGTTGCAGGAGACGATGCGCAGCGTCCCAGCTGTGACTGAGGGTGGGTGGGAGGAGAAAGAGGAAGTTGTCAAAGAGGGAGCGGCTGAGGGGCTGACGGCTGGGCCGACAGAGATTGCCTTGCATTCTAAAGTGGTCACTGCCACCGCTCATCCGGAAGGCATCGTGGTGGTGAAGATGGAAGATCGGGAAGCAAAGAACATGTTTTCCGAGGCATTGCTGGAAGGGGTTAGCGAAGCCTTTGCCCACATTGAGCAGACACCGGGGTATAAGGTGGTGATCCTGACCGGCTACGACAGCTATTTTTCCTGCGGGGGGACCAAGGAAAGTTTGCTGGCCATTCAGGCGGGCAAGGCCAAGTTTACCGATTCCAAGATCTTTGAGCTGCCGCTGGATTGCAAGCTGCCGGTGATTGCAGCCATGCAGGGACATGGGATCGGGGCGGGGTGGTCGCTGGGGATGTTCGCAGACGTGGTGCTGCTGAACGAAGAGAGCCGGTATGAGAGTCCGTATATGAACTTTGGATTCACGCCGGGGGCTGGGGCGACGTGGATTTTGGGGGAGAAGCTGGGGCAGGATTTGGCCCGAGAGAGCCTGCTGACGGGAGAGCAGTATGCTGGGAGCGAGTTGAAGGCCAGGGGAGTGAGGCTGGCGATATTACCGCGGGCGGAGGTGAATGCGACGGCGCTGGAATTGGCCAGAGAAATGGCACGAGGATCGCGCCGTGGTTTGATGAATCTCAAACAGCGGTTGACAGGGTATGTTCATCCGCTGCTGGAAGAGATATATCGACTGGAACTGGCCATGCATGGAAAGACCTTTGTCGGGCAGTCTGAGACGTTGGCGCAGATTCAAAATAACTTTTACCTCGAGACCGAAGCACCCCCCAGCAGCGGACAACCGGCACAGGCTGAGGAACCGGCGGCGAGCCCAGCGGTTGATAGCGAGATGCTGTCTGCCGTCACAGCCAGCCTCAAAACGCTGCTGGCGAATGAGCTGCAGATGCAGGAGAGCGACATCGACGAAGATATCGAGTTCGTCGATTTGGGCCTCGATTCCATCAGTGGCGTGACGTTGCTACGCAAGATCAACGCGAAGTATCACACATCGATCGAAGCCACCAAGGTTTACAGCTATCCGACATTGGCCCAGCTCAGTCGCCACGTCAAGGAAGAAGCAGAAAGGCAGGGCATGCTGTCGAGGGAGAGTGGATCTCCTGGGCTGGGGGTGGGGTCAAAGAAAAGTCCCTCGTCCCAGCCTAAGATCGCGCGGACGATGGCGACGAAGCTCACAGGAGAGAAGCTGAAGTCCTGGCGAAGCCGCAAGGCGGCGCGATTCGGCAGCGTGCCGGCTCCCGATGTTGCCCATTCCTGGCAACCCATTGCGGTGATTGGTATGTCCGGCCAATTCCCACAAGCCAGAAACCTGGACGAGTTCTGGCACAACATTGCGCAAGGCAGGAATTGCATCACCGAAATCCCACTTAGCCGCTGGGATGTGAATCGGTATTACGATCCGGATCCCACCAGGAGCGATAAAATAAATTCCAAATGGCTAGGAGTGTTGGACGATGTCGATTGTTTTGATCCGCAATTCTTTCGCATTTCTCCCCAGGAAGCTGAGTATATTGATCCTCAACACCGTTTGTTCCTGCAAGAAAGCTACAAAGCCTTTGAGGATGCTGGCTACTGCGCCAACACTTTAAGTAATAAGAAATGCGGCGTCTATCTCGGGATTTCGGCTCACGAATACCCCTTGCTTCTTGCCCAAAACGGCATTCTAACCATGCCGATCACCAGCAATAGCAACGCCATTGCCGCGGGAAGAATAGCGTACTATCTGAATTTGAAAGGTCCGGCCATTGCTATCGACACTGCTTGCTCCTCTTCGCTGGTTGCGATTCATCTTGCATGCCAGGGATTATGGAGTAGAGAAACGGATATGGCTCTGGCAGGAGGGGTCAGTGTCTGGTTCAATCCAGCGACTTATGTCTCGGGGTGTCAATCTGGAGGGCTGTCTTCAGTCGGACAATGCAAGGCATTTGATGATTCGGCAGATGGCGTAGTCCCTAGTGAAGGAGTGGGGGCTATCGTGCTCAAGCGTCTAAAAGATGCGCAGGCCGACAACGATTTGATTTACGGAATTATTTTAGGTTCCGGTATCAATCAAGATGGCAGGACGAACGGAATAACGGCGCCGAGCGTCATCAGTCAAGCCGAGCTGGAGCGCTCAGTTTATGAAAAGTACGCCATTGATCCCGGAACCATCACATATGTAGAGACTCATGGGGCTGGCACCGTATTGGGAGATCCGATTGAGCTGGAAGCCCTTGCGACCGCTTTCCAGGAAAAGACTACCAGGAAAAACTACTGTGCCGTTGGTTCGGTGAAAAGCTATATCGGCCATACGGCTGCGGCTGCGGGTGTCGCCAGTACGATAAAGGCACTGTTGTCGCTGCGGCATCGCACATTGGTTCCCGTTCTGAACCTGACAAAGGAAAACTCGCACTTTGATTTTAAAAACTCGCCGTTTTACGCTTGTCGAGAGAAACAGGCTTGGAATGTTGCTCCAGGTTCATTGCGGCGCGCAGCTGTCAGTTCATTCGGTTATAGCGGCACCAATGCGCATCTGGTTATGGAAGAATATATGCCACCCGCCGGGCCGCGGGCGCCGTTCAGTAGCAATGGAAGCTTCATTGTTCCTCTCTCGGCTAGAGCGCCGGAGCAACTGCGACAAAAGGCCAGGGATCTGTTGGAGTTTATTTGCCCACCGCAGCGTGGTCACTCAACACAAGAATCAACCGTAGCAGCAAAGCCAGTGGATTTGGCTTCCGTCGCCTATACGCTGCAGGTCGGTAGGGAGGCAATGGAAGAGCGCTTGGGCTTCATCGTGAACTCGATCGATCAGTTGGCCGAAAAACTGAGTGCATATGTCAACGGCGAGAAAAACATCGACGGTGCTCGTCGCGGTCGTGTCGACACCAATAGTGAGAGCATGACGATCATCGGCCGGGACGATGACATGCAGGAAGCGATCGAGAAATGGATAGCGCGCAATAAGCTTTCGAAGCTGCTGGATTTGTGGATTAGAGGACTGAATTTCGACTGGAATAAACTCTATGGCGCTGTGAAGCCGCATCGCATCAGCTTACCTGGTTATCCTTTTGCCAGGCAACGTTGCTGGGTTCCAGAGATGGCATCCACTCCGCGTCGGGATGCGCCGTTCGAAGAAGACGTAGACCTGAAATCGATAGAATACATCATTGACCAAATTGACGAAGACAGGATCGAAACAGAGCGGGCCGTTAAGGAGCTGAGAGGTGTCTCCGCTTCACTCAACCGCGCTTCTAAATCGCAGCCTCCACCCTTGCCTGCGCTACCGTCCAGATCAAAGGTTCCAGAAAATCTCTTTTAATCCAAAGCTTATCGTGTAACCCACGTCGGTTATCGCCGCGCTCCAGAAAGTGCGGCCTGGCAAGTTAAACCATACCCGTCAGAAGGGAAGATGCTGGTCTCGAACATCTGGCAAGGGCGGAATTCAGAGACTCTCAATAGCGCAGAAACGCCCAATCTAAGGATATAAATGATCGATTTTTTCGAATATGTTGTCGGGGAGTTAAAGAGCAAGAGACTGTCAAAAACGAATGCTGTCGAGCTCGTTAGACAGTTTTCTGGTCGTTGTTCAAGCTCGATTGCGGGATCGGTCATTCACCCGTTATTGCACCGTAACACCTCGGACCTGAGCGAGCAACGCTATACCTCGACTTTTGCAGGAGAGGAATTCTTCCTCGTTGATCATCAGGTCACGGCGGAGGGATGCGCGAGTCAAAAAGTGTTGCCGGGCACGGTCTATTTGGAGATGGCGCGGGCTGCGATCGAGCGGGCATCGCCTGAGCGTCCCAAATCGACCGTGTTGGAGCTTCGCAATATTGTTTGGGCACAGCCGATCATTGTCGCTGGGAATAAAGACGTCAGCATCACATTATGGGAAAACGACGACAAGCAGATCGACTACGAAATCTATAGTCGAGACGCGGACCAGAGGATCATTCATTGCCACGGTCGAGCCGTCTGGAGCCCTGAACTGGCGCCGGCCAGGCTCAATATCGAGCAGCTCAAGAAGGAGATGCAGAAGCGTCAGCTACATCCGGACAGCATATACGCAACTTTTGTCCGGATGGGCATGATCTATGGAGCAGGCTTTCAAGCAATCACCGCGATCCATTGTGGGAATGGTCAGGTATTGGCGCACCTGCAACTTCCAAGGGCGGTCGAGGAAAAGTGGGGAGACTATGTCCTCCATCCAAGTCTGACGGATAGCGCCTTGCAGGCGTGTGTCGGGTTGGTCGATGCCTCATTGGAAGCCTCCAACCAGCCGCGAGTGCCCTACGCAATGGAATCGTTACGCATCGTTGCGAATTGCAGCCGGGAGATGGTTGCCTGGTTACGATACGCGCCGGGCAGTCAGGCAGGGGATGACGTCGTCAAGATCGATATTGATCTGTGCGATGAGCAGGGGAATGTCAGCGTAGAGATGAAGGGATTCTCCTACCGTACTCTGAAAAGTGAACAAGTGAGACAGCTCTATTTTCGGCAGGAAGACCAGTCGGAACTGCGATCATTTGTTCCGCGTTGGAATCCGGTGAGTCCTGAAAATCACAAGCAGGTTCTTTCGAGATCGACAAAAATCCTGCTGTTGGGAGCCGATCAAACGGACTTGGACTGCGTGCAAAGATCCTATCCAAACGCATACCTGGCGCCATTGCCCCCGGCTGCAACCATCGACGTCATTGAAGCAAAGCTGAAAGACTGCGCGTTCGACCATCTGCTCTGGATTGCGCCGGATGTAGTTCGAGCAGATGGCCAGTCCAGGGGCAGCGACGAGTCGGTAATTGAGCAGCAAGAACTGGGGGTGCTAGCTGTTTTTCGCATCATCAAAGCTCTGTTGCGTTTGAGGTATGGCGATAAAGAACTGCAATTGACCATCATCACCGGCAAAACACAGCGGGTGAGAAAAGATGAGCAGATTCAGCCGGCCCATGCCGCAATATTCGGATTGGTGGGTAGTCTCGCGAAAGAATATCCTCATTGGAAGCTGAGCTTACTGGACGTGGATTCACTGGAATCGCTGACAGCCGATGAATGCCTGTCCATGGCGCCGGATGAGAGGGGCAACGGTTTGGCTCACCGGAAGGGCGACTGGTTCTATCAGGAGTTTGTTCAAACATCAATCCTGCCAGCAGCTGCACCTATCCTCTACAGACAAAAAGGTGTTTACGTTGTGATTGGCGGCGCCGGCGGCCTTGGCGAAGTATGGACTCGGTTCATGATGGAACACTACCAGGCCAGCGTAGTCTGGATTGGCCGACGTAAATGCGACGCCTCGATTGAAGGTAAGATCAATTCCTTGGCTCGGCTGGGTCCCGCTCCTCTGTATATTTCGGCCGATGCAACGAAGTTTGAAGAATTGGAGCAGGCATATAAGACCATCCTGAAGACCTATTCCGCCGTTCATGGGGTCGTGCACTCGGCTGGAGTTCTGTACGACCAGACGATTGCCCGCATTGATGAATCGCAGTTCAGGGCCGGCTTATCCGGCAAAGTCGATATAAGCGTCAATATGGACCGGGTATTCGGCAAGCAAGAGCTGGATTTCATGCTCTTCTTCTCTTCCGTGGTCTCTTTTGTCAAGTCCCCCGGCCAGTCCTCTTATGCCGCCGGCTCTACTTTCAAAGACAGCTTTGCGCAAGGCCTGCAACAACAGCGCCCTTACCCGGTAAAAATTATGAACTGGGGATATTGGGGCAACGTAGGCGGGGCGGCCGACGAATACCACCGCAAGACCATGGAGCGGATGGGCATTGGCTCCATCGATCCCGACGAGGGCATGGCGTGTTTGCAGACATTGGTTAGTTCTGAGCTGAATCAGATGGCTGTAATCGAGATGATCGGCGCTCAAGCCATCCCATACGTCAATTTATCTGAGGAGTCAACTCAAGAACGCGAAGTTACACCAACAGCATTGCCGCGAGTACAAAGAGACTTGGTACCTTCCTCATCGCCAACCAGCCTGCAGTCATCGGCGAAGAAGGAATCTGCCGATGGTGAAGAATCCCTCCGCGAAAAAGGCATTTTCTATTTCCAAAAACTAATCGCATCGAATTTAAAGATGCGGCCTGGTCAGATAGAACCGTGCCGATCACTGGGAGAATATGGTTTGGATTCAATCTTGGTAGGCCAGCTCACCTATCAGTTACGCAAGGCATTTCCCGGTGTTACAGGCACGTTGCTGTTTGAGGTAAGGACCATTGAAGGGTTAGTGAATTACCTTTTAGAAAACAGAAAGCACGAGCTGGCTGCATTGCTGTCGCCTGCCACTGCAACTCCGCAGCGGGCGGCGCGATCTACCGCTGCAGCTCCACAGCAGCCACCAGGCCAGGAACCGCTGAAGGCGGCGTCTGTCCCAACCATGCAGGTGCGGAGAAGAGGTCGGCCTTCAACCCGTGTGTTTGCTGGAGAGGGAAAAACATCGTCACGAGCACCAGTACAACTACAACCGGCTTTTCGGGCTGCGCCGGGTTCTGCTGCTGTGAACCGGTCCATCTTTGACGTCGCTGTCATCGGTCTGAGTGGCCGGTATCCCAGATCAAGTAATTTGAAGGAGTTATGGATAAATCTGTCGAATGGTGTCAACTGCATTACGGAAATACCCAGGGATCGCTGGAAGTGGGAAGAGTATTACGACCCGGAAAGAGGCAAGCCTGGAAAAATATATAGCCGATGGGGTGGGTTTATAGCTGGCATCGATCAATTCGATCCTTCGTTTTTCAAGATTTCCCCCAGGGAAGCTAAACGCATGGATCCGCAGGAGCGGGTCTTTCTGGAATCTTGTTACCACGCTATAGAAGATGCTGGCTATACCCCTGAGAATTTGGGATCAGCCGAAAAGATCGGCGCATTCGTGGGCGTGATGAATTCCAGATACACGCCACAGCCTTCTCATTTTTCAATTGCCAACCGGGCTTCGTTTCTTTTTAACTTCCAGGGGCCTTCCATGGCCGTGGATACAGCCTGTTCGTCATCGCTCACGGCCATTCATCTGGCTCTGGAAAGTATCTATAGCGGCGAATGCGCATGCGCTATCGCTGGTGGGGTTAATCTAATCATCGATCACGTCCATTATCTCCAGCTCATGGAGTTGATGATCTCCAAAGGCAACCAGTGCAGGGTTTTTGGAGAGACCGATGGCGGCATCGATGCCGAAGGTGTGGGCGTTGTTGTTCTAAAACCTTTGCCACAGGCGCAACGCGATGGAGATCATATTTACGCCGTCATCAAAGGCAGCGCTATTAATGCCGGTGGCAGGACGAATGGCTACACAGTTCCCAATCCAAAAGCTCAATCCATGCTCGTGTCTCGGGCCTTGGAACGCGCAAACCTCCCTCCGGAACACCTGAGTTATGTCGAGGCCCACGGGACCGGGACTCCCTTGGGCGATCCCATTGAAATTGCCGGTCTGACGCGTGCGTTTAAGCAGACCACCGACAAGAAACAATTTTGCTCGATCGGATCGTTGAAGTCGAACATCGGTCATTGTGAATCCGCAGCCGGCATTGCCGGGTTGACCAAGGTGTTACTCCAGTTGAAATACCAACAACTGGTGCCTTCCCTTCATTCTGAGATCCCGAACCCGGAAATCGACTTCAGTCAAACTCCCTTCAAAGTTCAACAAAGCCTGGAACACTGGCAGCGGCCCTTGCGCGAAATAAATGGAGTAATGCAGGAAATACCACGTATTGCCGGGGTATCATCCTTCGGCGCAGGGGGAGCAAATGCGCACCTTATCGTGCAAGAGTATCTACCGCCAGTAGATGTCGGGCAGCCTTCCACTGTTATTGAAGATACAAACATCATCATCGTCCTATCGGCCAGAACCTCGGAGCAATTGAAACAAAAAGCCTCTGATCTTTTAACGTTTATCCGTGAAGAAGAATCGCTATCCCTGGGCAAAAAGCTCGATTTGGTATCCATGTCCTATACGTTGCAGGTGGGCAGAGAGGCGATGGAAGAACGGCTGGGCTTGGTGGTCAGCTCCGTCGAACAACTGACGAAAAAGCTCGAAGCCTATGTAGCGGGCGAGCCTGACATCGAAGACGCATATCAAGGACAGGTGAAGCGTGGCCAGGAAGGCCTGTCGTTCTTCAGCACCGATGCCGATCTGCAACTAACCATCGAAAAATGGATAACTAACAGGAAAATCTCAAACCTGCTCGAACTGTGGGCGAAGGGAATGGAGGTGGATTGGCGCAAGCTGTACGGCGACGCCAAACCGCAGCGTATGAGCCTGCCCACGTATCCGTTTGCGAAGGAGCGCTATTGGCTCGATAGCGCCGCCAGGCAGTTGGACGCCCAAGCGCCTCGAACCGCAGTCCTTCATCCCTTGCTGCACTGCAACACCTCCGATCTCAGCGAGCAACGCTATAGCTCAACGTTTGCGGGCGAGGAGTTTTTCCTCGTCGATCATCAGGTAAAGGTGGAAGGTCACGGGGCACAAAAAATATTGCCCGGAGTAGCGTATCTGGAGATGGCGCGGGCTGCGATGGAGCAAGCGTTGTATGCGTGGCCGGAATCGACAGTGTTGGAGTTGCGCAATGTCGTGTGGGCGCAGCCGGTGGTGGTGAGCGGGAACCAGGAAATCAGCATCGCGCTATGGGCGAAGGACAGCGATCAGGTCGACTTCGAAATCTACAGTCACGACGAACAGGACAGGGTGCATTGTCAGGGGCTTGCGGTTTGGAGTCAGCCAGGTGAGCCGGCCAGGGTGGATGTCGAGCACCTCAAGGGAGAGATGCGGCAAGGCAAGTTAGAGCGGGATAGCGTGTACGCAGCATGGGGCCGGATGGGTGTGATCTATGGGCCCACGTTTCAAGCAATCACCGCTCTACACGTGGGGAGCAAGCAAGTGTTGGCGCAGCTGCGATTGCCGGATGCTGTGGCAGATAAGCCAGGCGATTATGTTCTTCATCCGAGTTTGATGGACGGCTCGCTTCAGGCGGCTATCGGTTTGGTCGACGATTTGTCGGAAGCTTCCAAGTTGCCGCGAGTGCCGTTTGCGCTGGACTCGCTGCGCATCGTCTCGCCTTGCAGCCGGAAGATGCTTGCCTGGGTACGCAACGCGCCGGGCAGCCACGGCGGAGACAAAATCGCAAAGCTGGATATCGATCTGTGTGATGAGAGCGGGAATGTCTGCGTGCAGATGCGCGGACTTTCTTCGCGTGTGCTGGGGAAAGAGAGCATCACAAATGCCGCACAGGCTAAGACGAGCGGCAGTCTGCTCGCTGTCCCAGTTTGGCAAACCGGCGGCGTGGAGGTCCCTGCTGGCGCCAGTACGACTGCGTACCCCGAACACAACATTATTTTGTGCGAGCTGGAGGAGGTCGATGTCGGGAAACTTGTGTCTTTGCTTCCAGACAGCCAATGCTTGTCATTGCCGGCAGCGGAACAAAAGAATATCGCGGAGCGATACAGCGGGCATGCCCAGGCGTGTTTTAAACGGATACAAACTGTGCTCCAGGGCAAGCCGGAAGGCAAGGTACTTTTCCAGATAGTCGTTGGAAATAACCGCGAGCAGGCCGTCTTTGCAGGTCTATGGGGATTGCTCAAGACGGCGACGCTGGAGAATCCCCAGCTCATCGGTCAACTTCTCCTTGTCCCCTCCGAAGTTACGACTGAAGAACTGGCGAGGCAACTGCAAGCAGAGATGCCCCAGCAGTTGAATCAGTTGGTTAGATACGAACAAGGCCTCCGTCAGGTTCTGCGTTGGCAAGAGGTGGTGGCTGGCACAGAAATGCCACCAGTGACATTCAAAGATCACGGAGTCTATCTGATCACCGGTGGGCTCGGTGGTCTCGGGACTCTGTTTGCGAAAGAAATCTTAAAGCAGGCTCCGCAGGTAACGCTTGTTCTGACTGGGCGCTCGGCATTGAACACTGAAAGACAAAGCTTGTTAGACGGGTTGTCCACGCCAGCCGGCCGGGTGAGCTACAGGCAAGTGGATGTCGGGGACTTGAATCAAGCTAGACAACTGGTTGAGGCTATCACAAGTGAGTACGGCCAGCTCGATGGCATCCTGCACAGCGCTGGGATCATTGCGGACAACTTCATCCTGAAAAAGACCAGCGTCGAATTCAATCAGGTCCTGGGGCCAAAGGTCACGGGCACCTACAACCTGGACGAGGCCACCAGGGACATTGAACTGGATTTCTTTGTGCTGTTTTCCTCCATCTCCGGCGCGATGGGAAATGTGGGGCAAGCCGACTATGCGGCGGCGAATGGTTTTATGGACCAGTTTGCAATCTATCGCAATGCGCTGGTGGCCGCCAAACAACGGCATGGACGGACGCGGTCGATCAACTGGGGCGCGTGGCAAGACGGCGGGATGGGGACCGATGTGGCGAGCCGGGAGTTGCTGGAACAAGCTTCGGGCATGCAGCCCATGCAGACCACCACAGGCATAGAGGCGTTCTATCGCAGCCTGACGTTGCCCAATGACCAAGTGCTGGTTGCGGAGGGTGATCTTCCCAACATGCGGCGCGCATTATCTGCTGGTCGGTCGGTACCATCCGAACTGCAAACGAAACAGCCAGAACCCCAAACGAAACAACCAGTATTAGCTGAAGAGATCGATTCGCAGACTCTTGCACACAAAACACAAGATTACTTGCGTCGAGAATTATCCGAACTGCTGCAACTGCCTTCTCACAAAATTGATCCCCAGGCCCCGTTGGAGAACTACGGGATTGACTCGATCCTGGCAATGAAGCTGACTAACAAGTTGGAAAAGACATTTGGTTCGCTCTCCAAGACCTTGTTTTTCGAATATCAAACTATCGCCGGATTAGCAGGATATTTCCTGAAAGCGCATCCGGAGATCCTGCGCGAACAGATTGGATTCCAGCAGGAAGCGCCCCGTGCAGAAAACGCTGCCACTACGGTAGAAAAAAGGCCACGCTCAACACCGGCGAGACGGAGTAGCAATCGCTCCGCTGGAGTCAAAACAAATGATCGGCAGGAAATCGCTATCGTCGGGCTTGCTGGAAGATACCCGCAGGCTGAAAACCTACTCGAATTCTGGAAAAACCTTCAAAACGGGCGCGATTGCATTACCGAAGTTCCTTCAGAACGGTGGGACCACAACCTGTACTACGATCCTGATCCAAACAAGTCAGGAAAAACCTATTGCAAGTGGGGTGGATTTATTGATGATGTAGACAAATTCGATCCATTGTTTTTTAACATCTCTCCCAAAGAAGCCGCGCTAATCGATCCGCAAGAGCGTTTGTTCCTCCAAGCCGTGTGGGAAACCATCGAGGATGCCGGATATACGAAGACTAGTATCTCGGGACGCCGTGTGGGTGTTTACGTCGGCGTGATGTGGGGGCAGTACGAACTTTTCGGCGTTGACTCGATTTTGAGCGGCGATTCAGCCATCCCTAGTTCGTCCTACGCTTCTATTGCGAACCGGGTTTCTTACTTTTTCGATTTTCATGGACCGAGCATTGCGCTGGATACCATGTGTTCATCTTCTCTCACTGCTATTCATCTGGCGTGCGAAGAACTTCGCAACGGAGACATAGATGTCGCCATTGCAGGCGGCGTTAATTTCAGCATACATCCCAGTAAATATCTGGGTCTGAGTCAGGGAAAGTTTGGCGCGAGCGGCGGCAAATGTCGAAGCTTTGGCCAGGGAGGGGATGGATACGTGCCCGGGGAAGGCGTGGGGGCGGTTCTGCTCAAACCGCTAGAAAAAGCCCTTCGCGATGGCGATCAAATATACGCGGTGGTCAAATCGACCGCTCTAAACCATGGTGGAAAAACCAACGGCTATACAGTTCCTAACCCGAACGCTCAGGGCGATCTAATTCTCGAGGCCCTGAAAAAAGCAAACATCGATCCTAAAACTCTGGGTTATGTAGAGGCTCACGGAACCGGCACCTCCCTGGGAGACCCCATTGAGATTGCAGGGTTAGTGAAGGCGTTCGACGGTTGGACCACAGAAAGACAGTTCTGCCCCATCGGATCGGTCAAATCCAATATCGGACATCTCGAGTCGGCAGCCGGGATTGCAGCCGTTACGAAAGCGTTGTTGCAAATCAGATACAAGCAACTGGTTCCATCTCTGCATGCCGATCCTCTTAATCCGAATATCAATTTCAAGGAATCACCGTTTTACGTACAGACCGAACTGGCGGAATGGAAGCACACTGCTGCGCATCCGAGGCGCGTTGGCGTGAGTTCATTCGGCGCCGGAGGATCAAACGCGCACCTCATTTTAGAGGAATACGCTGATGCGCGAGAACTGGATCGAGCGTCGCATGGAGGGTCGCCCGAAGCCTTTGTCCTTTCAGCAAGGAACTGGGACGCGCTTTGCCGATATGCCGAAAGAGTGGCCAGTTTCTCAGGAAATGTAACAGACGTTTCGCTCACGAACATGGCCTACACCTCACAGGTGGGACGCACGCCGATGGATGCACGGCTTGTGATTATTGCCTCGAGTGTGGAAGACCTCAGAGGCAAATTGAATCAATGGATAGCTTTGCGAAAGAACATAGAAATCCGTTCGGGAGCTACTACCCCTGAATTGGACAATGTCTTTTACGGGAACATCAGGGAGGTGCAGTATAACGCGGGCGATTTGATTGAAGGACCGGCAGGGAAGGCTTTTCTTGTAGATCTTCTGGCGAACAGAGATCTGGAAAAGCTGGCTAGACTCTGGGTTTTAGGCGTTGAAATTGATTGGTCTCTTCTGCGTCGCGACGCAACTCCAAGGAGGATCTCACTCCCGACGTATCCGTTCGCCAAAGAAAGGTACTGGATAAAGATAAATCAGCAAGTGCCGGCTCCTCGTGTTGTTCGAAAGAACGCATCGGATACCAGTAAAGTTGCGGCGTCCGAGCACGCTGAAGAAAAACGGAGGACATATTACTACCCCCAATGGACCTTGCGGTCCGTTGTTGCATCGGAGGAAAAACGCCCAGCGATCGGCCCAATCCTGATGCTGGATGCGTCGGAGGAACTGTTTCTCGCGATGAAAGAGCACCCGGAGAACGGCTCGGGGACCGAGTCTGTTGTTTTGGTGAAACCGGGAAAATCGTTTCAGGAAATTGCACCGAACATCTACGTAATAGATTCTGAACAGGAAGAGCAGTTCCACGAACTCATAGAGAATCTTAAGAGCAAAGCCCTGCTTCCTCACGTGGTTCTCCATCACTGCTCGGACTTATGCAATCTGGAAGTCAAAGAACAGCTAACTCAGCATCTGAACAACGGAGTTTATGAGCTCTTTTACCTGAGCAAAGCCTTGATGAAGGGGAAGCATCAAATTCCGCTGAAGTTCCTGTCTGTCTTCACCAGCCGATCGGAAGTGACAGCTCCGCTGGATGCTGCAGTCGGCGGTTCCTTCAAGAGCCTCGTGCTGGAAAATTCGCGTTACCTTGCTAAGGTCGTAGAGATTCAAAGCAGCCCAGGAACAAATGGGGAAATACCTCTCTCGGAAAAAGCCCGACTTATTTTGGATGAGATTTACGAGAAAGATTGGACAAAACAGGAGATTCGCTATCGCGGCTGTGTCGAGCAGGAACAGCAAAGGTATGCGCGCTACGTCAGGGAGTTAGTATCGCACACACTTGTGGAGGCAGAACTATCAGCTTTGCCGCTGCGACAAAAGGGCGTCTATCTCATTACCGGCGGATTAGGCGGCTTGGGCCTCATCTTCGCGGAGTACCTGGCGAAGAATTTCCAGTCGAAACTGGTGCTGTTTGGACGTTCTGCGCCAAACGCAAGTCAGCAAGAGAAATTAAATGGGCTGACAGGGTACGACGCCGAGACCCTGGTTCTTCAAGCCGATGTCTCCAAATTGGAAGATATGGAGAAGGTAGTGCAGGAGGCGAAAGCGCGGTTCTCGGAAATCAACGGGGTCATTCATGCTGCGGGCGTGAACCGCGACTCTTTCATTCTCAATAAGACCAAAGAAGAGATGGAGGCGGTGCTGGCGCCCAAGGTTTACGGCACGATCAACCTGGATCTGGCGACAAGCGCCGAGAATCTGGACTTCTTTGTGCTGTTTTCTTCTGTCGCAGGAGTGCTCGGCAACCTTGGGCAAAGCGATTACGCATATGGAAATCACTTCCTGGATTCTTTTGCAGAGACTCGAGAGGATCTAAGAAGGGCAGAGAAGCGGTCGGGCCGCACGTTATCCATCAATTGGCCTCTTTGGAAAGACGGAGGCATGAGTATCTCTCCGGATCATGTTGCGCTCCTGGAACAACAAACTGGAATATGTCCTTTGCCTACGCAAGACGGCATTCGGTACTGGGAAGATTTCCTGCGGTCCGAGGCTTTGCAAGGCGTTGCGCTTTATGGAATTCCTTCCAGGATAGCCGCCTCCATTGCTCAGAAGTCTGTTAAGTCCCATAAAAACGAGACAGCCTCAGCGGCCGGTGTTGATGCGGCGGCCCTTTTCGCAAGAACTGAAGAGTATTTGAAAGCCTTGATCGGCGAGGAAATTAAACTCGCTCCGGATCGGATTGGCTCGTCCGATCGTCTGGAGTCTTTTGGTATCGACTCCGTAATGATCCATCGGCTGAATACCAATTTGGAACGGGATTTGGGCGCTCTGCCGAAGACCTTGCTATACCAGCATGAAACAGTGCGGGAACTTGCGCAGTTCCTGTTGCAGGAGGAGCGGGACGCGTTGGTTAAGCTGTTTGGCCTGTCCAGTTCGGCCTCCGGTGAGGCTGCAATCTCGTCTGCAGGAATCGAAGAAGAAACCGTTCACGATAAGGCGCCGGTCGCAAACGACAAAGATGACCTCGGGCCAATCGCAGTCATCGGCATTCATGGGTACTACCCTCACTCTGCAAATTTGGTTGAATACTGGGACAACCTGAAACAGGGGAGAGACCTGATCGATTTGGTACCGCCCACTCGCTGGGATTGTGAGGAGTTCTATCATCCGGATCCGGCAGCCGCCGCGGATGGAAAAATCTACTGCAAATGGGGTGGCTTCCTGGGCGACTATGACAAGTTCGACCCCCATTTCTTCAAGATTTCCACTGAGGAGGCCAGGATCATTGATCCTCAGGAGCGTTTGTTCCTGCAGTCCGTCTGGGCCGCCATTGAGGATTCTGGGTACACCCGGGGTAGCTTGAAAAAACGTTGTCCCAAGGCAAGAAGCGCAGACGTGGGCGTCTTCGTCGGAGTCACTACGAACTCCTATCATTTGTTGGGCCCAGAAGAACGTAGTCGTGGGAATAATGTTTGTCCCGCCGCTTTGCCCTGGTCTATCGCGAATCGTGTCTCCTATTTCTTTGATTTCAATGGACCGAGCATGCCGGTTGACACAGCGTGCTCTTCTTCCCTGGTCGCGGTCCACCTCGCTTGCGAAAGCCTCAAAAATCGCGAATGTCAGCTCGCCATCGCCGGCGGCGTGAACCTGTATTTGCATCCCTCAAAATACCAATCAATGTGTCAGAGACGCATGCTGTCTCTCGATGGAAAATGTCATAGTTATGGCGCCGGTGATGACGGTTTCGTTCCGGGAGAGGGAGTCGGAACGCTGGTGCTGAAACCACTAAGCAAAGCCGTCGAGCACCAGGATCATATTTACGCCATCATCCTGGCAAGCGCGTTCGATCATAGTGGCCGGTCGAACGGCTATTCAGCTCCTAATCCGAATTCTCAGGCGAACCTGATCAGCCATACCCTCAAGAAGGCACAGATTCATCCTGAAACCATTGGATATGTTGAAGGTCATGGCACCGGCACGCAGTTGGGCGATGGCATCGAGGTTGCCGCGTTGAGCCAGGCATTTCAAACACAGACGACGAAAAAGCAATTCTGCCCAATAGGTTCCGTCAAAGCCAACGTTGGGCATTCAGAGTCAGCGTCAGGAATGGCCAGCATGGCCAAGGTCATCCTGCAACTGAAACATCAGCGACTCGTTCCTTCAATCCATTCTGATCAGGTCAATCCCAATATCGAACTCAACAAGTCGCCGTTCTATCTACAACACGGGCTGTCAGAATGGAAATCGTCTACTGCTCACCCACGTCGTGCGTTAATCAATTCCTTCGGGGCCGGAGGAGTGAATGCATGCGTGGTCCTCGAGGAATACCAGGAGCCGGGCTCTCCGCACCCCCGACGAGAAGCTGGCTCCTATTTATTTACGCTCTCGGCCAAAAATAAGGACCGGCTCCGGGAATATGTCACTAGTTTGCTCAGTCATTTGCGAGGTGAACAGGACGTTGATCTTGCCGGCCTTTGCTACACGCTCCAGGTCGGAAGAGAAGTGATGGAAGAGAGGCTGGCGATTGTTGTTTCGGGAGTGGATGAACTCATCGATCGCCTGGGCGAGTGGAGCGAACGAGGGTCTTCGGCCAATATCTACGATGGCAATGTCGGTCCACACATTAACCGTTCGAAATTTGCGAAGACGGCAGGGCAAAGCCTGACCGAGATTGCCTCCGTCTGGGTCGCAGGCGAAGAAGTAGATTGGGACAATCTATATCCTGGGACTAAGCCACGCCGGATCGCGCTGCCCACCTATCCGTTTGCCCGCGAGAGATACTGGATTTCGGACTCTCTGGCTCCGGAAAAGCGGACGCTTTCCATCGCTCAGCTGCATCCCTTGATTTCCTACAATTCCTCTACCTTGAAGGAGGTCAGCTTCAGTTCATCGCTGTCGGATACGGCATTTTATGCTCTAGACCACAAGGTAAATGAAGAAGGAATTTTCCCCGGAGCGGGATTTTTGGAGATGGCGTGCATCTCGGGAAATATTGCTGCTGAGAACAGGGTCCGTAAGATTACGGACGTCGTGTGGGTCCGGCCTTTGAGTTTCCGGAAAGGCCCGCAAATGGTTCGGACCCTTTTGAAATATGCCGGGGACGTCGTTGAGTATATGATTTCGTCATTGGACGACGAAAGTGAAACTATCCTTCATTCGGAAGGAAAACTGGCTTTCACCAACGGCTGGATCCCCCCGACCGATGCCGAGCATCACATCCCGATTGAAGCACTGAAAGCCCAATGCCCACAACACGAAGATGGGAATGCCTACTACAGTAGATTTAAAAATTATGGCTTGAATTACGGTCCTGCCTTCCAAGTCATTCAGGAAATTTACATCAACGATTCGTTTGCTCTATCCAAGCTCAAGATTCCCGACCCGGTGAAAATCGATTTTGGTCAATTCATTCTTCATCCCAGCATGATTGATGGCGCCCTGCAGACAGCCGCCGGCCTGGTTGGAAGTCTGGAATCGGCGATTCCCCACCTTCCCTTTGCGCTGGATGAGGTCGATATCCTCCACCCGGTGCGTCAGACTTGCTACGCGTACGCGGAATTTGCCAACTCGCGTGAGCAGAATCACGCAGGCGTCAGAAAGTTCAACATTCGACTCCTGAATGAAAGTGGAGACGTATTGATCAACTTCAAGAACTTGTTCGTCAGGGCCCTGCCCACAGCCCAGAAGAGTACTCGCTCCGCGGAGACGGCAGGCTTGCCCGTCGCTGGCGATGATTGAGCAATCGCTATAAAGCAAACAACCCATATCGAAAAGGAAGAGTTGATCACCGGTGTTCGGGAACCGTCGAATGAATTCACAGTATGCAGCAGAACACAACGGATTCATGCCGCGAGTCGTTGTGTTGAGAATGTGTCATGAGCACATGAAGAACTATAGCTATGTGGTGGTTGATCCCGGCAGTCGCCAGGCAGTTATTGTTGACCCGGCTTGGCAAATGGAGAAAATCGACCAGGCCCTGATAGATACGCAAGCTAGCCTGAGAGGCGTTCTAATTACCCACTCCCATCCGGATCATATCCATCTCGCCAAACCGATCGCGGAAAAGTTCGAGTGCCCGATCTGGATGTCGAAGGAAGAAACAGCACATTCTGGGTTCAGTGCCGGGCGATTGGTCGCCATAGATCCAATCCCATGGTCGATTGGGCGGATGTTAATTGAACCCATATTGACGCCTGGTCACACGCCAGGTTGTATGTGTTATCTGATAGCGGACAACCTATTTACAGGCGATGTTCTGTTTGCGGAGGGATGTGGCATATGTCCCGATATCGAAGCCGCGCATGCCATGTTCGCCAGCCTGGAGAATGTGAAGACCCTGATCAAGCCGCGAACGCGCATCTTCCCTGGCCATTCCTATGGGAAACCACCGGGTCAAACCATGTGGCAGCTGCTGGAAGAGAATGTTTATCTGCAGTTTTCCAATAAAGAATCTTTCGCGGCTTTTCGCCTGAGAAGCGGGCAAGACGTAGCCAAGATGTTCGATTTCTGCTGAGCATCTGGCCAGTTGAGAGGAACGATATGAGTCTAGTTGGAATTGAAGCCATGAATGCTTTTGCCGGTAGCGTCTACGTGGACGTAGAAAAGCTTGCCCTGCATCGCAAGTTGGACATGACGCGATTCAAGAACTTGCTGATGAAGGAAAAAACTGTCGCTCTGCCCTATGAAGACCCGATCACTTTTGGGTTGAACGCTGCCAGGCCACTGATCGATGCCATGAGTCCGGATGAAAAAGACCGCATCGAGATGGTGATTACTTGTACGGAATCAGCGTTCGATTTTGGCAAGTCGATGAGTACGTATTTTCACAAGCTCCTGGACTTGAGTCGTAATTGCCGTTTGTTCGAGCTGAAAAACGCCTGTTATTCCGGTGTGGCCGGGCTTCAGATGGCCGTGAATTTCATTCTGTCGCAGGCTTCACCCGGGGCCAAAGTATTGGTGATCGCTACTGACATTTCCCGCTTCACGACGGTGGAGGGCGGAGAAGGGCTGACGGAAGACTGGTCTTTTTTTGAGCCGAGCGCCGGGGCCGGTGCGATGGCCATGATCGTCAGCGAACTGCCCTATGTGTTCCAGGTCGATGTCGGAGCCAGCGGCTACTACGGCTATGAGGTCATGGATACTTGTCGCCCTGTTCCGGATAGGGAGGCAGGCGATGCTGATCTGTCTCTGCTTTCCTACCTGGATTGCTGCGAGCAAGGCTTTCTGGAGTACAAGAAGCGCGTCGACGGCGCCGACTTCGCCAAAACCTTTGCCTATCTGGCAATGCACACCCCTTTCGGAGGCATGATCAAGGGTGCGCATCGGGACATGATGCGCAAAATGGCAAAGGCAAATCCCAAAGAGATTGAAGCAGATTTTGAGCGTCGCGTGGTTCCTGGTCTCATTTATTGTCAACGCGTGGGCAATATCATGGGGGCGACCACTACGCTTTCGCTGCTCAGCACAATTGACCACGGTGATTTCCAAACGCCTCAGAGAATTGGTTGTTTTTCCTATGGGTCTGGTTGCTGTTCCGAGTTCTTTAGCGGAATTGTCACCAGGGAAGGTCAGGAGCGCGTGCGGGCGCTGCGATTCAAAGATCAACTGGACAAAAGGTGTGAGCTGTCGATGGAAGAATATGACAGTTTGCTTGTGAACAATAATGCCGTGAAATTCGGCACTCGCAATGTCATTCTCGACACCGATTTCATCCCTCAAGCGAGGAATGCTCAAGGCAACGAAACGCTCTTCTTGATCGGGATAAAAGAATTTCAACGACAATACGCCCGGCTTTCTTAGACCGCAAGCCTGTAATGCCTTCATGCGCAGCTTAACAACTCTGGCATGAACCGGCTTTAGGCCAAGCCGCCCACGATAATCTTTCGCTGCGCCCTTGTCTCCCAGGCGAGGGAATGGAGTCAACAAATGTCAGAAGCAAGAACCGTTCCAGTGACAATGTCAGTCCAGAGCCACTCGTTGGTATCTGCGTCGGCTAAGGCGATCGCGATTCCTCGGGCCATTTGGCTCATGGTAGCTGGCATAACCGTAACGTCTACCGGCGGAACCTGGGATTTCGCCTGGCACTTCTCAATTGGTCGCGAGAGTCAGTTTACCCCGCCGCACTTCGTAGTTCAGATGGGGGGCATTCTGGTTGCGATCGCCTGTGCGTATACGATTCTGGCCACGACTTCTGCCCACACCACTCTAGCACGCGACGCCTCCGTGCGAGTCTTGAGCTTTTATGGGCCGGGAGGAGCATTCATTGCCTTCTGGGGTTCGGTCACACTGGCTGCTTCCGGACCATTTGATAACTGGTGGCACAACGCCTATGGGCTGGATGTGGGAGTTATCAATCCACCCCACTTGTTGGTATTTCTCGGTGCCTATGCCTTCAAGATCGGCGCACTCGCCTGGATCGTCAGCATTATGAACCGTTCCACGGACGCACTGCGCAGCCCTTTGCTATGGCTGTTCTTGTTCGTCGGTGCGTTGGGGGTTTGGCAATCCACATATATGATTCTCCTGGACACGAGGATCAATAAGATGCACTCGGCAGCTTGCTATCTGGCGGTTGCTATATTTATCCCTCATTGGTTGATCGCCTGCGCCCGAAGTTCGGCCTACAAGTGGGGATGCAGTATGGTGGCCGCCTTCTATATGGCCATCGGAGTGGCAGCGGAATGGCTCCTGCCGCTCATTCCCGCGCAACCCAAGATCGGACCAGTCTACCACAATGTTACCCATTTGATTCCCGTGCGGTTCCCGTTGTTGCTGATTGTTCCGGCCTTGGTTGCAGACCTGTTGTTGCAAAAGCTGGAGCAAAGATCCTCCTGGTTCAAAGCCATTTGCATTGGGCCTGCCTTTCTGCTGAGCTTCCTCGCTGTTCAATGGCCCTTCGCCAATTTCCTGATGTCGCCGGCATCGCGGAACTGGATCTTCGGAACTGCTTATTTTGCTTATGAGGATCCTGCGGGATTTCTGTACGATCCTTATAAATTTGATGTTGTCGAAAAAGCCCGCAGCGAGTTTTTGCTTACTTTGACGTTCGCGTTGGTCGCCTGCATTCTGACCACCGGTCTTGGGCTGGCCTGGGGTAATTGGATGCGACGGGTCCGCAGATAAAGATATAGCGAGGTTGTCTGCGACTCTCAATCTGGAGGTAAAACCTGCATGCGAAAACTTTTGACGATTCTTCTCATCCTTCTTGCGAACACCCTTGGTTACGCCCATGTTGGCAGCGCGGACGTTTTTTACGAGGGCGATGCTGGACCTTACCATCTTTTTGTGACTGTACGGTTGCCGCAGGTCGTCCCCGGTATATCTGAAATCCAGGTACGCACTGCCTCGCCGGACGTCCAAGCCATTCGGGTCCTGATTCTGCGCCTAGCCGGGGCGGGCGCAGAATTTCCGCCCAAGCCTGATTTAGCCCAACGCTCGAAGGATGATCCGCAGTTCTTCGTTAGCAGCCTGTGGTTTATGGAATATGGCGCTCTGCAGGTTCGCATCGAAGTGGAGGGCTCCCGAGGCAAAGCGGAGCTTTCCGTTCCGGTTGCGTCTTACTCAAGACGAACGCTGCCTATGGGGCCAATATTGCGTGCAATGGGCGGTTTTTTCATTCTCTTTCTGACGTTCAGCATTGTACCGATCATCGGAGCGGTTGTTCGCGAGAGTACCGTACTTCCCGGCGAAGCTCCGCAGTCATCCAATAGAAGACGCTCACGGATTATTATGGCCATTACGCTGATCCTGGTTATCGCTATCGTCTACCTGGGCCGGGCGTCGTGGAATGACACGGCGGCCCTGTACCAGCGCAATGTTGATCTCCTCAAGCCACCCCGGGCTGGAACGACACTCCTCGATGGCAACCGCTTGGTGATCCGGCCTGCCAGCCAACTGGTGGTTCCCGTTGCCGGCCAGGGAACATCGACCATAGAGGTCAATATGGATGAACTAATTCCCGACCACGGCCACATCATGCATTTGTTTCTCATTCGCCTACCGGGAGTGGAAAGGATGTGGCATCTTCACCCTGATCGCGCTGAGAGTAGCGCATTTGCCGAAAGACTTCCGGCAATGCCTGCAGGCCAATATCAGGTCTTCGCTGACATCGTAGACAAGAGTGGCTTTCCTTGGACGCTAGTGGGGAACATGGATCTTCCCCAGGTCAACGGCTCGCCCATGATGGGCGATGACTCGAAGTGGGAGGGCACTCGACTGGCGACTCCGCTTTCCGAAAACACCGTAGCACAACTCGCCGATGGCGCCCGCATCGTGTGGGAACGGGATGCAGGTTCTCTGAGAGCCAACATGCCGACCAGCTTCAAGTTCCGGGTGGAAGAGAACGACGGCTCGCCAGCCCGCGGCTTGGAACCGTACATGGGCATGGCGGCGCACGCGGAAGTGGTTGCTGCCGATCTGAGCGTCTTTGCTCACATTCATCCGGCCGGTTCAGTATCGATGGCAGCTTTGGATATGGCCCAAGCCGGGCTCATGCAATCTCCCACCGCTTCCGCACTAGTGATGGAGAGGATGCATTCCAGCGCTTCGCTTCCACCGAAGTTCAGCTTTCCTTATGGTTTTCCTCATTCAGGAGACTATCGCATCTTTGTACAGATCAAACGCTCCGGACAGGTTCAGACCGCAGCTTTCGATACTCATGTCCAATAGCCGTTGCTCAATGGAGACTATGAGTCGTCGAATCGAAACTCCGTTTGGCAGCATCGAAAACGCGCAGCAGTATATTAGGCTTCTTGTGGCGGCTGTCGCAGAAGCAAAGCGCGATGTCGATGACGATATCATTCAGGCCACCGACCGAATGTTAGACCGTCGTGTTCAGGCTCTTCGCTTGGTTGAGTACAATCTGGAGAAACTGCATCGATACCTGTCCGCTAGTAGCCACACCTTGAACGATCTGCGTTCTCTTCGACGGCTCCTTCTTGAAGAAAGACCGGCCACCAATGGCACAAAGCCTCACCAAGTGGCCGGGACCTCGCCTTTGACCATCACGACTTCAGCTTCGGAACCGCTTCGTGTTGGCCAAGACCGGGCGGTTTCCGACCCCTGAAGCCCTTCTCGATTGATCGCATAGGCGGTTGGAATTAAAAGCGCCGGAACCTCTTTTGTCCAGCGGAGGTCTGGCAGCCTATGTGGCCACAGTATTTTCTTCTGCCTGTGGCGACTGCATGCGATCGTGCTCACCTTCAAACGGATATGTGGGGAGCGGAATCCTGCGCCGCTTCTCCGTTTCGTAGAATCGGTTCCACTCCACCTTTGCGCCTTCCATCCAAAGCCGCCCTAATTCTCCGAGCATATATCGCATATCTGGTTGTGGCTCGTTGGCAGGAGGAAGAGATGAAACCACCGACAGCTGTGGGGGGCGAGCTGCATGCTGGGAAATCAGTTTGCTCAGTGTCGTCCCCGGCCCAACCTCAAGCAGGATCAGTTCCGGGTTTTTCAGCAACTGAGCGGCTCCCTCAGAAAAGCGGACGGTCTGTCGCAGGTGTTTGACCCAGTAGTCTGGGTCAGTGATCTCCTGGCCGCTGATCCACTGGCCGGTTAGATTCGACAGATAAGGCATCTTGGGAACCTGCAAAGACACTTCAAGTACTACCCTCCTGAAGTCCTCAAGGATCGGATCTACTGCTGCTGAATGGCCGGCGCCTGCGACTCGCAGCCGTCGAGTCATCACTTCTCTGCGCGCCAGTTCCCCTTCTAATGTCTCAATTTTGTGCCTCGAACCGGTAACGACGCAGGAAGAAGGTGTATTGATGACAGCGATTTCAAGTCCCCCAATTTGATCCAGCAGTGGCTGCAACTCTTCTTCTGACAGCATTACACTCAGCATCGCTCCGCCGGCAACTTGTTGCCCGAGTCTGCCGCGCGTCGCTACTAGCCTGAGTCCATCTTCCAGCGAGAACACGCCGGCGATACAGGCCGCAGTAAATTCCCCGAGGCTGTGGCCGATCATCCCCATGGGTTGAATACCCCATCGCATCCATTGGCGCACTATGGCATATTCAATTGTGAATACGGCCGGTTGAGTGAATCTGGTTTGTGAGAGCCGCTCGGCAGCTTCATCCAATTTGTCGTCCTTTGGATAAAGTAGGTCGCGCAAATCAAGCTTCAGGTAAGGCTCCAAGCACTCGCAACAATAATCGACATCGCTGCGGAACAGTGGTTCATTTTCATACAATTCCTTGCCCATGTTGACGTATTGGCCCCCCTGTCCTGGCACCAGGAAAGCCACCTTACGCTCGCGGCGCTCTTCGAACGCGCTGAGGATACGGCTGGGTTCTTTCTCCAGGACTCGCAACGCATCTTCACGGTCTTGACACACAAGCATGCGGCGATGAGGAAACCTGTGACGTCCGACCTTTAGGGTATAGGCGGCATCGGCAAGATTGACTTGTTTGTTTTCATTCAGGAAATCGGCCAGGTTCTTGCTAAGGGTGTCCAGGTCGGTGGGTGTGTTGGCCGACCATGTGAGCAATTGCCATGGGCGAGAGATATGGTCAGCATCGAGAAGGGGTGCTTCGTCTTTTTCGATCGAATCCTTTATTCTCGCTTGCATCCTGGCACCGTTCTCCCTTACTACACCAAACCGGGCTGACGATGTGTGGCTCTATCAGACTTTTTGATGCCAATCCAACCGGAAAGATCAGTGCCGCACGCTTGTACTAAGCAATGCTACTGCTCTGAGGGTGTCGGAGATTCTGGGTCTGAAATGGATGGACCTCAATTTCGATGAATTGGTCATGCATGTGCGGCGCCCGTATATGTGTGGGACCGCTTCAAGGTGCCCAAGTCCAAGGCTTCGAAAGCACCAGTGACTATGCATCCTCTGCTGGCAGGTTTCTTGCTCGCTCGGCGAGCAGCACGCGTCTCAAGGGCAAGAAGCCGTTATCGGCTTCGATCCTCGTGCAGAAATATCTTCGTCCCACCGCGGTAAAGCTGGAGTAATTGTGGAATCCTGTCTCCCCGACCAAACTTTTCAATGATTTCAGTATGAGCGCTGCGTCTAGCAGTGTAGAAGCCTATTGAAACCTGAAGTTTGCGCAGTCCAGACGCTATTCTTGCGCGGACGCGCGAAGTCAAAGTCGGTTACTGCGACACTACATAATTCTTCTCGCCTTAATGCTCCATCATAGCCTAGCGCAAGCATGGTTCGGTCACGGAGACAGTCATCAGCGGTTACGGTGAGCACTTGTTGCCACTCATCGTCGGTGGGAATCCACGGGAGCTTGTGCCGCCGGCGGATTGGACCTGGCGTTCGAAAAACGGCCGAGCCATAGGCCTGGATGGCTCCACCACGAAATACCGGACTGGAAGGACGTAGACCCTCTTCGACCAAATACTCAAAGTAGAGCCTCAACGCAGTGACGCGTTGAATCAAGGTCGCATTCGCCAGGCCTCTCGTCTCTAGATCTCGGACCCATCGAGCCACTTCCGCCCTGGTAGTCTTCTCTGTTCAATGCCCGCAGCGGCGGCGAAAGCGAAGTAAGAGTCCAAGGCGCGCGCATACGCGTCAATTGTGTTTGGAGCCAACCCAAAGTGCGATCTCATCGTGAGCCAATCGCACGCGGGTGGGACAGATGCAAGGTGTGGGTATCTGCCTCAGCGCCAGCATAGGAGTCGCCATCCTACTCCTGATGCTTCAGTAGAGTTCTGGTTTGAGTAAGCGGGTTCGCACCTTGTGAAGGCAATTCCATTTAACACATACGACCAGCGAGTTTGGCCTCCTCGTAAGTACCGTGCAAGTTTCAATCGCCTTGTTGTCTTGATCTCGCCATCGTTCCCACAGGCCCGCAAAGGCGAATGGTGAATCATCTGCCATTTCAAAGTTGTAAGGTTGCTTCTCTTTGGAGCCAAATCTCTTCCACTCGTAGAAGCCATCCGCAGGGATCAGACAGCGGCGCCACTTCATTGCGTCGCGAA
>WNFJ01736106.1_pt1 | contig 26577 bp, 19 predicted proteins | sample 5400461 | NCBI WGS metagenome assembly WNFJ01 (sample SAMN13153349, study PRJNA577476) | soil metagenome | isolation source: 115 cm saprolite on Douglas fir-dominated hillslope | place: USA:California | collected 2013-09-17
GCGCCCCGATCTCGGCGGCGGGCACGTAACCGGGCCGCACCTCCACCCGGTCGCCCAGGCCAAGCGCGGCGACAAGCGCGCGGGTGGCGCCCGGCCCGCTCCAGAACTCGCCCGCGACCGTCAGCGTGAATCCAGGGCCCGCGGGTGCGGTGCTCGCGGGTGCGGTGCTCGCGGGCGCGGTTCTCGCGGGCGCGCCGCCGGCCCGCGCCAGCGCCCGCAACAGCACGTCCAGGCCCTTGTACGGACGCACGATCCCGAAGAACAGCAAACGCAGCGGTGCCTCTCGCGCCGGAGCAGGTTCAACAGCCTGATCCTTAACGGCTGCCGCGCGGCGCGCCGTTTGCGCCGCATCGGGGGGCTCCGGGGGGTCGTCCCCCCGGGCAGACACTCGCCGTTTGCGCCGCATCGGGGGGCTCCGGGGGGTCGTCCCCCCGGGCAGACACTGTCTTAACGGCTGCCGCGCGGCGCGCCGTTTGCACCGCATCGGGGGGCTGCGGGCCGTCGGGGTCCGGGGTGTCCCCGGACGGCGCCGTGCCCCCCCGGGCAGGCGCTGTCCTAACGGCTGCCGCGCGGCGCGCCGTTTGCGCCGCGTCGGGGGGCTGGGGGCCATCGGGGCCCGGGGTGTCCCCGGACGGCGCCGTGCCCCCCCGGGCAGACCCGGGGCGCGCCGCTTGCGGCGCGGCCTGCGGCAGGTGCGGCGGCAGGCCGGCCACCCACACGGGCGTGCCAGGCGCGAGAGCCCGCGCCGCCCGCGCGAGCCGTTCGGTATGGGTAAGGATCCCATCGGCGCGGCGCAGCAGCGCGCGAGTGAGCGCGACGTCGCCGGGCCGGCGCTCGTGCGGAAGCACGTTGTGGCAGATCACGACCACCGTGGGGCCGGCCCCGGCGGGCCGCCGCCCGATGCCCCGGATGATGCCCAGGTACGCGGGCACCGCGGCGGGTGCCAGGAACGTGAACACGGCCAGATCGCGGTCGCGCAGCCGTCTTCCGGCCCGCAGCCAGCCGTCCGGCCTGCGCCAGGACAGCAGCCTTCTGGTCCGTGCGAACGGCTCGCCCTCGGCCACCTCGACCGTTTGCACGCCCGGGTAGAGCGCGGCCGGGTACATCGCCCGCCACGACTCGATCACCACGTCGTGCCCGGCCGCGGCGAGTCGGTGCGCGAGTTCGGTGGTGTGCCGCGCGCCACCGCCCTTGTACGGGTGAGCGGGCCCGATCAGCGCGATCCGCAGCCGCCGCCGCTCAATCACCGCGCGGCTCAATCACCGCGCGACCGGACGATCAGGTCGGCGAGCAGCGCGAGCGATGCGATGATCATCCCGGTCACGAAGATGAGCACCGTGTTGATCGCGAAGTAGAGCGGGTGCACCACCATGTCGAACACGGCCTTGGCCAGGCCGAGGCCGAGCAGGAACAGCGCGGGCGGCATCAGCACCTTGAGCGGGTTGAAGTACATCACCATCCGCAGGACCTGCAGGATGTACCGGTAGGCGTCGGCGAAAAAATGGAACTTCGACGAGCCAGCCCGCTTGGCGTATTCGATCGGCACGTAGCGCACCTCGTGCTCGTTGGACAGGAACGCCAGCGTGATCGTGGTGACACAGGAGAAGCCGGGCGGCAGCAGCCGCAGGTACGGCAGCGCGACCTCGCGGCGGAACGCCCGTAGCCCGGAGTTGAGGTCGGGGATCTCGGAGTTGACGAGGTGCTCGGCGAGCTTGCGGATGAACCACTTCGCCGGGACCCGCAGCACTTTGTGCTTACCGGCTTCCGACGTCCGCGCCCCGACCACCTGGTCCACCGTCGGGTCCGCGTCGAGCATGGCGACCAGTTCGGGTATCTGGCCGTTCGGGTAGCTCATGTCGGCGTCGGTCCAGACGACGATGTCACCCTTGGCCTGCTGGGTGCCGATCCGGCGCACGGTGCCGGAACCGCCGTTGCGCGGGAAGTGGACCACGCGCAGGTGCGGCAAACGGGGTTCGGCCTCGCGGAGCATGGCGAGCGTCGCGTCGGTCGAGGCGTCGTCGACCGCGATGAGCTCGTAGGCGGCGCCGCTCGCGTCCATCGCCCGGCAGATCCGCTCCACCTCGCGGACGACATGGTCCTGCTCGTTGAAGCACGGCAGGATGATCGAGACGTGTGGCCGCGCAGATGCTTCCGCGGCTGTATCCGCGGGCCATCCCGCGCGATCGCGCGCTGGCCGCGGCATGCGAGTACTCACGCCGGGCGACGATACCCCGATCACGCACCTGGTTGCTGACCAGGCCGGGACATCCACACCTGGTAGAGGATCCGCCACGTGGTGGTCGGGGGCGCAGTGAGCCGGTGCTCGTCCTGGCGCGTCGCCCGGAACACCGGCCGCGTGATGGCGCCGCCGTACGGTGCGAGCTGCTCGAGGCTGCCCGCGAGCAGGACCGGCTGCCGCCCGGCCCGCTGGATGCCCGCCACCACCTGCGTGACCGCCGCCTGTGTCGGTGTGTCCATCCGGGCGGCAGGCACGCCGCACATACCGCGCACGATCTGGGTGAATCTGTCCGCGGTCAGCGGATCCACGATCACGACCGCGGCACCCGGCCCGATCGCCCGGCACAACTGGTTGACCACGACGATCTCGCCGGTGTCCGTGCGCTTGAACGCGAGCCCGTTCGCGACGACCCTGATGCCGTCGTGCGGCGCGCGGCCCAGGCCGAGCCCGAACGTGGTGACCGCGGCCGGCAGCACGAGCGCGACCGTGCAGCAGGCGGCGACCGCGCCCTGCGCGAGCTGGCCAGCCCCGCGTGCCCGCGCCCGCCGGACCAGCCAGCCGCACGTCCATACCGCGAAAAGCACCATTCCTGGCAGCACGATGGGCACCAGCCGGCGGCTCGCCCAGGGCTGGTCCGGCACGATGCCCGGCTTCCAGAGGGTGGTGACGACCGACCAGCCGATGACCATGACGGGCAGGCCCCACATCATGGCCGAGCCGCGCAGGAACCTGCGGGCGAGCAGCGCCGCGCCGAACGCGGCAAGCAGCACCGCGGGCAGCCCGATGTACCAGATCACCCAGTACAGGCTGTCCTCCGCGAAGGTGCGGTGCGGGTCGATCGGCAGATGGGCGAGCTTCTGCACCTGGGCGATGAACGCGACCGTCACCGGGTTGGTCTCGCTGCGCACGGTCTGGACCAGCGGCCTGATGGCGAAGCCCACGACGGCGAGCACGACGGCCATGGCGGTGATGTCAGGCACCCAGCTCCAGGTGCCGCGGCTCAACTGCGGCAGCCGCCGCCACCGCGACACCGCCACGAGCGCGGCCGTGGCGACGGCGAACGCCGCGGCCGCGTAGCCGAGCGGCCGCATCAGCGAGGAAAGCGAGTTCAGGTACGGCCGCGACAGCAGGTACCCGTCGGCGAGCCCGTACGCCGCGCCGACCGCGAGCCCGGCGGCCAGCGGCGCCGCCAGGCTGCGGCGCGTCGCGTACAGCACGCCACAGAAAAGGATGACGGGCAGGATGTCGCTGATCCCGTCGATGCGGACCAGCGTGGAAAGGCCGAAGGCAAGCCCGCCGAGCCCGGCCAGCAGCCACGCCGCCCTGCGCATTCGTACCCGGGCGCGCCTGGCGGCGGCCGCGGCTGCGATGGCGCCGCCCTGGGTCGCCGTGACGGCTTCGGTGGCTTCAACGGCCCCCATGGGCGCGGTGGAGGCCGGCGCCGGCGAGGGAGGTGTCGCGACAGCCGTGGGTGCGGCGGCGGTCGATGCCTGCGCGGGCGGTGCCGCGGCGGCCCTGGGTGCGGCGCCGCCGCCACGAGCGGCTCGCCGCACGGGCGTCAGCCGCAGCGCGTCCGCGACGAGGCAGAACCCGCCGAAAAGCAGGATCTGCGCGAGCGGCTCGCTGAACGTCGACCGGCTCGTGTACTGCTCGGGCAGGCTGAGCGCGAGCAGGAGCGCGCCGAGCGGCGCCCAGCGCGGACCGCACAGCCGGCCGACGAGGCCGCCGAAGGTGAGCACCGCGCACGCGCCGAAGACCGGGGCCATGTACACGGCGAGCCTGATGCCGTTGATCCAGAATGCCGAGGCCAGGGTTAGCGGCAGGCCGGCCATGAACTGCGGCACGATCGCCCCGGCGTGCTGGTAGAAGCCGAGGCTCGCGAAACTGAGGCCGGGCACTGGGGCGCCGAACGCGGACCTGAGCTGTGGGATGGGCAGCGAGCCGTGCTGCGCGATCCAGTAGCCGAACTGCAGATAGGTCGCCGGATCGCGGCGGACGATGACCTGCTGTGAAACCGTCAGGGCCTGCCAGCCGCCAAAGCCAACCGCGATCGCGGACACCGCGGCCACGGTCCACCACGGCGTCCGGCGATGCGGCCACGCGACCGGAGCGAAGGCGATGACCGCGACGGTCAGCGCGGCGGCGAGCGGCACCCACAGGGCAAGCATCGGGACGACGCTGAGCCGCCCGATGAGAAGCAGCGGCAGGCCGGGCAGCAACCACGCCATCACCAAAACCGGCGGGAGCAAGGTCACCCGCGCGAGCACCGCGCCCGCGGCCCCGCCACCGCCGGCGCTGCCGCTTGGCCGCCCGCGGCCAAGCCGGCGGAGGCCGGCCTGACGGCGTTCTGCCGGGCCGCGTTCTGCCGGGCCGCGTTCTGCCGAATCGCGTTCTGCCGGATCGCGTTCTGGCTGACCGCGTTCTGGCTGACCGCGTTCTGCCTGGTCAGGGGGCGCGTGGCCCGGCTCGGCCCGGCCCGCTGTGGCCGAGCCGATCCCCAACCGCACAGGACCGATTCCAATGCGCACGGGTTCAACCTTAAGGGGCCGCGCGGGGCCGCACGCGATCCGCGCACTCCCGGCGATGCGTTTGCCCCCCTTGGTGTTCCTTGGTGTTCCGCTGGGTGACCGCACCCGGACCGGCGCCCGGGCCTGCCATTACCCCTCGTTCGGCCCACCTAAGATGGCGATTTGCGGTAAACCAGTGGGGACATGACCCTTGCTAGGAAAGAACGGCCCTCTTCCTTACAGGAACGATGCGGCGGCCGGCGGTACGGCCCGGCATGACCCTGTACCCGGGTGCTTCTTGCGGGCGCCCGGGACAACTGGAGACGCTCGAGGGAGCCGATGACACGCTACGACGTTCTCGACGACCGCTCAGGGCGGACGGCTGACCGCACGGCCGATTGGCCGGATGGCCCACGCCGTGCGCGGTCGTCGCGCCGTGCGCGTACCGGCCACGGACGGCGCCTGCGGGTGCTTGGCTGGATCTCGGCCATCATGACCGTCGTGGTCGTGAGCACCTCGCTCGCCGCCTACGCGGAGTGGCGTCACCTCCTGGGGAACATCCAGAAAGAGAACGTCAATGGCCTGCTCGGCGCGCGGCCGCCCAAGTACAACTCGGCGCTGAACATCCTGCTCATCGGCTCGGACAGCAGGACAGGCAGCAACAAGAAATTCGGCCACGGCCTTCAGGGCGCGCGCTCCGACACCATGATCCTGATGCACATATCACCGCAGCGTAACGGCGCCACGCTGATTAGCTTCCCACGGGATTCGCTGGTATCGACGATCGCCTGCCGTGGCGACGGCATGGGCCACACCGGTCAGCAGGCCAGCCAGCAGGTCGAGATGCTCAACGCGACGTTCAACTCCGGCGGCGCCCCCTGCACGTGGAAGACGCTCGAGACACTCACCGGCATCCACATCGACCACTTCATCGAGATCGACTTCGGCGGGTTCCAGTCGATGGTGAACGCCGTCGGCGGTGTGACCGTGTGCCTTCCCGAGGCGATCAACGACCCGGCCTCCAAGCTCAACCTGAGCGCCGGGATACACCACGTCAACGGCGCACAGGCGCTCGCCTTCGTCCGCGAGCGGCACGTCGGGCAGGGATCGGACCTGCAGCGGATTCGGCGCCAGCAGTTCTTCATGGCATCGCTGGCGAAGCAGGTCACCACGAGCAACATGCTCGGCGATCCCGGCAAGCTCCTGTCGCTGGCCAACGCCGCGACGCACTCGCTCACCACCGACACCGGGCTCGACGTCGGCACCCTGCTCAAGATCGCCGAGAGCATGCGGGGCCTGCACGCAAGCTCGGTCAACATGATCTCGGTGCCCGTCGTACCGGATGCCAACGACCCCAACCGGGTCGACTGGGCACAGCCCGCCGCCGACAGCCTGTTCAACGCGATCAGGTTCGACAACGCGGTGCACGTCGCGAAGGTGAGCAAAAAGAAGAAGAACGGGACGCCGGCCACGGCCACCAAGAAGGCACCGAAGCCGGCCAACCCGAGCCGCGTCAACGTCCAGGTACTGAACGGCACGACCGTGAGTGGGCTCGCGGGCACGACCATGACGGCACTGCAGCAGCGCGGGTTCAACGTGGTCGGCTCGGGCAACGCGAACAACACCGCGTACACGCAAAGCGTGATCCAATACGCGTCCGCCAAGGATCTGCCCGCCGTCGAGGCCCTCAGGGCCGTGCTCAGCAGCGTCACGGCCCAGCTCACACCCGGACTCCAGCCAGGCACGCTCAACCTGGTGCTCGGCTCCGACTTCAAGGCGCTCAAGCCGCCGTCGAACCTGGCGCAGGCCTACGGCGGCATCAGCGGCAGCACCAACATCTGCAAGGACGCCAGCGCGTTCTCCGGACCAGACCAGCCGTCGAACTTCGCGCCCTGACAGCCCGGACAGCACGCCGGCGATCCCCTGTTCAGCACGCCGACGATCCCCTGTTCAGCGCGCCGACGCCAGGCTTTTACCCTGATGCGCTCCGCAGTCTCCAATCGGCGCAGTCTCCAATCGGCGCGCCGCGCGGCAGCCGTTATGCAGCTTGGGCCGTCACCGTGCACGGGCGGCGCACGCCGGGTACGGCGGTCAAGTCGCGGCGGCCAGCTTTCCCCGGTCAGGTCCGCCCGGCCCGGTGTCCGCCGTGCTCGCCCGGCCCTCGGGTCCGGCCAGCCAGAGCCAGAAGAGCAGGGCGGCTGGATAGCTGAAATAACCAAACCGGGTCGCGGGCGCGAGCGTGAACATCAGCGCCAGGCCGATGGCCAGCCGCAGCGCTGCCGCTCGCGCGTCGGCCGGCGGCCGCAGGACGAGGGACGCGGCGATTGCGATCCCAGCCCCCGCGAGCAGCGCGACCGCGACCAGATGCCCGATGGTCCCCGTCTGGGCCAGCAGGTAGCCAGGCAGCGGGCTCGCGGCCTGACTTTTGATCTTGGTAAGCCCGAGCGGGAACATGATCGTGTTTTGCACCAGGGCCCGCGGCCAGAGCGCGGCGAACGGCCCGACCACCGCGGCGCAGACGGCGACCGCCGTCACCCCGAACTTGGCCACCGGGCGCCATCCACCGCTGGTGGCGAGCAGGGGCACGGCGATGATCAGCGCCGGCCAGGCGGTCGCCTTCATCGCCGCGGCCAGGCCGAGCGCGACGCCCGCCGCGAACGGCCTCGGCTCCGCGCGCAAGAACGCCAGGCCCAGGCACATGAGCGCGAGCACCGGCAGGTCGGTGCCGCCGACCACGATGGGCAGAGCGATCACCGGCGTGGCGATGATCAGCGCCGCCCAGCGCCACGGATCCGGCGCTCTTGCCCGCACGAGCGCGAACATGAGGATCACCGCGAACGCCACGCCGAACCACAGCCGGGGATCAGAGGCCGGCCCGGGCCATTTCAGCGCCCGCGGCAGGCCGAACAGGGTCAGCGCGGGGAGATAGGGGTTGTAGGCGTTCGGGTTGCCGGTCGGCGCGATCTGCGCCTGGCTCTCGTACGGGTCACCGTGCGAGACGAGCATATGGGCCGAGCGCACGATGACCATGACCTCGGGCTGCCCCTGCCCGGTCGTGGTCATCCAGGTCAGCGGCCCGAGCACGGCACCGCCAAGGGCGATGATCAGTGCCAGGTCGACACCGCGGGACCGCCACGCCAGGGCCGCCGCCGCGGCGACGACGTACGATCCCGCCGCCGCGATTCCCCAGTTCCTGTGCAGCGAGTTGTGCGTGAACAGCGCCGTGGCTCCGGCGAAGAGGGCGCACACGGCGAACACCGCGGCGACCCACCGGCGCCGGACCGGACCCGCGGTCAGCCATGGGTATTTGAGCCTGTGAGCGGTGCCGTCGGCTGGAGCTGGCCGCAGAGCGATCACAGACATTCACATCCCTCTCCCCACGAGGGCACCAAACACGGCAGGCGCGGGCCAGGGAGTACTTGACGAGATCTTCAGCCTCAGTACCGTCATATCACCCCAGTGGCAACATCCGTACAGGCAACGTACATACTCCGGCGCCGCGGCCTGCGACGGGCGGCCGCATATTCATGCGCTCATGCCACAAACCGCACACATCATATCGGCTCGGGCCATGCGGCTTCATTCAGACCACCGGTGGCCGGCCTACGGCGGCCATCCGCCAGATCGTGCGCCACGAGATCGGGCGCCGCAGGCCGGGATCGGCCCGCCACCCCTCCGCGAAGCCGGCGAACCACGGGCGGAGCGCGCGGACGGACCGCTCCCGCGCGAGCATCAGCAGGGCCCAGTCGAAAAGGTACGCGGCAGCGACCGGCCAGGGCAGATTCCGCCGCGCAAGCAGCACCCGGTTGCGCGCGTTCAGGCGGAAGAACTGCGCGTGCCTGCCGGGCAGCACGGCGGGGTGGAACATCTGCGCCGCGGCGTCGTACTCAAGCCGGTACCCCTTGTCCATGAGCCGCCACGCCAGGTCCGTCTCCTCGTGCGCGTAGAAAAAGTCGCCGGGATACCCGCCTGCCTGCTCGAAGGCGTCGCGCCTGATGGCGCAGGCGCCGCCGAGGAACGTCGTGACCGCGGAGGAACGCGCCGGGTCCCCCGCCCGCAACCTCGGCACGTGCCGACGCTGGCCAGGACCGCCCGCCGGGTCGAGGACGCGGAACGAGAGCACCGCGAGCGACGGATCCGCGGCGAACCGCTCGCGCACGTGCGCGGCGAGACCGCGGCTCCCGTACCACCCGTCGTCGTCGAGGAAGAGGATCACGTCCCCCGCGCTCGCGGCGGCACCCGCGTTCCGGCCCGCGGGGATACCCACGTTGGCTGGCAACAGCACGGTCCTGCACCCGCGCGGAAGCGGCGGGAGCACCGCCCCGTTGGCGACCACCACGATCTCGACCGCGGGCCCAGCCTGATCGAGAACGCTGCGCACGGCACGGTCCAGTTCGGCCGGCCGGTCGCCCATGGTGAGAATCACGCAGGACAGCGTGACGGCCCCGGCCCGGGTGGGATCGCCGCCGGTTGGATTCCGCGTCCTTGTGCCCCTCACCCGAGCCTCCGCGAAGCGAGGACCGCTGCCAGGTGAGCGGCCACCATCACCACCCCGACCGCCAGGCAGGCGACGGTGAGCACCCTCGTGGCGGCCAGGCCGCCGCGCAGCGCGTCGATCACGGCGGCGGCGACAATGAGCAGCGAAAGCTCGACCGCCTGGATAATCCGGTGCAGCCGCAGCGCGCTGCCGAGCCGCCGCGCCCGCGCCAGGCCGGCGTGCGCGGGGTCGAGCGCGGCGTCGGCGCCCGCCGCGGGTTCGCCAGGCAGCCCCGCCTTCGCGCGCGCGACGATGACGTTGTCCGTTTCTGCCTTGATGAGAATCGCGCAGATCGCCGCGGCCAGACCGATGCTCACGTAGCCGCCGTACAGCGCGTAGTCCCCCTGCGCGCGGATGCCAAGCCCGGCGAGCAGTGCGGTCTCGGCGAGGTAGTGACCGACCCGGTCGAGATAGATCCCGGTCACCGAGGTGCGCCTGCTCCACCGGGCAAGCTCACCGTCGGAGCAGTCGAGCAGGAGGTACACCTGGATCATCAGGGCCGCCGCCACCGCCGTGGCCAGCCCGCCGACCGCGGCGACGGCACCCGCGCCGACGCCGATCACGATCATCAGCCAGGTGACCGCGTTCGGCGACCAGCCAAGGCGGGCAAAGACCCACGTTCCGTACGGCGAGAGCCGCCGCATGTAGCGCCGGCCCGCCCAGTGCTCCTCGTTGCGCCGCGCGGTCACGGAATCCGGCTGACCGGCGGCGCGCAGCTCAGCCAGCGACGGCCCGGACATACTCCTCCACTCGCTCTCCAGCCTCGTCTGCTTCCAGCCCGAGGTGCTCAAGGATGGTGTACCGCCCCGGGCGGGTGGCGGGCGCGTGGGCGACGGCCTTCGTGAACTCGGCGGTGGACAAGCCGAGTTCGCCCGGCGTGCGGGGCAGGCGGTGCCGGGCCAGGCAGGCCGAGACCATCTCGGCGCGGCGGACGTCACCGCGCAGGAACGTGCAGAACAGCGCGCCCACGCCGGCCAGCTCGCCGTGGTTGGCGGTGCCCGGGTACAACTGCTCGATCGCGTGCAGGATCTCGTGGTCGCCGCCGCTGCAGGGACGGCTCGACCCGGCCACCGACATGGCGATGCCGGAGAGCACGAGCGCCTCGGCGAGCACGGTGACGACGTCGTCGGACTCGATCGAGCCCGGCTGGTGCAGCACCGCCTCGGCGGCGCTGCGGGCCAGGATGAGCGCGAGCCCGTCGACCGGTTCACCAACGTGCGTGGCGGCAAGCTCCCAGTCGGCGGCGGCGGACAGATTGCTCACCACGTCACCGATGCCCGAGCGGACCAGCCTGGCGGGCCCGGACCGCACCCGGTCGAGGTCGACCACCACGGCCACCGGCATGGCGACACCGAACGATCCCCGGCCCGACTCGTGCTCGAGCGAGCTGACCGGCGATGCGATGCCGTCGTGCGACAGCATGTGCGCCGCGAACTTGGTCACGTCGATCGTGCGGCCGCCGCCGATGCCCGCCACCGCCTCGTACGACCCGGCGCGCAGCCGCTTGCCCAGCCGCACGGCCGTATCGACCGTGCCGTCGTCGACACGGAAAACCTCGCCCGACCCGAGGTCGAGATCGGCCGCGATGCTGTCACCCTGGCCCGGCCCGAGCGCCACCGCGACGCGTCCCTCGGTCGCGATCCGGCGGTCGGCGAGCAGCGCGCCTAGTCCCGCAACCGCGTCACGGCGCACGTCGATGGACAGCGGCGCGGCAATCATCCGCGCGAGCAGCGGCATCGCTGCCTCCTCTCCAGGTACCTACCGCTATGTCAGCATCGCGCCGCGATCGTGCGCGCGCGCCGCAGGTCGTTGTGGTCATCGACCTCGACCCAGTCCACGGCGCCGATGGGCGCGACCGCGATCGCCCCGCCCCGGTCCGCGAGTTCCTGGTAGCCGTCCTCGTAGTACAGACCCGGATCACGCCGCCAGGTCGCCTCGAGCGCGTCCGCGAGCGGCCCGGCCGCCGTGGGCTCGATGAGCGTGACCCCGATGTACTCCGCGTACGCGTGCGCCGGATCCATCTGCTTGGTGATCCGGGTGAGCAGGCCCTGTTCGTTCAGGGTCACCTTCATCTCCTCGTCGCCGAGGGGCTTGATGTCGTCGACCGCGAGCACCAGATCGCTCGGACGCCGGTCCCGCATGGCGAGCACCGCCTTCTCCACGGAAACCGGGTGGACCGTGTCCCCGTTCGCGAGCAGGACGCCCTCGCGGAAGAATTCGCGGGCGAGCCACAGCGAGTACGCGTTGTTCCAGTCGCGTGCGCGTTCGTTGTGGACAAGTTCGAGCCGCACGCCGTGGGCCCGCTCCAGCGAATCAGCTCGGTCCCGCACGGCAGCCGCGGCGTGCCCGACAACGACGACGACGTCGCCCAGGCCAGCGGCGGCGAGGTTGCGCAGGGCGATGTCCAGGATCGTGGTCGCACCGTCGACCGGCAGCAGCGTCTTGGGCAGGGTGTCCGTGTCCGGGCTCAGCCGGCGCCCCACACCTGCCGCGAGCACCATGCCGATCATCGGCCGCCTCCATCCTCGACATCGGGCCGGCGCGCCGCGGCACGCGGCGAGGCACCCGGCACGGCCGCGGCGCCGGGCCCGGCGGCAAAACCGCCGGGCCCGCCGTCGTGTTCGTGCTGCAGGGCGCCGATCCAGCCGGTCAGGCTCTCCCACCCGAAGAGCACCCAAAGATACACAGCAAGGACAGCGAAGGCGAATACCTCGATGCCCAGCGTGGCGCCGAGCGCGGCGGCCAGCATCCGCCCATCCCAGCCAAGCCCGGCCTTCGCGACCCAGCGCGGTGGCGCGGCCGGGAAGGCGGACCCGGGCGCCGCGGCGCTGGCGGGCGCGCCCGGGGCCTGGCCTTGGGCCGCGCCGCGGCGGACCCGGTAGACGACGTCGTAGTGGTGCAGCGCGATCGCGCCGACGAGGGCGAACACAAGCGGTATGGGGACGTGCCTGGCCAGTGCGAGGGCGGCGAGGAACACGTACTCGCCCACCTGCAGCAGCGGCGGCACGAGCCAGTCGAGGCGGCCGTCGTGCGGATGGCCAGAACCGAGCCCGGCCAGCGCCATCGCCACGACGGGCGCGAACACCATCGGGCCGGCCAGGTGCGCCACCCCGACGGCGGAAAGAATGACGGTGACGGTGACACCAACCACCGCTGGCAGCAGCGGCGGAAGCTGGCCGTCGACGAACCTCCCGAGCGACTGCGCGGCGATCCCGTCGTCACGGTAGATGACGAGGTTCTCGTCGCTGCCTGCCGTCGCGGTCATTGGGTGAACGACCTCACGATCTTGCCGATGACGGTCAGGCACACGGCCGTGAGGCCCCAGCCGAGCAGCACCAGGAACGTCATGCGGGGACCCGCGACGACAACCGTCACCGCGATGACCGCGACCCGCTCGCCTGGCTGGAACTGGGCGATCCGGGCCAGCCACCGCAGCCCGCCGCGGACCACGCGGCGTACCCTGCGGACCTGCACTCGCAGCCAGCGGGCACGCACGCGTGTGCTCCGGCGGGCGCCGGCCTGACCGCTTTCCGTGGGGGCAGACACCGCGTAGTCCGCGGGCTCGTCCAGCGGCAGGAACGTGGCCGCGGCAGGCGCCGGCAGGTGCGGCGTCACCGGCTGGAAAGAGAATCCGATCATGTCGCGCACCGACTGCAGGATCATGGCGGCGACCGCCAGCTCCCACACGGCCGGCGACCGCGATGCGGCGGCCCCTGCCGCCAGGCCGGCGTAGACGGCGAACTCGGTCAGCCTGCCTCCGGCACCGTCCAGCCAGGTGCCGAACGAGGTCTGCCCGCGCACATACCTGGCCAGCTGGCCATCCACGCAGTCGAGCACGAAAGCCGCGACGAGCAGCGCGGCGCCGAGGATCGCCCCCGCCCTGGTGCCCGCGGAGAACCAGACGGCGGCAAGCGCGCCGAGCCCGATCGACATCCCGGTGACCGCGTTCGGGCTCAGCCGTCTGCGCGCTGCCCAGCGCGCGATGTACCTGGAGTACGGGCTGACGAAGCAGGTGGCGAAGAGGCCGTCGCCCGGCTTGATCGCCCCTTTCAGGCGGACCCGGTCCTCGTCTACCGCGTTGAGTTCCGCCGCCGCGGCCCGTGCCTGCTGCGCGGTCTGGACGCGCACGCAGACGAGCGGCCCGGTGTCGACCGCCTGGACGCCGGCGCCGGCGCGCACGAGCCCTACGAGCAGCAGCGCCACCGAGTCGGTGAATCCGGACCCGGGGCGCGTCGCCGGCCCAGTAGCCCCTGGATCGGGCAGGCCGCTGGCGGCGGTGCCGCCCACGCGCGGACCGGGGCCGCCGGCCTGCGAATCGGAGCTGCTGGCCCGCGGATCGGTGCCGCTGGCGGCCGGGTTACCGTCTTGTGCCGCGGCCGGGTTCTGCACGAGACCAGCCGCCGGCCCGGCAGCCAGATCCCCGGTGCGCTCGGCGGCGAGACCGGCGGTCAGGTTCCCGGCCGCGAGCGAAGCGAGCATGTCCGCCGCGGCGGCCAGTTCTTCCCCGTCGTCGGCGGCTACGAGGAAGACCCCGCAGCCGACCGCGTCCGGCGCGTGCACGCGGTGGAACGCGGAGCCCGCCGCCGCGACGATGCGAGGTACCAGGAAGCCTCCGTCCACCGTGCCTGCGGCCGGGACAGTGCCGGTGCCGGTCCATGCGCCGTTATGCACGTCGCCGTGGCCGGCGCTGTGGCCGGCGCTGTGGCCGGCGCTGAGCCGAAGTGCGGGCCGCAGGTCCGGTCCCGTCGCCACGGGCGCCGAACCGCTGGCCGTGGTGAGCGCGGCGGTGCCCGCGCGGCGATGCAGCCTGGCCAGCGCCTCCGTGTGCGCCACCAGATCACCGGCGCAGATGAGCACCGCGTCACCGGACTCGCTGAGGCGACGCGTGATCGCCGCCACGGCGCGCAGTTCCGCGGCGATGGAGGCGCACTCGATCACGTCGATGTTCCCCACTGCGGCGAGCCCGGGCCCGGCCAGGGACGCCCCTTCCCACGCCATCGCGGTGAGCATGTCGCCGCGGCCGGCGGGCGCGATCAAGATGATGTCGCGGACGCCGAGCGAGCACAGCTGGTAGCTGAGCCTGGTGAGCAGCGGCTGCGTGGTCACATGCCCGCTGACCAGGCTCGGCAGGGGCAGGCACGCCGCCGGCCGGGCGGCGGCGCCTGGCGCGGGGCCGGAACCGCTCCTCGTGGCGGCCCCGGCCGAGACATACGCGGTCGTCGCTGGCCCCATCCTGACTGGCCCGGTCGTGCCCGGCCCGGTCGTGCCTGGCCCGGTCGTGGCCGGCCCGTTTTGGGAGGGGCCAGTCGTGGGGGGCCCGGTTCCGGGGGCCCCTGTCCTTGGGGGCCCCGTGTGCGAGGGCCCGGCCTGCGAGCCTGCGGCCTGGAATGGCCCGGTTTGGAACGATCCGCCAGGGAACGGCACCGGCTCGTGATAGTCATTGTTTGGGCGCGCGCCAGCGCCGCGGCGGCCGGCGGCTTGACCGCCCTGGGCGGCGCCCGTCACGGGCTTGAGGGCACAGTCACACGCCGTCGCGGTCGCAAGGACCAGCGCCACGGTCATGCCCTGCCTCCGCGCGTGCAAAGATCACCCCGGCTAGTCACCCCAGCGTACCGGCGTACGCACCGGCTGGTACCGTAGTCGATTGCCAAGTTCGAGTGGCGCCTGTGGCAACCATGGCTGGTGGGACGGCATGTGAGCTGTTGGGCGCGATACCCAATCGAGCCAGCCCGCCGGGCGTGGTGCACGGTCGTACCGCTTGGCCGTCCGCCGGCCGCACGCGGCTCGAGTCACCACGCGCGCACGGATAGGGTCCTGGTCATGCGCACGGTCGCGGCGGTACTCGCGGGAGGCACGGGGCGGCGTACCGGACTCGCTACGCCGAAACAGCTGCTCATGATCGCCGGTAAAACGGTCATCGAGCGGTCCGTCGCCGCCTTCTCCGCCGCGCCGCAGATCGACGAGATCATCGTCGTGATGACGCCGGGCCGGACCGGCGAAGTCGCCGAGCTGCTCGATCGCGGCGGCCATCACAAGGTGTCGCGGGTCATCGAAGGCGGCCTGGCGCGCAGTGATTCCGCGCAGCGGGCGCTCGCCGCGCTTGGTGACGGCGAATGCGACGTGCTCCTGCACGACGCCGCACGGCCACTGGTCAGCCAGCAGATCATCGACGGCTGCGTGACGGCGCTCAAGGCTTACCGGGCGGTCGGCGTCACGATCCCGTCCGCCGACACGATCGTGGTCACCGCGGACGGCGTGATCAGACACATGCCGAGCCGTGACGGGCTGCACCGCTGCCAGACCCCGCAGGGTTTCCGGCTCTCGGTCATCCGCCGCGCCTACGGGCTCGCGAACGCCGATCCGGGGTTCACAGCCACCGACGACTGCGGCGTGGTCCTGCGCTATCTGCCCGACGTGCCGATCGCGGTGGTGACGGGCAGCGATCGCAACATAAAGATCACCTACCCGGATGACGTCGCCGTGGCGGAGGCGCTGCTTACGACCCCGGTGGAGCGTCCCGGCCCCGGATGAGACCGCGTGGGCTGGTCAGAAAGCCAGTGCCCCAGCAGATGTGCATGGTGGCCAGGACCACGGGCAGCCACATCGCGGCACCGGGCCGCAGGCCGCGCAGGTTCGCCGCGGCCGCCGCGAGCACACCGAGCACGTACCCGCCGGTGACGGCGAAGCCGAGACACAACCAGGCCAGCTGCGGCCACGGGCCAGCGACCGCGCCGATCAGGCCCACCAACCCGGCGGCCAGCCCCGCCGCCATCGCGAGCACCACGGCCGGTGGCGCCAGATATCGCGGGCTGATCGTGCCCGGGTGCTCACGGGCCACGACGCGCCGCCACCGGCCGTAGTGGAAGTACTGACTGCACAGCGCGCGCAGGTCCGCGCGCGGCCGGTAGCTGACCCGCATCCGTGGCTGGAACCAGACGGTCCCCCCGGCCGCGCGGATCCGGTGATTCATCTCCCAGTCCTGTGCGCGCAGAAATGCCTCGTTGTAGCCGCCGACGCGGTCGATGGCCGCCCGCCTGAACACCCCGAGATAAACCGACTCGGCCGGCCCTGCTTCGCCGCCGGTATGGAACCTGGCCGCGCCCACGCCCACCTTGGAGGTCATCGCCCGCGCCACGGCCCGCTCGAACGGGGTGACGCCCTCGGCCGCCATGATGCCGCCGACGTTGTCCGCGCCCGTCTGCGCCAGCGTCTCCGCGGCTATCCGCAGATAACCGGGCGGCAGCAGGGCGTGGCCGTCCACCCGCGCGACGACCGGGTTGCGTGAGGCGGCGATCGCCGCGTTCAGCGCGGCCGGTGTCTGCCCGCTCGGGTTCTGCACGACCGTGATGCGGGGATCGGCCGCCGCGAGCCGCCGCGCCACCTCGAGCGTGCGATCGCGGGACGGGCCCACCGCGAGAACCACCTCGACCGCGGCCGGGTAGTCCTGCCCGAGCACGTGCGCGACGGCCTCGGCGAGGTGCCGCTCCTCGTTCAGCACCGGCATGACCACGGACACGGCGGGCAGCGCGGGCGCGGCCGTGCGCCCCCGAGACGCGCTGGCCCGCCGGGCCTGCCCAGATGGCGTGGGCTCACCAGGTACGGCTTCGGGCAGATTGGTCATGACGCAGGTACGGTACTGCAAACACCGTGCTCGTGCGTCCCGGCCCCGGAACTGGGCAACCGGCCAGGTCTGCCCACTGCGCCGTAGCATGCGCCCGCGGACCCGCACCCATGCAGGACCCGCACCCATGCAGGACCCGCACCCATGCAGGACCCGCACCCATGCAGGACCCGCACCCATGCAGGACCCGCCCACCCGAGGGGGCCTTGCCCCACTGCCGATCTTGCCAGGCTGTCAAGACCTGCGGCAGGGCCGAACGAGGTTCTGGGGATGACCCGTCATGAAGCCACGGTTATCCACAGCCCCGGTTGCGTCACGCAGCGCAGCCGTTAGGATCTGCCAGCCCGGGGGGCGACCCCCCGGAACCCCCGCTGCGCCGTGCCGGCGCCACCCTGCGGAGCCGTCAAGGAGCAATCCGCGCCACCGCTTAGAGCCCGGTGTCCTCCAGCATCTCGGTGACGAGCGCCGCGATGGGCGAGCGCTCCGAACGGACCAGGGTGACGTGCGCGAACAGCGGATGGCCCTTGAGTTTTTCGATCACGGCCACAACGCCGTCATGGCGGCCGACGCGCAGGTTGTCGCGCTGCGCGATGTCATGCGTGAGCACGACCCGCGATCCCGCACCGACCCGGGACAGCACGGTGAGGAGGACGCCGCGTTCGAGCGACTGTGCCTCGTCGACGATCACGAACGCGTCGTGCAGCGAACGCCCGCGGATGTGGGTGAGCGGCAGAACCTCCAACATGCCGCGGTTGAGGACTTCGTCAATCACGTCCTGGGTGGTGAGCGCGGACAGCGTGTCGTGGACGGCCTGCGCCCACGGGTTCATCTTGTCCGCCTCCGAGCCTGGCAGGTAGCCAAGCTCCTGGCCGCCCACCGCGTAGAGCGGGCGGAACACCACTACCTTGCGATGCTGGCGCCGCTCGAGCACTGCCTCGAGCCCTGCGCACAGCGCCAGAGCCGACTTCCCCGTCCCCGCCCGCCCGCCGAGCGACACGATCCCCACCCCAGGATCGAGCAAAAGCTCGAGCGCAATCCGCTGCTCCGCGCTCCGCCCGCGCAACCCGAATGCCTCCCGGTCGCCGCGGACCAGTTTGACCGACTTGTCCGGCAGCACCCGGCCAAGCGCGCTGCCCTGGTCGGACACGAGCACGAGCCCGGTATGGCACGGCAGTTCCGCCGCCGCGAGCATCTCGGCCCGGCCCGTCTCGTACAGACCCTCGATCTCGCCGCTGGCGGCAGCAAGTTCGGCCATGCCCGTCCAGCCCGACTCCACGACAAGCTCCGCGCGGTACTCCTCCGCGGTCAGGCCGATCGACGCGGCCTTCACCCGCAGCGGTAGGTCCTTGCTGACCAGGACGACGTCGCAGCCCTCCGCGGCCAAACCGCATGCGACAGCGAGGATGCGGGTGTCGTTGTCGCCGAGCCGGAAACCGGCCGGAAGCACCTGCGGGTCGGTGTGGTTCAGCTCGACCCGGACCGTGCCGCCCTCGCCGCCGATCGGCAGCTCCGTGTCGAGCCTCCCGTGCTTGATCCGCAGATCGTCGAGGTGCCGCAACGCCTGCCGGGCGAAGTAGCCGAGCTCGGGATGATGCCGCTTGGCTTCGAGTTCGGTGACGACGACCACGGGCAGCACGACGAGATGCTCGGCGAACCGGCCGAGCGCACCAGGATCCGCGAGCAGAACACTGGTGTCGAGGACGTAGGTCCGCCGCTTGCGTGCAGGGCGCCGCGGGCTTCTGGCGGGCTGTTTTTGGCTGGACGAGGAACTGGCCACTCGTTCTCCCTCAGGCGCCCACGCGGCGCCACGCTCGGAGACAGATGTCAGACCGGACCGGGGCTGGCCCTGTACGGGCCGCACACCGGCCCATCCGTCATCTCGCCGGCGTCCGGGGACGCGAAGCTCGAGGATGCCAGGGCCCTCCCTGACGAGCGGCTGGACACCGCCCGTCGCTTCCGAAGGTACCTGTACCCCATACCGCTCAGGAAGTACCTGATGGCCGCGCCGCCATAGGGCGGGTGGGTATGGCCAGGAAACGTTGGCGCGCCGCGGCAGCCGTCATGGCTGTGCTACCCCGGGGGGCGACCCCCCGGGATCCCCCCGCACCAATGGATGCCGCATCCGCGGCAGCCGTTATGACTGTGCTACCCCGGGGGGCGACCCCCCGGGATCCCCCCGCACCAATGGATGCCGCATCCGCGGCAGCCGTTATGGATCTGGGCGGTTATGCGCCGTACCTGCGCTGCCGCGCGGCGTAATCGCGCAGCGCGCGGAGGAAGTCCATCTTGCGGAAGTCCGGCCAGTACGCGTCGCAGAAATAGAACTCCGAATGTGCGCTCTGCCAGAGCAGGAAGCCGGAAAGCCGCTGCTCGCCCGAGGTGCGGATGACCAGATCAGGATCGGGCTGGCCACGGGTGTACAAATGATCCGCGATGTGCTCGATGTCGAGGATCTCGGCCAGTTCCTCGATGCTCGTGCCCTTGCTCGCGTGATCATGCAGCAGCGAGCGCACGGCGTCGGCGATCTCCTGGCGCCCGCCGTACCCGACCCCGACGTTGACCACGAGCCCGCCGTAGCCCGCGGTCACCTCCGCCGCGTCCTTGAGGACCCGCGCGGTCTCGTCGGGGAGCAGGTCGAGCGCGCCCATCGGGTTGATGTGCCAGTGCTGCGCCACCAGGCCCTGGACCGTCTGTTCGATGACGCGGAGCAGCGGGGCGAGTTGTTTGCCCGGGCGGTTCAGGTTGTCGGTGGACAGCAGCCACAGCGTGACGACCTCCACGCCCGCCTCGTCGCACCATTGGAGCAGCTCGAAGACGCGGTCGCCGCCCTTGCGGTAACCGCCGCTGAAGTCCGGCATTCCGGCCGCGCGGGCCCACCGGCGATTGCCGTCCAGAATCACCCCGACGTGCCGCGGTAGCGGTTTGCCGGCCAGAGACGCCTCGAGCCTGCGCGTATAGAGCCGGTAGACGAGGCTGCGGAGTCTCATACGGCACCCTTCATGAACAGGTGGACGACGAGAGAATACCCGGCCGAAGCAGGCACCCCCCTCAGCACCGTATCCAAGGTCACCGCGCGCTCGGGCGGCTTCGGGCGGGCCGGCTTCGCGCAGCACCCGCGCCAGCCGCGGCGCCGGGTACTGGCCGCGCGGCGGGCTGTCCCGCGCGGCCGCCTAGCCGATGGACTTGATGATGGCCTCGTCGAGACCGGCGAACGAAGCCAGGTACTCGCGGCGTTCCCGCTTGAGCCTGGCTACCATGGCCTCGTACTCCGCCATCCGCCCCTGGCGCTGGTACAGCAGGCGCGGCTGGAGGATCTCGGCGTCGTCGATACCTGGGACCGACGACGCGACCTCGTAGCCGAAGCTGGCATCGACCGTCCAGGTGACGGTGTCTTCGACGATGGCCTGCACGATCGCGGACGAATGCGGAATCTTGACCTTCTTCGATCCGTCGTGCTCGTCGCCGCCGCCGACCCGGCCGGTGTTGAGCACGAACACCTGCAGTTCGTGGCTGTCGAGCAGCTCGAGCATCCGGTTGCCCATGTCGGCCATGTGACGCGGGAAGAACGGGTTCGTGCCGGGCACGCGGAGGAACTTGCCCTCCTCGTCCTTGCCCCCAGCCGACGTGCCTGTGGTCTCACCCAGCATGAAGTACGCGGCGGCCTGCGCCCGGTCCAGCCGTGCCACACCGGGGACGATGTTCTCGTTGCGGTTGAGGATGAGCAGGAACTCCGCCGGGGCCAGCCGCTCGGGCGGCCACGGGTCGACGTACGCGAACGGCCAGGTGGTCCGGCCGTTCTTGGTGTAGGAGGTGTCGAAGAAGTCCACCTTGCCGTCCGCGTCGACCGAGACGTTCTCGAGGTAGGCGTCCGGCTTGATGGTGGCGTAGTAGATCGTCGGCTCGTAGTCGGGGTTCAGCCCGAAGGTCTTGGCGAAGCACCCGTTCTCGGTCGTGTAGACCCTGCCACCGGGCATCAGCGCGACGAAGTCGTCCTGCACCGGCTTGCTGCCAAGCTGCGTGGTGAAGGTGGTGGTGGTCTTGCCGGTGCCGGACAGTCCGACGGTCAGGACGGTCCTGTTCTGGTCACCTACCGGGATGACCTTGCAGCCCGCGTGCAGCGCGAGCCCGCCGCGGCCGTAGACGATGTCGTTCCACATCCGCAGCCCGCCCTTCTTGGACTCACCGAAGTAGTCCGAGTTGTGCACGCGGGTGATGTTGGCGCGGAGGTCGACGGCGATCAGCCGGTCGTCCGGGTAACCGGGAACGGGCAGGTTCGGCGTGTAGACGACGGTGGTGTCAGGATTCCAGGTGGCGGGGTCGTATTCGTCGCTGTCTGTGGGGTAATACAGCTGCTGCTGCATTCCGGCGACATTGGCGTTGGACGCCTCGATGATGAGGCGGGCGCGGGTACGGAATACGGGGTCGGAACCGATATAGCCATCGACCACGACCATGTCCCGCCCCGCGATATAGGCGTCCTGCGCCGCGGCCACCCGATCGTACTCGGCGCGGGTGATTGTCCGCTTCGTCACGTTCGAGGAATCGTCCACGATGTACGTCGAGCGTGCACTGCGCGAGTCCACGCGCGCCTTTACCGCCAGGTTCCCGAACTCGGTCACCTGGCTGTTCGGCATTTCCTCGGCCAGTTCGCGCAATCGCTTGGCCGGCGGATTCCACTCCACCGACTTCGCTTTGAGCTCGTACGCCACGTTCGCTCCTCCTCTTTTCGGCGCGCCCGCCACCGCGCTTAGTCTGGCGCCGCGGCACGCGTCTACACTGGCGTGCCGCCGGTACAGCCCGGCACAAACCCCACCGGCGTTCGCCAGTACAGGATCAGGGGAGTGTACCCCGGCTGCGGGGCGGTATTTATCCGCGGGCCACCTGAAGACAAGCGGAGTAGGGTAACTGCGGGCGCGCGCCGAGCTTGTCCCTTTGTGAATCCGTGGGGGTTCTGGGAACTATTTGGTTTAGACCTTTGGTATAAACCTTAATGCGGCGAGTTCTCAAATGCGCCGCGAATCGGGCGCCGCCCGCTCCGGCCCGCCGCGCGCGCTCCGGGTCGCCCACCAGCGAATCCGCCGGCCTGCCGCGGCCGGCACGCCCACGCGCTCCCACCAGGCGCCTCGGCCATGCTCGCGGCCGAGAGCCCCGGCGCGGGGCCGCCAGATGCTCCTGTGGATCTTCCGCCCCTGAGCATGCTGTCCTTGCTCCTGGGTAACCGCCCGGCCCGGCGGCGGAGGCCGCCCGCCGCCAGATTGTGTGGCGAAAATCACACTGGGGCGTCGCTCAGCGGGCGGCGCCGCACCGGGCAACCCTGACCCCAAATGGGCGGACAATGGCCGCAGCGGCTTTATTGCGGTCATATTCAGCGGCCGTATTCAGCGCATGTCCGCGGGCTGCCGGAGGTCGCGCCGACGTCAGGATCAGGCGTCCGGGCCCTCCGCGCGGACCTGTTCCACCCGGCGCAACGCGGCGCGCAACTCCTCGAGCCACGAATCGATGTTCTTGCCGACAAGCCGGACGCACCAGGCGAGCGCGTCGCTGCGGCTGCGCGCGACGCCCGCGTCCACCAGGGTGTCGAGGACCCGCCGCTCGGCCTGCCGCAGCCTGGTCATCACCGGGATCGACAGCGAGGTGAACATCGCCTTCTTCCCGCCGCACGCGACGCCCCAGGACACCTTGCGCTCGAACCGGTGCTCGGCTTCGCGCGCGATCTCGATCCTGCGGTCGCGGGTCTGCTCGCGGAACCGGCGGATGCGTCCCTCGACCGCTGCGGACCGCTCGGCGTCCGGCGCGTCCGCGGGCACCTCGGGGTCGGCGATCGTCCCGACAACCGCGATCTCCTCGCGATCGAGCGCGATGTCGACGGGACCGGTGAACCACTCGGCGGGCAGCCGGCCGGTGAACCAGCCACGCAGCTCCTGCTCGGCTGTGGTCCGCGCATCCTCTTGCTCGGTAGTCATGTAATTCTGATTACACCTCCGCCCAGGTAAGCGTCAAGAATCGGGCCGCCGCTGGCGAAGCGACCGGGGAACGCGGCGCGCCAGACGACGAGGCCGCGCGAAGCGCAAGACAACGAGGCCGCGCGCGGCGGCGGGCGTCAGCCCGGGATCGTGACGGCTACCTGCGGCCGAACCTGCACGACGCCGGCGAAGCCCGACCCGAACACGACAGGCACGACTTCCACGGTCTGGCCCGGCTGCGGCGCCTGGATCATCTGACCGTTGCCGAGGTAGATGGCGACGTGCGAGATGTAGTCGGGCGCTGTCGGGTCCGTGCGCCAGAACAGCAGGTCACCCGGCTGCGCCTGGCTGAACGGGATCAGCGGGCCCGTCCTGGCCTGATCGGCCGCGACCCGCGGCATGGGCACCCCTGCACGCGCGAACGACCACTGGACGAGCCCGGAGCAGTCGAAGGCGTTCGGCCCGGTCGCGCCCCACACGTACGGCAGCCCCTGCCTGCTCAGCGCCGCGGCGAGCATGGTGGTGACCTCGCCCTGGGTCAGTGCGGCGCCGATGGCGGCACCGCCGGCAATGCCCGTGCCACCGGTGGGGACCCCGCCGATCAGCACGGTGTAGACGAGTGGCTGCACGGCGGTCCGCGCGGGCACGACCCGCTTGATCTGCCGCACGAGCGCGGTCAGATCCGCCTTGGGCGCGCTCACGACGATCGCGTTCCCGGTGGGCAGGCCGACGGCCGCGGCGGTCCCGTGCGAAACGACCGCGTCGATCCCGCCGACTCCCGCGGTGGCGAACCCGGCGATGGGCAGGTCCACCGCACTGCGCCCCGCCACGTGCACCACGCCGCGCAGCGGCAGGTGATCCTGCTTGCCCATGTCGTAGGAGACGGCGATGCCGCCCGCGGCCACGTTCTGCCACAGCTGGTTGGACGACGCCGTCGGCCGCGCGGCGAACGAGCGGAACGCGGACGGATCCACGCCGATCATCGCGACGAGCGTGCCGTTCACCTGGATCCGCGCGGCGTCGAGCGACGCGGTGGCGGTCACCCCCCGCAGCCGCTGGATGGCCGCTGTCGCGCCGGCCGGAAGCGAGCGCTGCGCGACCACGATCACGTCAGGCTCGCGCAGCTGCCGCAGCGGCGCGACGACGGGAACCGCCGCGGTGGTGAGCGGCCCGGCGACGGGAACCAACGATGATCCATAACGGCTGCCGCCTGGAGTCGCGCCGGCCGGAGCGGGGTTGCGCCCGGGAGCGGGGACCGACGCTGCCGCGTGCGTGACCAAGGGAGAGGCCCCGCCCACCACGCCGAGCAGAAGCAACGTCACCGCGCCACCGCTGATCGTGCGCCGCATACGCGAAGACAGCCACCGTCCCAGGCGGTCGCTCACGCGCACTCCTCTCGGTGGGCCCACTCCTTCGACGCGCCGCGCTGGCCGCCGGTTGCACGGCCACGGGGACTATTCAATGACAAAGGCGGCCGAGGGTCCACCATGCGACGAGAAAACACTCTTCCCCACGTACGCCACTCAAACCCCAGCGATGGCCCGTTGGTGGGGCTATAGCCCCACCAACGGGCCATCGCTGGGGCTGGGAGCCACGGCCTACGGCGCGTTCGCGCCGTCGAGCGCGGCGCGAAGCTCGTCCGGGGTGGTCACGGGCGCTCGGCAGGCGAAATCCCGGCAAACGTAGGCGGCGGGGACCCCACCGACCAGGCCGCGCCCGGCCAGCAGGGGGATGCCCTCGGCGTCGCCGGCGCCGCCCGGCGGTCCTGCCGCGATCACCGCGCCCGGCGGCGCGGCGTGCAGCGCCGTGCGGTGCAGCGCCGCGGTGCGCGGGTCGCCGGGCTCACCCACGATGGCGACCTCGACCGGGCCCGACAGGTACGCCTCGGCGACCGCGAGTCCCCATCCCGCCGCGCGCGGGAACCGCCCGGCCAGCGCCGGTGCCAGCGACGCGAGCGCCGCCTCTTCGTGCCGCCGCGAGCCGGTCAGCGCGCCGTAGCTGAGCAGCGCACCTGACGCCGCGAACCAGCCGGAAGGTGTCGCGTTGTCCGCCGGGTCCTGTGGCCGGTAGAGGAGACGTTCGGCGTCGTCCGCCGTGTCATAGAAGCCACCGTTGCCGTCCCCGAACCGGTCGAGCGCCGCGTCGAGCAGGCCGCCCGCCGCCCGCACCCAGCGCGGCTCACCGGTGGCGCCCGCGAGGGCGAGGAATCCCTCGGCCGCGCACGCGTAGTCCTCCAGCACGCCGTCACCAGGGCCCCGTTCACCGTCCCGCGACGTCCGGGCGATCCGCACACCCCGGCCGCTCACGTCCACGTGCAGATCCGCGAGCAACTGGGCGGCGCCGCGGGCGGCGGCCACCAGGTCCGGCCGGGCGAGCAGGAGGCCGGTCTCCGCCAGCGCGGCGATCGCGAGACCGTTCCAGGCGGCGACGATCTTGTCGTCGCGCCCGGGCCTGATCCGGGTGGCGCGGGCGGTCAACAGAGCGGAGCGGATACCGCGCAGCCGTTCGGGATCATCCGCGTCGCGCCGGTACTGGAGCACCGAGCTGCCCCGCTCGAATGTGCCGTCGGCCGTGACACCGAACACCTGTGCCGCGTACGCCGCGTCGGCGTCGCCGAGCGCGCCGGCCAGCTGGGCCGGCGTCCAGACGTAGAACCGGCCCTCCTCGCCCTCGCTGTCCGCGTCGAGCGCCGACGCGAAACCGCCCTCGGCGGTGCGCAGCTCGCCGATCATCCAGTCGCAGGTTTCGGCGGCGACGCGGCCGGCGAGCGGCGAGCCCGTGCGGCGCCACAGGTGGGCGTAGACGCGCGCGAGCAGCGCGTTGTCGTAGAGCATCTTCTCGAAGTGCGGCACCACCCACGAGCCGTCGACCGAGTACCGCGCGAACCCCCCGCCGAGCTGGTCGTACATGCCGCCGCGGGCCATCGCCTCCGCGGTCGTCTCCGCCATCCGCAGCGCGGCGGCGCTGCCGGTCCGCTCGTGGTGGCGCAGCAGGAATTCGAGCACCATCGACGGCGGGAACTTGGGCGCGCCGCCGAACCCGCCGTGGGCGGCGTCGAAGTCGGTCTCGAGCGACGCCACCGCGGCGGACAGGGCCGGGCCGAGCTGGTCACGAAGCGATGCGGTGCCCGGCTGCGCGAACGGCGCCGCCGCCCGTTCGGCGAGGCCCGCGGCGATCCGCTTTCCCTGGCCGGTGATCCGCTCCCGCTCGTCGCCCCACGTCCGCGCGACGGCGGTGATCAGGCGCTGGAACGGCTCGCGCGGGAAATAGGTGCCGCAGAAGAACGGCTCGCCGTCCGGCGTCATGAACACCGTCATCGGCCAGCCACCCTGACCGGTCATGGCCTGCGTCGCCGTCATGTAGACCGCGTCGATGTCCGGCCGCTCCTCACGGTCCACCTTGATGGCGACCAGGTGCTCGTTCATCAGCGCGGCGGTCTGCGGGTCCTCGAACGATTCGTGCGCCATGACGTGGCACCAGTGGCAGGCCGAGTAGCCGACCGACAACAGAACAGGCAGGTCGCGGCGCCTGGCCTCGTCGAACGCTTCCTGGCACCAGGGCCACCAGTCGACCGGATTGTCCGCGTGCTGCAGCAGATAAGGGCTCGTCGCGCTCTTCAGCCTGTTCACCCAACCCACGCTATCCGCCGTTCAGCGAACCTCGACGCCCGCCGGCCCAGCCGTCCATCCGATCGCGCTGCGCCTCCTCAC
>WNFJ01036654.1_pt3 | contig 26564 bp, 31 predicted proteins | sample 5400461 | NCBI WGS metagenome assembly WNFJ01 (sample SAMN13153349, study PRJNA577476) | soil metagenome | isolation source: 115 cm saprolite on Douglas fir-dominated hillslope | place: USA:California | collected 2013-09-17
GGTTGCCGAAGCCTCCGCGATGCCCACCGACACGCCGGCTTCCTCCCCTACCCCGGCGCCGCTGACCGGAGCATTCGCGGTGCTCGCCACGCCGACCTCAGCGGGCACGTACACCGTGAGCATCGTCGCCACGAACGGCAAGATCGTCGGTTCGGCGACGCCGAGCGGTCCCACCGCCGTGACCTGTGGCAACACCGCCGCCGCGGTGGTACCGATCCCCGTGAGCACCAGCAACGATCGCGCCTACTACATGGACGGACAGGGAGTGGTGCGATTCCTGACGGTGCAGGGAGAAACCGGGAGAGCCACGACCGTTCCTATCGGCGGCACTCGCCGCAGCATGTTCTCGGTCAGCCCCGACGACCAGCGCATCGCCGTCATCGTGAGCGACTACGCCGCCAGCGGGGTCTCGATCAAGCTCTATGTCGAAGACCTCAACGGCGGCACCAACCACGTCGACATCTTCAGCGCCAACGGAGCCTTCGGCCTGTGGCCGATCGGCTGGCATGGGACCAACACCCTCGTGCTGGCAAAAGTGCCGGCGTGCACGCAGGGAGGCGGCCCGTTTTCGGCCGGGCCGTTGGAGCTTCACGTCGTGGATCCGGCAACGGCCGTGCGGCGGTTCACCATCGGTGGCACGAATTGCTTGATCGTCGGCTCGCCTTCGCCTGCAGGCGCTGTTTGCGAGAACACAAGCGGCACGCAGGCGAGTGTCGTGGACTGGACCGCGGTGACCAGGCGTTCGTTCGCGATCGCCGGGGCAGGTCCCGCGTACCTATCGCCGGACGGCGGAGTCGTCGCCGTGCCGACAAACTCCACCACAACGCTCGAAGGCGTTGGTAGGACGCTGAACATGCTCGTGTGCGGCTGGATGGATGCGACCCACGTGATCTCTGGCGGTGACATCCAGCAGCAGCCGCGGATCGGAGACGTCACAACCGGCAAGGTGATCCCGGTCGCCGCGCAGGGGACTTGCGCGGGCCGGCTTCCAGGCGGTCTCTAGCCCCCAGGTCACAATAGGCCCATGGCAGCGCAGCCACCGGTCCAGCCCGGGCAGCTCTCACCCGACGGCATGTGGCGCTGGGACGGCGCGCGCTGGGTGCCGACCACGGCGCCCGTCGCGCCACGGCGCTCCCGAGTGTGGATCTGGTGGTTGGCCGGCGGCTGCGCCGTGTTGCTGGTTCTGGGATTGGTCGGCGCCGGCGTCGGTGCCTACAACCTCTTCAGCTCGTTTCAGCACGGCGGCTTCACCTGCCTGCCCTCCGACTTTCCCGGCTATCCCGGGGCGACGGTGGCCAGCGAGCAGACCTACGTCGGCACCAATGTCCAGCCTGGCGATTCGAAGTCCTGCCGCATGATCCTGGACTCGAACGACGATTCAGCCACGGTCACGGCCTTCTACAACAAGAACCTCGGCAGCGGCGATTGGAAGGTGACCGCCTACGTCGCTTCGGTGGGACAGATCCAGTTCCACCGCGTTTCGCGCCCCCAGACCTGGGGGGCGATCAACTTATACGGTCGCGGGCAGCACACGGAGATCCATATCCAGCTCGATAGCTAGCGCCTGCGCTCGGCGACCTCTTGCACGACTCGCTGCGCGAACTCCTCGAGCGGCTCATCGGTCTGCGCGCCCGCGCGATCGCGCACGTTGACGCGGTCTGATTCCGCCTCGCGCCCCCCGACGATGGCCATGTAGGGGACCTTGCGCGCCTGCGCGTCTCGGATCTTCCGCTGCATCCGCTCGGAGCGCTCATCGACCTCGATGCGCAGCCCGGCCGTTCGCAGGCGAGCGGCGACACGCTTGGCGTAATCACCCTCGGCGTCGGTGATCGGGATCACGACCACCTGAAGCGGGTGCAGCCACGTCGGAAACGCGCCTACGTAGCGCTCGATCAAGTAGCTGAAGAGCCTCTCCATCGATCCCGCGGCGCCACGATGCACCATCACCGGCCGCTGCCTGGATCCATCCTCGGCGACGTACTCGAGCTCGAAGCGCTCGGGAAGCTGAAAGTCGACCTGGACCGTCGAGTTGGTGAACTCGCGCCGGTGTGCGTCGCGGACCTGGAAGTCGATCTTGGGCCCGTAGAACGCCGCCTCCCCCACCCCCAGCTCGTACTTCTGGCCCATCGACTCCAGCGCTTCCATCAACGCCGCCTCTGCGATCTGCCACTTCTCCTCGCCACCCATCCATTTCTCTTTGGCGTCATCGCGGGTCGACAGCCGGTACGAGAACTCGTCGATGCCCAGCACCTCGGAGAAATAGAGCGCCAGCTCGATGGCGCCCTTGATCTCACCCATCAGCTGTTCCGGGGTGCAGAAGATGTGCGCGTCGTTGAGAGCGAACGAGCGCACGCGATTCAGGCCTATCAAGGTGCCCGAACGTTCGTATCGCCAGTTGTTGCCGATCTCGGCAATGCGCAGCGGGAGCTCGCGATAGCTGCGCAGCTCCGACTGGTAGACGACGATGTGATGCGGGCAGTTGACAGGCCGCAGCTCGAGCTCCTCGCCGTCCTCGAAGCGCATCGGCGGGTACATGAAGTCGGCGTACATCTGCGCGTGACCGCTCTGCCGGTAGAGGTCGAGGCGCGCCACATCTGGCGTGCGCACGTGCACGTAGCCGCGCGCCAGCTCTTCGTCGATGATGAAGCGCTCGAGCTCTCGGCGTACGGTGGCGCCTGCCGGCAGCCAGATCGGCAGGCCGGGACCAACCCGCTCATCGACCATGAAGAGCTTCAGGTCCTTGCCCAGCTTCTTGTGGTCGCGCTTCTCGGCCTCCTCGAGGAACTTCAGGTGGTCCTCGAGCTCTTTCGCGGTCGGCCATGCGGTGCCGTAGATGCGCGTGAGCTGCGGCTGCTTCTCGTCGCCGCGCCAGTATGCGCCGGCGACGCGCAGGAGCTTGAAAGCCTTGAGCTCTTTGGTCGAGCGCACGTGCGGCCCGCGACACAGGTCCAGGAAGTCGCCGGTGCGGTACACGCTGACCTCATCGCCCTCGACCTTGTCGTTGATCAGCTCGATCTTGTAGTCCTGGCCGCGCTCGCGAAATTCATCGAGGGCTTGCTGCCGCGACATGATCTCCTGCACGAACGGCCGATCCTCCTGCGCGATCCGGCGCATGCGCGACTCGATGGCGCCGAGGTCCGCTTCGGAGATGGGCTTTGTGAAGGCGAAGTCGTAATAGAAGCCGTCCTGGACGGGCGGGCCGATGCCGTACTTCGCGTCCGGGTAGAGCTCCATCGTCGCCGCGGCGAGGAGGTGCGCGGTGGAGTGACGCAGGATGTGAAGTGGGTCTTCGTTCGACTCGTGGTCGGCGTATTCGGCCATCAGGGTGGTCAGTATATTGGCGGCTTGAATCCACCCCCGGCCCTCTCCCTGTGAACCCGACCGCCATCATCGACGCGCTCGGCTACCCCGCCGCTGGGCTCGGCATCCTCATCGAGAGCGCCGGGATTCCGTTCCCGGGCGAAGTCATGCTCCTCGCCGCAGCGGCGTGGTCGGCGGCTCGGAACCACAGCATCGTCCTCGTGATCCTCTTCGGCTTCCTCGGCTCGGTCGCCGGCGCCGACATCGGCTACTACCTCGGCTATCGCGGCGGCCGCCCGTTCATCGAGCGGTTCGGCAGCCTGTTCCGTATCCGCCCGGAGCACATCGCGCGCGCGGAGCTGTTCTTCGCGCGTCACGGCGACAAGGCCGTCCTCGCGGCCAGGTTCATCCTCGGCCTTCGGACGTGGGGTTCGATGCTGGCCGGCATGGCCCACATGCCCTTCTGGCGCTTCCAGGTTTTCAGCGCGCTAGGCGGTCTCGCCTGGGCGGTCGCGGTCGGCATCGCCGGCTATGTGCTCGGCAGCAATCTCGGCCTGATCGCCGCCGTCGTCCGCGACATCGGGATCGGCGGCCTCATCCTGGTGGTTCTGGTCGTGGTCGTTCTCGTGCTGGCAGGAAGGCGCGCCGCCCGGCAGTAGCGATCGCCACCGCGCCGACTACCAAAAGGGCCCCAAGGCCGCCGATCACATGGGCTGTGCCGATGAGGTCGGAAAGCGCAGCGGCGGCGAGCACCGGGATGGCGGTGACCCCGTTGATGACCATGTAGAGGAGGGCGAAGATCCGGCCGCGGATCTCGTCGCTGGTGCTTTCCATCAAGTAAGTGATGGCGGGGATCATGATCGCGCCGAACTCGATGCCGAGCAGCAGGCTGAACACGGCCCCGGTGATACGGGCGTGCACGCGAAGGTCGGGGACCTGCACCATCGCCTGCGGTATCGCGGCGAGGGCGAGCAGCGTGAGCCCGTTGGCGATGAGCGAGCCGATCAGAATCCGGGAGCGGTCCATGTTGCGGAGGAACTGTCCGAGCAAGACCGCGCTCAGGATGGCGCCCCCGGTGGCAGGTCCGAGGATGACATAGGAGTCCTGGGCCGCGATCCCGATCACGTGGCTCACGTAGGCGGGCGCCAGCGTGAAGAGCATGAAGAGCACCAGCACGGCGATGCTGATCTGGCCGAAAGCGAGGAGAAGGCCGCGCGACGCGCGCAGGGCATCGATGCCTTCTTTGATGTCGGTCATCATGCGGCGGAACCGGCTTCGTCCCTCTTCCACCGGGGGCTCGGTGGTCCGCTGCAGCGGCGGGATCTCGGACGCGAAGATGAGTGCGCCGGCGACGGTGAGCAGAACGGCGGCCATCCAGTACGGCGTGTACAGGTCGATGCGCGAAAGGATCGGCGCCAGCGTGCCCCCGACGACGAGGGTGAGGACCATCGTCAGCAGCGCCATCGAGTTGGCCGTGATGAGCGCAGAGCGCGGCAGGATGGTGGGGATCACCGCGGCTTCCGCCGGCGCGAACAGCTGGCCGACCGAAGAGAAGATGAGGGTGATCACGAGCAGGTGCAGGAAGGCCGGGGACGAGGGCTGCCAGAGGGATCAGCGCCACCGCCGCGGCGCGGCCGAAGTTCGACCACATCATGATCTGCTTGCGATTGACGCGGTCGGCGATCACGCCGGCCGGCGGAGCGAAGAGGACCGCGGGCACGTTGTAGGCCAGCAGGATGATCGCGACCGGTGTGCTCCCCCCCGAGATCTTGAACGCCAGCACGATCAGAGAGAACAGCAGGAACTTGTCGGCAAGCTGCGCCGCAAGCTGGGCGAACCAGATGTTCCGAAACGCCGTGAACTTCAGGACGGCCCGAAAGCCGCCCGGCGTCTCGACCGGGAACCGGATTGGCGCTTCCACCGCGGTCAGAGCTTAGCGACCCGGTTCGAGATTGAAAGCTCGGTACAGCTTCTCCCATTCGGCGAGGCCGAGAGTTTGCGCCCGCCGCTCGGGGTCGATGCCCGCTTCGCGAAGGCGTGCGCCGGCCTTCGTGCTGCCCATTCCACTGAGCCGGCCCAACGCTCCGCCGAGCTGCTTCCGGCGGAACTGAAACACGGCCTCCACCAGCCGGAAGAAGGCGTCGAGGTCGGGAACGTCGACCGCCGGGCGATCCCGCACCTCGAGGACGACGCACGCGGAGTCGACTCGTGGCGGGGGCATGAACGCCGAGGCCGGGATGATGAATTGCAGCTGTGCGGTGGCGAAGACCTGCACCGCGACGGTGGCGAGGCTCGCGCCGCCTGATGCGGTCCAGCGCTCAGCCACCTCCTTCTGGACCACCAGCGTGAGGCGCCGCGGCCGCGGCCCGGCCTCCAGGAGCCTGCGGATCAGCGCCCCGGTGAGGTTGTAGGGGATGTTGCCCGCCACGACGTGGCCGCCGTCCGGAAACAGGGCGGTCTGATCGAGCGCGAGGATGTCGGCTTCGACGACCTCGACGTTGCCCAGTCCGCCGGCGACTTCTTTGAGCACCGGGATCAATCGCCTGTCGAGCTCGACCGCGACGAGCCGGCGGCAGCGGCGGGCCAGCGCCACCGTGAGGCCTCCGGCGCCCGCCCCCACCTCGAGCACGTCATCGTCACCGGTCAGGTTCGCCGAGTCGGCGATGCGGTCACGCGCAGCGGGGTCGACGATGAAGTTCTGGCCCAACGAATGCTTGAGCTCGACGCGGTGGCGGCGCAGGAGGCTCGAGAGCTGGTCCGGATCGGCGGGATCGATCACGTCATCTTTCGGAAGAGCGCGAATGCGTTGGCGTGCTCGATTTCCGCGAGCTCTGCCAGGCTGATGCCACGCAGCTCAGCGACCAGGGTGGCTGTGTCGAGCAGGTAAGCCGGGCGGTTCGGCACGCCCATCCGGTTGTGAGCATTGCCATATGGCGAATCGGTCTCGAGCAGGAGACGGTCGACGGGGCAGCGTTTGACCACCTCGCGCAGCGCATTCCTGCTCGGGCGTGTGACGAGGCCGGCGAAGGAGAGGTGGAAGCCCAGCTCGAGGAAGCGCTCTGCCCATTCCCATTCCAGCGCGAAGTAGTGCATCGCCCCGCGCAGGCCTGGGTGGGATGCGATCGCGGCCGCCACCTCGTCCGCTGCGGCGCGGTTGTGGATGGACACCGGGAGGTCGGCCTCCAGGGCGAGGTCGAAGAGGACGTCGAGTCTCGACATCTGCACTTCGCGGGAGGGAGCGTTCGCATCCTGGAAATCGAGTCCCACCTCCCCCAGCGCAACCACCCGCTCGTCCGCCGCGAGCTTTCGCAGAGCATCGATGTCCGGATCGGCGAACTCGGTGGGATAGTGTCCGACTCCCGCGAACACCTCTGGATGCTGGTGCGCGAGCTCAACCGCCTTCCGGCTGTGATCCAGGTCGACGCCCATCGCGATCATGCGTGTGACGCCGGCGGCCACTGCCGCCTCCACCACCACGCGCGAGTCGCCCAGCTCCTCGAGGTGGAGGTGCGTGTCTACCAGGGCTGCTCCTCTTCAACGACGTCATCGAGACGCTTGAAGAGCGCCTCGGGCTGCGGAAGCGTTGTGCCTTGCCTCAGCTCAGACGGCCGCCATCGGTCTTCGCTCGAGTACTCGCCGGTGATGACCAGATGCGCTTCACCGTCCTCGGAGAACTCACGCACCTCCGGCTGGGGCGCTATGACGTCGTCGTAGCCGAGCATGCGGTGCAGCCGCTGCGAAGAGAACGGCAGGAATGGGGTGAGCATCGTCTTGAGGTTGTCGACGCAGCGCAGCGCGACATACAGCACCGTTCCGGCTCGCGCGCGGTCGGTTTTGATCAAATGCCACGGCTGTTCGGTGCCGAGGTAGACGTTGACCCTCGCGGCCATGGTCATCGCGTGGCGCAGAGCGATCTGAAAGCGGGCCTGGCCCAGCTCAAGGGCGACCCGGTCGAGCCCTGCCTCGACCTCCTTGAGGAGCGCTTCATCCGTCTCGGTGAGCTTCTCCGCCGCGGGCACCGCGCCGAAATTGCGATGCGCGTTGACCAGCGTGCGGTGGACGAGGTTGCCCCACGTCGCTACGAGCTCGTCGTTGTTGCGGCGCACGAACTCCGCCCACGCGAAGTCGGTGTCCTGGTTCTCGGGGCCCGCGATCATCAGGTAATAGCGCAGCGCGTCGGCGTCGTATCGCTCGAGCATGTCGCGCACGTAGATGACCTGCCCGCGGCTGGTGGAGAGCTTCTTGCCGGCCATGTTCAGGTACTCGCTGGCGACGATCGCGTCGGGCAGCTTGAGGTCGCCGGCGCCCATCAGGATGGCGGGCCACAAGACCGTGTGAAAGGTGATGTTGTCCTTGCCCATCACGTAGTAATGCCAGGCGCGCTCGTTCTGCCACCACTCTTTCCACGCATCCGGGTCGCCGCGCTGCGCCGCCCATTCGATGGATGCCGACAGGTAACCGATGACCGCGTCGAACCAGACATAGATCTTCTTGTGCGGGTTGTCCTCCCAACCGGGCAGTGGCACGGGAACGCCCCAATCGAGGTCGCGCGTGATGGCACGCGGCTTGAGGTTGCGAACGAACTCGAGGGAGTACTTGCGCACGTTCGGCCGCCAGTCGTCGTGGCGTTCGATCCATTCCTTCAGCTGCTCGCCAAGCGCGGGCAGGTCGAAGAAGAAATGCTCGGTCTCCTTGAACTCTACGGGCGCGTTGCTGCCTCGTTGATGTGGATTGATGAGGTCGGCGGGGTCGAGCTGGTTGCCGCAGTTGTCGCACTGGTCGCCGCGCGCGGAATCGAAGCCGCAGATCGGGCACTTGCCCTCGATGTAGCGATCCGGCAGGGTGCGGCCGCTCACGGGGTCGAAGGCGCCCATCTGAGTCTTCTTGACCAGGTAGCCCTTCTCGTAGAGTTTGATGAACATGTTCTGCGTGACTCGATAGTGGTTGGCGGTCGTCGTACGGGTGAAGATGTCGTAGGTCATGCCGAGGCGGCGAAGGTCCTCGACGATCAGGGCGTTGTTGCGGTCCACGAACTCTCGCGGTGGCACGCCTTCCTTGTCGGCCTCGTACGTGATGGGTGTGCCGTGCTCATCGGTGCCGCTCGCCATCAGCACGTGCGACCCGCGCAATCGTTCGAATCGCGCGAGGACGTCCGCGGGCACGGCAAAGCCCGCCACGTGGCCGACATGGCGAGGGCCGTTGGCATAGGGCCACGCCGGCGCCACAAGTACCGTTCTTCGTTCAGACCCCACTGAGCACAAGCGTAAACTCGCCGCGCGTTCGCTCACCGAGCGCGGTGAGCACCTCCGACGCGGTGCCGCGAAGCACCTCCTCATGCACCTTGGTCAGCTCGCGCGTGACGGTGATGCTTCGCTCCGGCAGCACCTCGGCGATCAGGGCCAGCGACTTGCGCACGCGAAACGGCGACTCGAAGGCGACCGTTGGCCGCCGTTCGCCCGCGATCGCGGCCAGGAAACGCCGCATCTCCCCCGGCTTGCGCGGCAGGTAACCCACGAACGAGAACCCCAACCCGGCGTAGCCGGCAATCGATAGCGCGGCGGTCACCGAGCTGGGGCCGGGAACCGGAACGACCGTGTGGCCGGCCGCCCAGGCCGCGGTGACCAGCGCCTGTCCGGGATCCGAGAGCGTGGGCGTCCCCGCATCGCTGACCAGGGCGACATCGCCTTCGTCGAGAGCGGCCATCACTCGCGGAAGCCCGCGCCGCTCGACCGGCGCGCGATAGCTGATCATCGGCTTGCGGAGACCGTGGCGAGCGAGCAGCCGCGCTGTGATCCTCGTGTCCTCAGCGGCGATCGCGCCCACCTCGCCCAGGACGCGCACGGCTCTCGCGGTCACGTCCTCCAGATTCCCGATCGGTGTCGCGACGACGAACAGCCGGCTCAATCGTGGGCGAGCCACTCGCCGACCCGCTCCGAGATCTCCAGGGACGGGCCGACAAATCGCGATGCCGGCGGCAGGACGTCGAGGAATGCCTTGCCGTAGTCGCGGCCGAGGATCCGGTTGTCCAGGATGACGACGGCTCCGCGATCGGTGGAACGCCGGATGAGCCTGCCGAAGCCCTGCTTCAGCCGCAGGGCGGCCTGCGGCAGCGCCAGCTGCGTGAACGGGTCGCGCACGCGCTCAGCGCGGGCCGCATAGACGGGGTCGGTCGGGACCGGGAACGGGAGCCGCACCATGACGACGCAGCTGAGGCGCTCCCCGGGCACGTCGATTCCCTCCCAGAAGCTCGACGTGCCGAGCAGCAGAGGACGCTCGGCCTCTTCGAAGGCTTTGAGCAGGGGCCGGCGCTGGCCGTCGATGCCCTGGGCCAGGATGAGTACGTCATCGAGGTCGACCCTCTGCTTGAGCGCGGCGTGAACATCACGCAGCTGCCGATGTGATGTGAAAAGGACGAGGGTCCGGCCGCCGACGGTGCGCGCGAGCGCAGCCACGATGTGCTCGACACCGAGGTCGAAGTCCACATGCTCGGGGGAGGGCAGGTCGGTCGGCAAGCACACGAGCGCCTGGTGCAGGAAGTCGAACGGCGAAGGCAGGATGAGCTCCTCGGCCTGACTCAGCCCGACTCGAGAGCGGAAGTAATCGAACGTTCCGCCCACGGCCAGGGTCGCCGAGGTGAAAACGGTCGACCGGCGTTCGGAGTACACGCGGTCGTGGAGCAGCGTGCCGACGTTGATGGGCGCGGCCCGCAGCATGAGGTTCTCGCTGCGAGTGGGGAGCGTGAACCAGTACACGCGGTTGGGATCGGGCTCGAGCAAGGCCTCGCTCAACAGGGCGGCAGCGCCTTCGATTCGGCCGCGGATGATCTCCAGCTCGCGCACGCCCTGGCCGGGCTCGGTTCCACCCAGCCAATCGCGCGCGCCGCTGACGGCGAGCTTCAGAGCCGAGTCGAGCGCGGCCAGCGCCGTGGCCGCGTTCTCCCCCGCGAGTCGAACCGTGTCCCAGCCCCCCTCATCGCGCAGCGGCTGCGTGATGCGCAGCGACTCCTCCCGGCGCTCCGCTTCGCTGAGGCGCCCGGCGACCCAGCTGACCGCGAGGCCGAAGAGCTCGCGCACGCGCTCGCGTGCCATCTGGGTGAGCGGCGCCGCCTCAGCGAACGCGTCCTCGGATGCGCCCAGGTGGGGCTGCCGGCGCAGCTCAGACAGCAACCCGGGTTGGGTCCTGTCGCCGAATCTCTCAAGGAGCGCTTGCAAACCTGGGCCGTCGACCTCCTGGCGGAGGCCCCGTGTGGCCGCCTCCTCGAGGTGATGGGCTTCGTCGATGACGAGGTGTTGGAACTCCGGCAGAAGTCCGCCGCCGATCTCCGCGTCGGCGAGCAGCAGCGCGTGGTTGACGACGACGATATCCGCCACCTCCGCCTCTGCCCGCGCGCGGTGCACGTAGCAGTCCTCCTTCGTGCAATGGATGCCGACGCAGTCCAGCGGATCGGACGCGATGTGCGCCCAGAACACCTCTTCCCGACCGTGCAGGCGCAGCTCGGAACGATCGCCGCTCTCGGTGCTGTGCAGCCAGACCACGACCTTGAGCTTGAAGCGGAGCTCGTCCGAGTCGTGGCACGGCTCGGCGAGATAGCGGCGCCACCGTCGCAGCGACACGTAGTTGGAGCGGCCTTTCAAGAGGCAGGCCTTGAAATCCCACGGGAGCCATTCGCGCAGGGCGGGCAGGTCCTTGCTCATGAGCTGCTCCTGGAGCGTGTGAGTGTCGGTCGAAACGACGACCCGCTGGCCGTGGCGGACGGCTCGGGCGATCGACGGCACGAGGTAGGCCAGGCTCTTGCCGGTGCCGGTGCCTGCCTCCACAAGAAGATTGCCGCCACGACCCTGGATCTGGGCGACGGCGAGCAGCATCTGCAGCTGCGGCTCGCGGTGCTCATAGCCCGGCAGCAGCCCCGCCAGCGGCCCCTCTGGACCGAGGAGCGCCGCAAGGAGATCGGGATCGTCAGGCGGCAGCCTCGCCGGCTTGGGCTCGTGCTGAGCGTGGGCGCGGGCGGCCGACGCGGGCATGGGGTCGGGATTCGGCGCCGTGAGCGCTTCGGCGAAGAACCTCGCCACCGGCCATGGGTAGGGCGCGACGAGCGCGAGCATCGTCTCCTTGAGGCCCTCCTCCAGTGCGACCGCTTCTTCGCGCAGGCGCAGCAAGAGCTGCCGCGTCGCATCGGCGTCGTCGAGCGCGCGATGCGGGCGGGGCTGCCCGAATCCGAGCTCAGTCGCCAGCAGAGGCAGGCTGTGGCTCGCCGCGGCGGGCATGAGGATCCGAGCCACGTCGAGCGTGTCGAGGATCTCGGCCGTCTCGTCCCAGTGCCCGGCGGCGACCAGGAAATCGACGTCGAGGCGCGCCCCGTGCCCGACGGGCTGCCGGCCGCGGAGGAAAGCCCCAAGCTCAGCGAGAGCGGTCTCGGCGCTCGCAGCCCCGCGAAGGTCCTCGGGCTTGATGCCGGTCAACCGCAGGACGGGCTCCGGCACGGATCGTCCGGGGTCCACCAGGCGCTCCATGGACGCCGAGACGCCATCGGGTGTGAAAGCGACCGCTCCGACCTCGATCACACGGTCGCGGCCCGGATCAAGACCCGTGGTCTCGAGGTCTAGGGCAGCGTATTCCGGCACAGGCGCAATGGATTTTACGAGCCACGCCCAGTCGCAATGAACGGCGTTGAGACGAGCGGCGGTTGGTATATTTGCGCGGCGATGCAGACCGGCGCGATCGACGCCCCGAAGAAGATCGAGGACCTACACGTCAGAAGGGACCTCGTCGCGAGCCTTTTGCTCCGCACGCTCGCCTTCGCCGACCAGCTCAGCGGAGCGGCGGTCGAGACCAGGCTCGGCCTGCCATTCGAGACGCTCCAGCCGCTGATCGAGGAGTTTCAGAAGACGCAGCTCATGGACACCATGGGCTTCTCCAACGAGCCCGGCCTCGAGGGGCGTCCGATCCCGGTGCGCATGAACTACACGGTTTCGAGCGCCGGTCGCCAGCGGGCGGCGGAGATGTCCGCGGTGCAGACGCGATACCTCGGCCCGTGCCCCATCAACTTCGACGACTACCTCACCCTCATCCGCTCGCAATCCACAGGCAAGGCGAACGTCACCGACGCGTCCCTGAAGAAAGCGCTCGGCACCCTCGAGCTCGAGCAGCACGTCATCGACCAGATCGGCGGCGCCATGGTGTCGCGTGCCTCGCTGTTCATCTTCGGCGCACCGGGCAACGGCAAGAGCACGATCACCGAGCGCATGGCGCTCCTCATGGGCGCTCCGGTGGAGATCCCACACGCGGTCGCCGTGGGCGACGAGATCATCCGCGTGATCGACCCCGTCTATCACAAGATTGCCGACGGCGCGCAGCCGATCGACCGGCGGCTGGTGAAGGTCGAGCGTCCGGTCGTGGTCGCAGGTGGTGAGCTCAAGCTGCAGCAGCTCGATCTCACATACGACGTGCAGAACCGGTACTACGAGGCGCCCTTGCAGTGGAAGGCCAACGCCGGTGTGTTCGTCATCGACGACTTCGGCCGCCAGGAGGTGCCGCCGATGCGCCTTCTGAACCGCTTCATCGTGCCCATGGAGAAGAAGGTCGACTACCTCGACCTGTCCGCTTCCGGTCGCAAGATCGAGCTGCCCTTCCTCTGCCAGATCGTTTTCTCAACCAACCTGTCCCCCACCGAGCTGGTCGACGAGGCTTTCCTTCGCCGCATGGCCTACAAGATCGGCGTCAGCAACCCGTCGCCCGAAGCCTTCGGCCGCATCCTTCGCTATGAGTGCGACCGCCAGGGCGTTTCGTTCGACGAGAAGGCGATCGGCTATCTCCTCAACAACCTGTACGGCAAGAAGCCGCTGCGCGGATCGCACCCGCGGGCGCTCATCGCCCGGCTGGTCGACCTCGCCAACTACCGCCAGGAGCCGCCGCGGCTCACCCCGCAGACGCTGAAGGAGGCTTTCGACGCCTGTTTCAACCCCGCCCTCGGCAGCCTCACCGAAGAGGACTGGGCCCGACCCTAGGGTTCTATCTCGTCGGTGACGCCTCGGAGTCGTTTTCGCCATGCTGCGATGTCCCTGAACGCTCCCCTCTGATACTCGGGCACGAGCTCGGCGATCTCGAGCATGATCGCGTCGGCCGCCTCCTGGCGCGTGACCCTGGAACCGTCGGGACGCTTCGACAGGAGCATGAACGGCTTGCCGAAGGTGACGCTTACTCGCGTGCGTCGCGGCCAATGCGCGCCTTTGGGCAGGCAGTCTCGCGTTCCCGTCAGACCTACCGGTACCACCGGGCACGCGGCCTTCTGAGCGATGAATCCCGCGCCCGGTTCGGGCTGGGCGAGCACCCCCGACTCGACGCGTGTGCCCTCCGGATACATGACCAGCACCTCCCCTGATTTCAAGATGTCGAACGCTTTGCGCAGCGCGTTTCGGTCGGCGGTGTGCCTGACGACCGGAAACGAGTGATATGCGGTGAAGATCCATTCGTTGAACCCGCCTTTCTCGAAGTACTCCGACTTGGCCATGCTCCACGTGTCGCCGCGGGGCATGAACGCCGGCACCATCGGCGGATCGAGGGTAGCCGAGTGGTTGGGGCAGATGATCAACGGACCGTGCCTCGGCACGTTCTCGACCCCATTGACCGTGAACAGCCCGATGAGGAACGTGCGGGTCATCGTTCGCATCAGCCAGCGCATGAACGCGTACGTCATCGCTTGATGCGTCCCTGCTCGACGTGGCGGACGATTGCATCCACCACCTCGTCGACATCGAGCTTGTCCGTATCGATGATCACCCCATCGGGCGCCGGGCGCAGCGGAGCGACGGCGCGCTGCGAGTCGACGAGATCGCGGGCCTGCACCTCACGGCGCATCACCTCGGGGTCGACCCGCTCGCCCCTCCGCTCGTACTGAGCCGAGCGGCGCCGGACCTTCTCTTCGAGGCTGGCGGTCAGGAAGAACTTGTAATCCGCATCCGGGAACACGACCGTGCCGATGTCGCGACCGGCCATCACCACCCCGCCGCGCCCCGCGCGCCGCTGCTGCTCGACCAGCGCCTCGCGGACGCCCGGGATGGCGGAGATGCGAGGCAGGGCCTCGGCGAAGTCCGCGTCGTAGATGCCATCGGTTAGCTCCACTCCGTCGGCCCAAACGCGATCGCCGTCGACGGTGAGCTCCACGGACCGTGCCAGGTTGGTCACCGCTTCGTCGTCGCCCGCGTCGATGCCGCGCTCTGCGGCGAGCCTGGTGATCGCCCGATACATCAAGCCGCTGTCGATGAACGGCAGGCCCAAGCGCTCGGCCACCCGCTTGCCGACAGCCGACTTTCCCGACGCGACCCCCCCGTCGATGGCGATGATCATGTCGGCTCGATGCGAACGGAGCGGCGAAGCGCCTCGACCTCGGCATCACCGAGTACGCGCCAGTCGCCGGTCTTCAGGCGGCCGAGCTTGAGCGGCCCGAATCCGGTGCGCCTCAACGACTGGACCCTGTGGCCCACGGCCTGGAGCATCCTCCGCACCTGGCGATGACGCCCCTCGCGGATCACAACGCGCAGCTCGGTTCTGCCCCCGCCCGGCGCAGGATCGAACCTGACTACATCCACCTCGGCGGGCGCCGTCTTGCCGTCATCGAGGACCACGCCGCCGCGCACGGACTCGAGGTCACCCTGGCTCGGGCTGCCCGCGACGACCGCCACGTATTCCTTGGCGACCTTGTAGCGAGGATGGGTGAGGCGAAACGCGAGCTCACCGTCGTCCGTGAGGACGAGCAGGCCGCTGGTGTCGGCATCGAGGCGTCCAACCGGAAACAGGCGATGTCCCGCCAGCCCTTCGTCACCGATCGCATCGAGCACGGTCGCGCGCGATGCCTCGTCCTTCGCGGTGGTGATGACGCCCAACGGCTTGTTGAGCATGATGTAGCGAAGCCTGGTCCGCGGCTTGACCGCCTTGCCGTCGACTGTGACCTGGTCGCCGTCCGGGTCGATCAGCATCCCTGAGGGCGGCGAGACCTCCCCGTTCACGCGGACCGACCCGGACGCGATCAGCTCATCGGCTCTCCGGCGGCTGGCGACGCCGGATCGCGCCAGAAAGCGATTCAGCCGTTCCAATCACGACGCCGCGACGGTCGGTTTCGGGAGATGGTCGAGCGACTCCAGGCCCATCACCTGCAGGAAGCGCATCGTCGTGCCGTAGAGCTTCGGTTGACCCGGACCGCTGCCTCGGCCGACCTCGGCGATCAGGTCGCGGAGCTCGAGGTTGGTGAGGACGCTTTCGCAGTTGACGCCGCGTACCTCTTCGATGCGCGAGCGCGGAACGGGCTGCTGATAGGCGACGATCGCAAGGGTCTCGTAGGCGGCGGCCGAGAGCCTGCCTGTCACCTCTGGGCGCAGCGCCCGCCGCACCGCGGCGGCAAAGTCGGGACGTGTGGCGAGGTGCAGCTCGTCGTGATGGCGCATGAGCATCACCCCGCGTCCCTCCAGCGTCTCGCGGAGGTCGTCCAGCGCTTTCTCCACCGCGGTGCGATCGCTGTCCGTCGCGTGCTGGAGCTCACGGAGCGTGAGAGGACGGCTGGAGCTGAAGAGGATCGCTTCGATCGCCGCCGGCAGGGTGCTCAAATTTTCTGCCTCGGCTCGATGTGGATTGGACCGAAGCGCTCCTTCTGCCGCACGCTGATCATCGACCGGCGCAGCAGCTCGAGCACCGCCACGAACGTCACCACCGCCTCGAGTCGGTCCTCGGATTCGAGGATCAGCTCGAGCAGCTCGATCGGTCCTTCACGCAGCCTGTGCGTGATGAGGGCGAGCTTTTCCTCCAGCGTCCAGGTGCGGCCGGTGACCACGACCGGACGCGGTGGGATGCGGCGGCTCCTCTTGCCCACCCGCCTCGACGGGGCGCGCCGGCGGGGGAAACGAGAACGTCTCCTGGACTGCGCGTTCCATCAACCCTTCCGCCATCTGCCTGTAGGCGCGATACTCCTCGAGCCGCTGCCGGACTTCCTCCTCCCAACCGAGCAGGTCGGTCTCCTCCTCGGCCGGCGCGTCGCCGGGCAGCAGGCGGATCGACTTCAGCAGGAGAAGCCGGGCCGCCATCCACAGGAACTCGGCCATCTCCTGGGGATCCGCGACTTCGCGAGTCGCGATCTCGGCGAGGTAGGCGTCCGTCACAAGTGACAGCGACACCTGGAAGATGTCGACCTCCTCACGCTCGGCCAAGGCGAGGAGCAGCTCGAGCGGGCCTTCAAAAACGGGCGTCCTTACGTCCAACCGAACGTCCGCTTTCGCGAGGCGCGGACCAGCGACAGGCCGTTCCAACGCGGCTAACTCTATCGAAGGTCGACCTGATGGAACTTTTCGACGCGGCCGCTGTAGCGCCAGCGGCGTCGAAGCCCCGTAGGACTTCCGGTCTGGCTGGCGTGCGCGAGCCGGGCCTCGATCTTCTCTTCCAGCACGTCACCGACGTCGACCTCGAGGGTGGGCTGCTGGCCGGCGAAACACCAGGCCTCCTTCGTCTCGTGGGGGGCGCCGGCCTTTGGATAGGTCAGCGGGTCTCGAGCGCACGGCCATGCCGCGTCAAGCGCCACCCGGCCGACCACGCGATGGTCGGGGTGGTAGCGGTAGCCGCCGTTGGGGTCGAACGTGAGCAGCACATCCGGCTTCGACTCGCGAACTTCGCGCACGAGCTCTTCGCGCAGCTCCAGGTCCTCGACGAGCTCCGCGTCGGGATGGCGCAGGAACGCGACGCGCTTCACGCCCATCACATAGGCCGCGGCTTCCTGCTCGCGCTCTCGAATTCGCGCCACCTTCGCGCGCGACTGCGAGGCGTCGCGTGCGCCCTTGTCACCAGAGGTCGCCAGCACGAAATCGACGAGCACCCCGCGCGAGGTCATCTTCAACACCGTGCCGCCGCAATAGAACTCGATGTCGTCGGGGTGCGCGACGATGCAGAGCGCTCGCTTGATGCGCCGATCGTCGGGGCCGGAGAAAAGCTTGCGAGCGGCCACCGCTATCTCCCCTTGGACCTCGCTTCTTCGAGAAGCTCGCGCGCCCGGGCGAGCGCCTTCGCGGTGACGCCGCCGCTCATCATCCGTGCCAGCTCTTCAGCACGCTCTTCGTCGGACAGGAGCTCGCGCACGGAGACGACGTTGCGCCCGTCGGTGCCGGGCGACTTCTCCACCACGAGATGATGATCGGCAAACGACGCGATCTGCGCGAGGTGCGTCACCACGAGCACCTGGCGCTTCGCGCCGAGCGCCTTCAAGCGGAGCCCAACCTGGATCGCCGCCTCGCCGCCGATGCCGGCGTCCACCTCGTCGAAGACCAGGGTTGGCAGCCGCTCGACGTCCGCGCCTACCGTCTTGATCGCCAGCATCAGCCGTGCCAGCTCGCCGCCCGACGCCACTCGCGCCAGCGGCGCCAGGGGCTCGCCCGGGTTGGCTGAGAACATCATCTCGCCGACCTCGGCGCCATCGGGACCGATGTCGGCGCGAGGCCTCAGCTGGACTTCGAAGCGCGCTCCCTCGAGGCGCAGGCCTTCCAGCTCCGCGGCGACAGCCATCTGCATGCGCAGCGATCCGTCCGCCCGCGCCTGCGTCAGCCGCGCCGCCGCTGCTTCGAGGTCGGCGCGAGCCCGGTCTCGATCTTTCTCGGCAGCCGCGATCGCACCGTCGAGGTCTTCGGTGGCGCCGAGCTGCCTTTGCAGCTTTTCCTGTTCCGCGATCGCGGCTTCGAGGCTGCCGCCGTGCTTGCGCTTGAGGCCGTCAAGCACCGCAAGCCGCGACTCGATGACCTCCAGCCTGCCCGGTTCGGCATCCAGGGCTTCCGCGTAGCGCCGGAGCTCCGCCGCGATGTCGGCCGCCTCCTCTTCGAGCGCCGACAGGCGGTCGGCATGCGGCGCCAGGCGCGGATCCAGGCCGGATGCCGCGCGCACCGCCGCCGACGCTCGCGCGATGCCGTCTTCGTGCAGGGCTCCGATGGATTCGTGACCGAGCTCAGCGAGCCTGGCCGCATTCCTCACCGCGGCGCGCTCGGCCGCCAGGTCCGTGTCCTCACCCGGCCGCAAGGTTGCGTTCCGCAGCTCGTCCAGCTGCCAGCGCAGGTACTCCTGCTCGCGGCGCCCGCGCGAGCGCATGGCCTCGAGCTCGGACAGCGTGGCGGTGGCGGACGTCCACCTCACGTGCGCTGCGGCGACGGCCGCGCGCAGCTCCCCGGCGCCTGCGTAGCCATCCACGAGCTCGGTCTGCGTGTCGGTGTCGAGAAGGGCGTGGTGCTCGTGCTGTCCGTGCACCGCAACGAGGTTGCGGCCGAGCTCCCGGAGCTGGGCGGGGTTGACGCTGCGCCCATCGATCTTCGCGGTGCTGCGTTTGCCGAGCTCTCGCTCCAGCACCAGGGCCGCGCCTCCCGATTCGAAGACACCCTCGACGGTCGCGCGCTGCGCCCCATGGCGTACCTGGTCGACCCCGCCGCGAGCGCCGAGGGTGAGACTGAGCGCGTCGACGATGAGCGATTTGCCGCTCCCTGTCTCGCCAGTGAGGAGATTGAGGCCCGGACCGAACCGGACCCGAGACTCGGCCAGCAGCGCGAGGTCGCGAACCTTGAGCTCTCTGAGCATTACTTCGGAACGAGGGGCCGTCCCCAACCGAGCTTGTCGGCCAGCCGCTGGTAGAAGCTTTCAGGCGGGCTGAACCGCACGACCTCGAGCGGGCGGGGATGAGAACCGCAGCGGAGGGTGTCACCGGCCTGGACCGCGCGACCGCGACGCCCGCCGTCAACGCGCAGCGCGGCCGGTCCGCGCAAGACCGACAGGCTGATCACCTGTCCCGGCGGGAACACAATCGGACGCACCGTCAACGCAAACGGGTTCATGGGCACGAGCAGCAGGTCCCGGAGCGTGGGCTCGAGGATCGGTCCGCCGCTCGCCAACGCGTACGCGGTGGACCCCGTGGCCGTGGCGACCATGACGCCGTCGGCGTCGATCACACCTACCGCCTGTCCCCCGACGTCGATCTCGACACGCAGCATCCGCGCCTCGCCGGAGCGGTTGATCACCGCCTCGTTGAGGCCGATCGCTCTGGCGATGTTCTTTCCGTCTCGAGTCAGCGAGGCCTGGAGCACGTTGCGCTCCTCGATCCGGTAGTCGCCTTTGAAAAAGCGCGCCAGGCCATCCTCCATCTCGCCCTCGTCGAGCTCGGTCAAGAAGCCCAGGCGGCCGAGGTTGACGCCGAGCAGGGGTATGCCACGCGGCGCGGCGAGCCTTCCACCGGCCAGGAACGTGCCGTCGCCTCCGAGCGTGATGACGAGCGCCGTGTCCTTGAGGCGGTCGGTGATTGTGCTGACTGGACCGTCGCGATCGGCTTCCCATCCCTCAACGCCGTGCGTTCGTAGAGCCTTGATCGCCCGTTTGATGACTGATTTGTCGGTGCGAGGCCCATGCAGGATGCAGACGTTCGTCACTGCGGCAGCAGGTACACGAAGATCTCCCGGTTGCCTTCGGCGCCAGGGAGCGCGGATGGAGCTTCTGCGCGGATCGCGTAGCCGTTGCCGGCGCACCACTCGCGGAACCGCTGCAGCGCGGCGTCGACCGCGTCGGGGTCGCGCACGATGCCTCCCTTCCCCACCTCCCCGCGCGCGACCTGGAACTGCGGCTTGAACAGCGCGACGACCTCAGCTTGCGGCGCGGCTCGTCGCAGGGCGGGCAGCACTTTCTCGAGCCCGATGAACGAGACATCGACGACCGCGAGCGCCACGGGCTCCGGGAAGGACTCCAGCTCTCGGGCATTGAGTCGCTCGATCACGACCACGCGCGGATCCTGGCGTAGACGCCAATGCAGGAGCCCGCGCCCGACGTCGATCGCGTACACCCTCGCCGCCCCTCGCCTGAGGAGAACGTCCGTAAAGCCACCGGTGGAGGCGCCGACGTCAGCGCAAATGCGACCCGAAGGATCGACCCCGAACGTGTCCAGGGCAGGAGCGAGCTTGAGGGCGCCGCGGCTCGCGTAACCGGGTCCTGGCTCGACTGAGATGGCGGCGTCGTCGCTCACTGTTCGGTCGGGCCGGCGCACGGTCTCCCCCGCGACGCGCACCTTGCCCGCGAGGATCAAGGCCTGGGCGCGCTCGCGAGACTCCGCGAGGCCGCTTCTCGTCACCAGCACGTCGAGCCGGGTCATCTCACCGGCAGCAAGATCCCGACGGCGACGCCGATGACCGCGCCCACGAGGACCTCGACCGGTGTGTGGCCGAGCAGCTCTCGGAGCACGGGCTCCTGGACGCCTCGCATATGCACCAGGTCTTCGACCAGCCGGTTCAGAACCGCCGCCTGACGGCCCGCCGCGCGGCGCAGGCCGGCCGCGTCATACATGACCACGAACGAGAAGATAAGGGCGATCGCAAATACAGGTGAAGCGAGGCCGGAATATTTACCGATCGCCGTCGTCAGGCCCATGACGATCGCGCTGTGGCTGCTCGGCATTCCACCCGTCTCAGCGAGAACGCGCAGGTTGAGCCTTCGCTCGCGCACCGAGGTGAGCGTCACCTTGGCGGCCTGGCAGATCGTCCAGGCGACGATCGGGGCCAGCAGGTACTTCATCTCACGCTCGCAATTCTGCCGAGAGCGCATCGGCCCTTGCCTTCAGGGAATCCAGGCGGGCCTGGGCCTGGGCCAGGAGCCGGCCGGCCTGTTCGTAGGCGGCGACGAGCTCGTCGAGCGGAGCGGTGCCGTCGGCCAGCCGGCCGATAGTCTGCTCGAGGCTTACCAGCAGCTCCTCGAACGCCGGCTCGGGCTGCGAGCTCAACTCACAGTCGCGGCGACTCGACCGAGGATGCCGTTGACGAAGCGGCCGGCCTCGTCGCCGGAGAAAGTCTTGGCCAGCTCGATCGACTCGTTGATGGCGGCCTTGGTGGGCACGCGGCGGTCGATCGTGATCTCGTACACCGCGATTCGCAAGACGGTGCGGTCGACCTTGGCCATCTGCTCGAGCCTCCAGTTGTCGGAGGCCTCGCTCAAGATTGTGTCGAGCTTCTCGCGATTGGCGATCACTCCGTGCACGAGCTGGCCCGCGAAAGCCGCGACATCCGGTGTCGCCGCACCCTCGGCGGCGTGGTAGGCCAGGACCTCGTCGGGGTCGTCCTCCGAAGCCTCGAGCTGAAACAGGACCTTCAGCGCCAGCTCCCTGGCCTGGTGCCGCTTTCCCACGGCCTACTACTTAGGTCGCGAATGCGATGCTGGAAACGAAGACGTTGACCTCACCGACCTCGAGCCCCAGCATCCGCTCCGTCGCCTCGACGACGTTGGCCTGGACCTTTGCGGCCACATCGGCCAGCTTCGCCTCGGAGTCGACAGCGATGAACACCTCGAGGTGAATGGATCGATCCGCCTCGACCTGCACGCGCACGCCACGGTGCGCCGTCTGCCGCCGGACCCAATCTCCGAAGTGTCGCGCCGCGGCCTCATCCATTCCCGACACGCCTTCCATTTCGCACGCGGCGAGCGCCGCAATGCTCGCGATGACTTCATTGGCCACACGCACCGCACCCAGGCTGCCATTGCTTCCCATAGGGCCGCATCCTACCGCCTGGCGCCGCCAGTCCGCTCGGGGCCAGGTCACGTGACTCTAGTCCGGCCCTCGCGCCAGGCGTTGGTATTCGGTGACCGGCGGAACGGTGAGTATGCGGCCGTCATCGCTGCGCACGATCTGCCAGTCGCCCTCATGCACCATCCAGTGATGCCTGAAACAGAGAAGTACGAGGTTCGATAGGTCTGTCGACCCGCCGTGAATCCAGTGAGTGAGATGGTGGCCCGACGTAAAGCTTGCCTGCCGGTCGCAACCAGGCCACACGCAGCCCTGGTCGCGAACTCGCAGCGCCTTGCGCTGAGGGCCGGACATGACTCGCTTGGAGCGGCCGACATCGATCACCGTGGAGTCCGGGCCGAGCAGGATGCGGGTGACCGTGCAGTCGCATGCCAGCCGCTCCACTGCTTTCGATGAGATGGGCAGCGAGAACTCCATCTCCGCCGCCGGTGCGCCGGTCGAGCCGAGGAGCGTTTCGAGCGAGGTGGTCACCTGCAGGTGCGGGCGCTGGCTCGTCGCCCCGTTGTCAAGCGCGTGCATAGCGAGATCGACCAGCGCGTCGGCCAGCCGCTGCTCGCGGTTGCGGGCGTCGTCCAGGGCTGCTCCTCCGACCTTGCCGAGGATGCCGTTGACCAGGACGACGCCGTCGTCGGTCGTGCTCAGCTCCAGACTTCTGGCCTCGACTCCCTGCTTCTCTTCTTCCACGAAGCCCTTGGGGTCGGCCGCGTGTTGCGCATGCAGACAGGTCTTGCGGAAGCGAGCAACGCTTTCGTCGCGCGCGTGACGCAAGAGCCTGGCCTCGTCGAGCTTCTCACCGACCTTGGCCGAGGTCCGGGCGATGTGCGCGAAGTGGGCGAAGCCGATCTCACCGTCCGCGATCGCGGCCACGCTCTTCTCCAGTCGCTCTAGCTGCTCGCCGGCGCAGACCCGATCGGCGGCGGCGCCGCCGGACATGTGGCACGTTCCCTTGATGCACTCGATCGGGGTGTCGAACCCCTCCCGGTGGTGCTCGTCGGTCTGGGCGAACCTGGCTGCCAGCCACGAGAACTCGAGCTCTTCTTGATCGATCCTGAGGCGGCGGCGAATCAGCTCGTCGAGCATCTCGGCGCCGGTCTCGGGTGCAAGGGCCCCCTCCCCAGTCTCCATGCTTCACATTGTACGAACGTCTGTTTGTCAGGTCAAGCTTTACACCAAATTAATTTCGAGCCGGACAACACCGGCAATCTCCAGGCCTCCGGGCCCTGCCCCAACACCCCCTTCCCAGTCGTCCTCGTCCCGCGCGTCACCACACCCAGGCGCGCCTTTGAGCCCTGGCCGCCTAGCCGGGACTAGGCGCGCTCCATGTAGCTCTGGGTACGGGTGTCGACCCGGATCACATCGCCCGCCTGGATGAAAAGCGGCACCTGGATCACCGCTCCGGTCTCGAGCGTGGCCGGCTTCGTGCCTCCTGAAACCGTGTCGCCTCGAAAACCTGGATCGGTCTTCACCACCCGCAGCTCGACGTTGATCGGGAGCTCGACGCCGATCAGCTTGCCCTGGTAGGTCAGGAGGTAGGCCGGGCTGCCTTCCTTGAGCAGAGGCAGCACCGATTCCAGCAGCTCCTCGTCGACCGGCACCTGGTCGTAAGTGCGCGTGTCCATGAAGTAGTGATGACTGCCGTCCGCATAGAGGTATGTTGCCTCGGCCTTGTCGATGCGAACCGTCCGGAACTTGTCGCCGCTGCGAAAGCTCTGCTCGAAGATCGAGCCCGTCAGCAGGTTGCGGAGCTTGGCCTTGATGACCGCGCCGGCGCGTGCGAGCTTGATGTGCTCGACGCTCACGATCTCGAGGAGCTGGCCGTCCATCTCGAACATGGTTCCGTTGCGAAAGTCGCTGGTGGATATCACTTGGCTTCCTGGTCGAGCCCGACAAGGTATTCCATCGCCAGGATGTAACCCGCGAATCCGAGGCCGGCGATGATCCCGCGGGCGGCACGGGCGGTGACGCTGCGCGAACGAAACTCTTCTCGCGCGTGGATGTTGGACAGGTGAACCTCCACCGTCGGCACCGCTAGCGCTTGCACGCAGTCGAACAAAGCCAGCGAGTAGTGCGACAGCGCGGCCGGGTTGATGATGATGCCGATCGAGCCCGGCGCTTCTTTTTGCAGGAAGTCGATGATCTCGCCGTCGATGTTGCTCTGAAAGAAGCTCACCTCGACGTCGAGCTCCGCCGCCCTCGCGCGCACGGTATCCATCAAATCCGCCAGTGACTTCGTGCCGTAGATGTGCGGCTCGCGCTTGCCGAGCAGGTTCAGATTCGGCCCGTTGACGACGACGATTCGCTTCATGCGAGCGCCTTGCGCACGATGCGGCGGACCACACCTGCCGGAACCACATGGCCGGGCTCGGCGTGGCCGAGGCGGCGCGGCATCACCCATGCCACCCGTCCGCGCCTGGCCTTCTTGTCGTGCTCGATCGCGGCGAGAACGCGGGCTGGGTCCGCCGCAGGTGCGCGATCAGGCAGCCCGTAAGCGTTCAGCAGCTCGTCCTGCGCTTCGACGAGGCGCGGGCCGCACAGCTCCAGAGAGAGCGCGACCTTCGCCGCGACCCTCATCCCGAACGCGACGGCGCGCCCGTGCGAGATGCGGAAACCGGTAGCCGCCTCGAGGGCGTGGCCGGCGGTGTGGCCATAGTTGAGGATGGCGCGGGGTCCGCGCTCGCGCTCGTCCCTGGCCACCACCAGCGCCTTGGCTGTGACGCAGCGAAAGACCACCCTCTCGAGCGCGCGCCGGTCGCCGTCGAGCAGGCGCGGCCGTTCCTCCTGAAGGAGCTCGAAGATGCCCCGATCCATCGCGACGCCGTACTTTACAACCTCGGCGAAAGCATCCCGGTACGCATGCGGTGGCAGCGTTTCCAGGCACGCAACGTCGGCCACCACCGCGGAAGGCGGCCAGAACGTCCCGATGGCGTTCTTCGAGCGCGTGCCGTTCACGCCGGTCTTGCCGCCGATGCTCGAATCGACCATCGCCAGCAATGTGGTCGGCACGGCGACGAGCCTGATACCACGCAGCCAGACCGAAGCCGCGAATCCGGCGAGGTCGCCCACAGTCCCACCGCCCACCGCGATGACCACCCCCGAGCGATCGATCTTCTGCCTCTCGAAGAAGGCGAGCACCTCGCGAAGCGCCGACATCGACTTGGAGCGCTCACCGGCGCGGACCACGTAGATGGATGGTCTGACGCCGGTCGGCTTGATGGCCCTGGCGACCCTGTCGGCCCACGACCTCACGTTGGAGTCGGCCACGATCACGGCCGACGAAGGATCCAGGCGGCGGACGACGTTGCGCAGCTCGCCGTGCACGCCGTTGCCGATGATCACGGGGTAGCTGCCCCGCGCGGCGTCGACGATCAGGCGGACCAAATATGCATCACCTCCGCGGCGACCGAATCGAGGTCGCGATTGGCATCGACGGTGTGGTCGCACTCTTCGTAGCGCGAGATCCGGCTGTCGAGGAGCTCTTGCAGCTCCGCGCGCGAGCGGCCGGCGGCCAGGGGGCGACCACCAAGGTTGCCGATCCGAGACCAGATCGTGTCCAGCGACGCTTCCAGGTACACCGTCGTCGCTCGGCTGCGAATGAGCCGCCAGTTACCGTCGTCCATCGTCGTTCCGCCTCCCAGGGCCACGACCGCGCCCGGCTCCAGCGCCTTGGGCAGCAGCTCGGACTCGATCGTCCGGAAAACGTCCTCGCTTCGCAGGGCGAAGATGTCCGAGATTGCCATCCCCGCATGGTCCTCGATCATCATGTCGAGGTCATGGAAGCCGGCTTGCGAGCGCTGGGCGACCAATGCGCCGACGATCGTCTTGCCCGAACCCATGAAGCCGACGAGTGCGAGTGTGAGGGGTCCCCGCGAACTCAAGGCGAAGCCTCGGAGTTGGTGCGGCTAAGTGTTTTCGGCAGCGCTAGACGCCGCTCGGGTTGGCGGGCGCCGGGGCGGTCGAGGCGCCGCCGCGGCGCCGCTCAGATTGCACGAAGACCTGGTCTCGGAACGTGCCCGGACTGGGAAGGTGGTCGAGCACCTCGGCGCCCTGCGCGCCGGCCGCATCGACCTCCACGCGTCCGTATCCGAGCATGCGTCCGAACAGCGTTTGCTTCGTCGTGCAGTCCTGGATGCGGTCGATGGGGATGGTCTTGGAGGAGCGGCCGAACACGCCGGATTCGATCTTGATGCGCTGGTCGGTGAGCGTGTACGCGGTCGACTGCCATCGGACCCAGACCACGATGAGCCACAGCCCGGCGATGGCGATCGCAACCAGGGTGACGATGGTGCGGAAGTGAGGGATGCCGGTGCCCGATTTCACTGTGATGTCGACGATGGCGGCGATCACGAGCAGGAAGAAGGGGATTACGAGCGATTTCACCACCACGATCCAGTGCTGGTGCGCCTTGACAACGAGGTTTTCGCCAGGCAGCAGCTCGGACGACATCGCGGCGCCTACCCTATCGCATTTGGAACAGGACGATCAGGGTGCCGAGCGCGAGGTACGGGCCGTACGCGATCGTCCCCTTCAGCGATCGCCGCCAGATGATGACGGCGATCGAGATCAACCCGGCCAGGAACACGCCGTAGAAGAGCGCCAGGATGATCGCGGGGGTGACGGCCGCGGGCGACGGCGGCAGCGGGCCCAGGAGGAGGCCCATAAACGCGGCGAACTTGACGTCGCCGAATCCGAGCGCTTCGGC
>WNFJ01105308.1_pt1 | contig 26548 bp, 18 predicted proteins | sample 5400461 | NCBI WGS metagenome assembly WNFJ01 (sample SAMN13153349, study PRJNA577476) | soil metagenome | isolation source: 115 cm saprolite on Douglas fir-dominated hillslope | place: USA:California | collected 2013-09-17
GCTGATAATCGGCCGGACCACCAGCCGATAACCCCGAATCACCAGTGACGCCCGCCCAATCAAGCTCAGCAAAGTATTTGACGTAACGCTGGCGCTCTCGACCTGCTCGAACTTGAACTTGTCCGCCCACGAAATAATCGGCCGCCACACCAGTTGATCCAGCAGTACGATCACCGCAATCATCGCGCCCAAGCCCCACACAATCGCGCGGGTGTTGCCGTGGCTCGCCGCCGTCTGCAGAAACGAGCCCAATCCCGGCAGCCGGAAATCGCGATCCCCCAGCACGAACATTTCGCAGGCCATCAGGAAAAACCATCCGCCCGCCACGGACATCATCGAATTCCAGACCAATCCAATCGTCGCAAACGGCAAATCCAATTGCGCAAATCGTTGCCATCGCCCAAATCGATAAATCCGCGCCGCTTCTTTGAGTTCCCGCGGCTCCGATTTCAGCGACGAGTAAAAGCTGAACGCGATGTTCCACACTTGCCCCGTGAAAATCAGCAGAATCGACCCCAGTTCCACACCGATCTGGTGATGCGGAATCAACGCCACCATCGCCAGCATCACTCCCGGCAAGAAACTGAGCACCGGAATGGATTGCAGAATATCCTATCCAGCAAGGGCACGAGCACAACTTCCGCGCGCCGCGAGCTCGCCGCCACATAGCCGTACCCCAGCGCAAATAGCAAGCTGAGTGCGTAAGCCAGGCTGATGCGCACCAGCGAATACAGCGCATATAGCGGAAGCGCGCGGGGAGACTGTGAAATTTCCACGTGAGGCGCCGCCGGCCCGAGCCACGATCGCCCAATCGCATACACGCCATAAATCGCCGCGAAAACAAACAGAAACACCGCCACGTCGATCAGAAACGCCCACGCCCAGCGCGAGCCAGCGGGTCGCGCCGCGGTTGGCGGCAACGGTGTGGTTTGTTCTGTTGCAGGAGTGAGTGCCGGCACGATGGACTCAGGCCTCAGTGAGCGTCAACTTCCCGGTGGCCGCGTCGTAATCGAAAATCTCCGCGTAACGTCCCCACTGAATCGCTGTTTCCAGTTGACGCCGCGCTTCGTCTTCACTGAAGTGCTCGTCCAGAAGGTCGCGAAAAAATTCGTCCGGCAGCGTGCGGTCGGATTTCGCCTTCAGCGATTGCTCCATCTGCCGCAGCAATGGCACGTGAGCCAGCGCCGCTTTGCGGAAAATGTGCTTGCGCGTTTGAATATCGCCGCGCGCAAACTCCTGGCCCTCGGGAGTGATGATCGCATCCCCTTCTTCAACGCGCAGCAGCCCAAGCAGGACGGCGGTATCCACGGTTGGCAAAAGCGCATCGACTTCCAGGCTCAAGTCGTTGGCAAGCCGGCGGAGGTCCACTCGCCCGCCTTGGTCCGCAACGATTTCTAGCAAGCCCGCCATGCCACCGGGACGCGTGTGGGGCAGCATAATCGGCCGGTGCTGCACCGCCGGTCCCGTGACGGCGGCTTCCACCAGGTCGTGCCGCAGGTCCGGATGAGTCAGCACGCGATAAATCCCATCCACCAACTCCACAAAACGCGGCGCTTTTCGGTCCCGAGGATGCGCAATATCCACCTTAAAGTCCGCGTGAATGTGCGCGGGATTTTTCCCCAATACAATGATGCGATCCGCCAGCACCACCGCTTCTTCGATGTTGTGCGTCACGATAAAAATCGCCCGCGTCGGGATCTTGCGTCCCAGCCAAAGCTCCAGCAACTCGCCGCGCAGCGTCTCCGCCGTAAGCACGTCCAGCGCGGAAAACGGTTCGTCCATGAACAAAACTTCCGGCTCGACCACCAGCGCGCGCGCCACGCCTACGCGCTGCTTCATCCCGCCGGAAAGTTCCTTCGGATATGCCGACTCAAATCCGTCCAGGCCCACCGCGTCGATAATCCGCAAGGCACGCTTGTGCCGGTCAATCGGCCCAAATCCGCGCGCCTCCAGCGGCGCCTCTACGTTTTCCAGCACCGTCAGCCAGGGAAACAACGCGAAGCTTTGGAACACGATCGAAACGTTCGGCGATTCCCCGCGCACCGGCTGCCCGTGCCACAGCACGCTTCCCGCCGACGCCGGAGCGAGCCCCGTCATCATCCGCAGCAGCGTTGACTTCCCGCAGCCCGATGGGCCAAGCAGCGCAAGTATCTGCCCCGGATAGATCGCCAGGTCCGTCGGCGCTATCACCTGAACCCGGCTGCCGTCCGGCTGCGCGTAAAATTTTTCGATCTGCCGCACTTCGATGATGGGCGCGGCCGCTGGACTTGGGGTGCTCATGCATCTGTATTATCGCCCAATTTTCCGCATGCCGCCTGTTGCGAATGGGCCTCGCGCCGCACGTTCGTTCGCGGTTACAATTCTGTGACTCCTGAATGAGTTCAACTACCGAACAGCTCCTTGACGACGCCACCGCTCCGTATTCCGGCGGATGGCTCCTGGCTACTTCCCTTTCCTTGTGTGTCGCGCTGTTGATTGCCGCACCGTTTTTCTGGCAGGGCTCCGCCTCAGGTCACGACTTCGAATTTCACGCAACTTCCTGGCTCGACGTTGCCGGACAGTGGAAACAGGGAATTCTCTATCCGCGCTGGTCGGAGTGGGCTAATCACGGCTTTGGCGAGCCGCGCTTCATTTTTTATCCGCCGCTCTCCTGGCTGCTGGCTCCCGCGCTGAGCATTCTCGTTCCGTGGGACGACGTGCCAGTGGCCTTCATCGTCCTCGTACAGACTTTCGCCGGAGTATCCGCATTTGCCTTCGCGCGCCGCATGCTGCCGCGCGCTTCGGCGCTTTTTGCCGCCGCCTGCTACGCCGCCAACCCCAATGCTCTGCTGATGATTTATTTTCGCAGTGATTATGCCGAGCTGCTGGCTTCGGCTTTCTTTCCGCTGCTGTTCCTCGCGGCTCTGCAACTTGCGGAAGTGGTGGAGACGCGCCAAGCATCGTGGTCGCGCACGCTGGTCTTCTTTTCCGCCGTGTTCGCCGCAGTCTGGCTCTCCAACGCGCCCGCCGGCGTCATGGCGACGTATTCCATGACCTTGTTGTTCGCGTCCTGGAAGCCTTTGCTCCGCTGCACGGCCGCCTTGGCTCTCGGCTTTGGCCTCGCCGCCTTCTACATCGTCCCAGCCGCGTACGAACAACGCTGGGTCAATATCACGCAAGTCCTGTCGCCCGGACTTCTTCCATCCGAAAATTTTCTGTACACAGCCATCAACGACCCCGAGCACACTTTTTTCAATTACATCGCTTCTACCATCGCGATGGCCATCATTGTTTACACCGCCATTGCCGCCATCGCCGTCCGCAGGAACATCATCAGCCAATCAAACGCAGTCCGTGAACGAAGCCACCTTTGGAGCACCCTCCTCGTCTTGGCTGCCGTCGTGACCGCGCTGATGCTGCGTCCTTCATCTATTGTTTGGCAACTGCTCCCGAAATTGCGCTTTGTGCAGTTCCCGTGGCGCTGGATGTCGATCCTTACTATTCCGTTCGTCTACTTCGTCGCGGCCGCGTTCTCGCAGCGACGCTTTCGCGGGCTGTGGTTCATCACCACCGCCGCGCTCATTACGGGAACCGGACTTTTCCTCGTGCGGCACACATGGTGGGACAACGAAGAATTCTCCACTCTTCGCGCCGCCATCGCCAGCGACGAAGGTTTCGACGGCACCGACGAGTACGATCCCATCGGCGACGACCATTACAATCTCCCGGCCAAGGCGTCCCGTACCCAAGTCCTTCCGCCGGAAGACACCGAAAGCCCAGCGGCAACCGCCAACGCAACTCCGCCAACAATTTTCGTGGAACGCTGGGCGCCGGAAAGCAAAATCGTGCGCGTCCAATCAGCGCGCCCGGTGCGTCTAGCGCTGCGCTTACTGAACTACCCAGCCTGGCAAGTCGAAGTAAATGGTTCCCGCACCCAGCCCGAGCAAGCGGAAGACTACGGCCAGGTGATCATCCCAGTACCCGCCGGAACATCCCTCATCACAATGCACTTCGTGCGGACCACGGATCGTATGATTGGCAACCTCCTTTCTATCCTCAGCTCGCTGGCCGCCGTTTCTCTGCTCATTTGGCGCCAGGGAGCGCGCCAACACTAAGTTCGCGCGCGTCGACACACTCAGTCGCAGCAGCAAAATGCGACAGTTCCTTCACTATCTGAAATTTGTCGCTTTACGTCGCTTGAAGAACGCTGCGCCTAATCCGACAGTAACGATTAAGCACATATTAAGTTCCAGTTTATTGCAAGCGCTCCTCAGCGGCGGTAATTTTCTGTCAGTCACACCCGACGGAGAAAATCATGTCTTTCAGGCGCGTCACCCCCACGCAATGGTGTGTGCTAATCATCTGCGCGTTATTCGCTGCCGAGACGCGGGCAGACGAGCCCAAGCCCACACCCGAGAACACGATCCACGTGCAACTCGCAGAAGCGGTGAAGCCGCAGACGTTCTCCCGCCCGCTCAAGTTCTTCGTTGTCGATGTGGTTGATCGCTCCGGCAGCGCTCAGCCCATGATGGTTTTTAAGCCTCGCGGCGGAATTTTTCTGGACCACACACCGTCCGAAATCATGCGAGCGGGATTGGAAACGTGCTTGAAGTCCGCCGATATGCTTGCCAAGGATCGTGATTCGGCTGACTTCCTGCTGACCTTGTATCTTTTCAATTTCGGATTGAGCGAAAGCTCGGGAATGGACCTCTTCGGCAAGGTGGAATTTGCCGTTACGTTGAAAAATCCGAAGACCGCTAAGTCGCAGCAGATTACCGCGTCAGGAACGTCGATTGCTGGCGGGGCCGTTCGAAAGAAGAACGTTCAGAAAAATATACAGGAAGATATCGAGCATGCTTTTGGCGATGCACTGCGAAACCTGCTGCGCGGTGTGAAGTTGCGCGATGCCGTCGCGGCGCTGGATGTTCCAGCGGACCTTTCGGGAGCAGCGGCTCAGCCGGCCTCGAAGGCAACACCCACTGCAATCCAGAAATCGCCGCAACCAAATTGAGTCACAAACAGACAGTGATCTGAAGGAGGAACTGATGAAAGTCATCACATTGCTCGCATTCGCTGCCTTGTTGGTCTGGACGGCGCCCGCAATGGCTAAGGATCCGCAGCCGCAGTTTAAATCCGTCGAGGCCAAGCATTTCCCTCGCGCGGAGGGCGTCGAGCTTTCACCGGCCTTCTCGGATTATCTCTATGCGGAACTACGCGCGGAGCTCACCAAGGCGAAGCTTTTCGGGCAAGTTATCGGCGAAGACGAGGTAGTGGACGCCGCAGATGCGCCGAAATCGCTCGTCATCGTGGGCACCATAACGGAGTTCAAGAAGGGCAGCGTAGTGAAGGATGCGCTCATCGGATTCGGCGCCGGAATGCGCAGCCTAAAGGTGGATGCAAACGCAGCCCGCCGCAGCGATCAGCAAAACCTGACGGCTATTCACGTTCACGTGAAGGTGTCTCCGCGATGGAATGAAAAAGTGATGGCGCGCTTCGCGGCAAAAAATATTGTGAAGCAGCTCAAGGATTCGCTGAAATCGCAAGCGAAAGCGGCCTCCTGATCCGGAGATTCTACGTCCTTTGAAGACTACTCCATGAACCTTCCAATGCGATCTTCGCCGCGGAACGCCGTTGCTGGCGTGCTGCTCGTGCTTGTCCTAGCACTAAGTGCGCCAATCGTCCCCGCGGGCTCAAAGGTGAAGCTCCACGGCTATATTACCGGGCGGCCGGACGATCAAACCGTGGCAATCCTCGATGACAAACTGGAGCTCACCACAGCAAGCCGCATTACCGGACAGGATGCTGCGGGTGAGCATGCGCTGGCCCGCGCTGATCTCGTTCCCGGAATGTTGATCGAAGCCGAAGGCCAATGGCTCGATCATCATAAGTTTTTCGCAGAGAAAATCGTAGTGGACCTGAAGGATTCCGAAAAACAGATCCACGGTACGGCATACTTGCAGGAAGAGCCCGCCGAGTGGCCAAAAATCGCTGCCGGCCAAGCTGCCGGACTAAAGGCCGATGGCTACTGGCTGGACCTCGGCCCGCAAACACGCCGGGAGTGGGACCCTGCTAAGGTCCGAACCAGCGCGCTCAATCCGGGCTCTTCTGGCAGCGGGGCCTCGGCAAGTGACCCTACGCTGGCTGGATTCCATGTCAGCTACACAGGACTAAGGCGCAGCGACGGACGCATCGCCGCCGAACGCGTGGAGTTGGGCCCGCCTGCGCCCGCGGACGCCTACAAGATGCCGCATGATCTGGAAGTCGTGCGCGGAAAAGATCCGCAAACCGGCATCGGCGTTGTCGAGTTCCGCCAGGGCAAGAAGGTCCATGGAAGGATGAAGCTGCTGGCAGTGCCAAGCGTTCAGGAGTACGTCTCACAATTGGGAGACTCGCTGCTCCCCTCGGGAATAAAAGGAACCACGCGCACGCTCGAATTCCGCTTCTTCGTCGTCGAGGATCCAACCATCAATGCAGCTTCTCTGCCAGACGGAACGTTGCTCGTCAATACCGGGCTCCTTGGTGCGGTCGATAACGAAGCCCAGCTTGCATTCGTGCTCAGTCACGAAATAGCACACGTCTTGCAGGTACATCATCGGCGCGAAATCGACGAAACGCGGGGCAAACGGATTGGTCTCATCATCGCCGGCGTTGCAACTGGCGCGTTTATCGGGAATGCAGGCTTGTTTATGGCGGAAATTGGCATCGCTTCGGTCGTGAACGGCCACCAGCGCGAGCTCGAAAATCAGGCCGATCGGCTCGGCCTGCAAAACGTCATAGAACGCGGCTACGATCCCCGCGAAGCGCCCAAGTTTTCGCGGATGATTATCGAACGCTATAGCCAGCGCACCACCAGCAGATTGTGGTCAGACCATGACTCGAGCCTGATGCGCGGAAGCTTTCTGACCGTCCAGCTTATGCGCCAATATCCGGACAGTCATTGGGACAAAGCGAAGAAAGACACAGACGCATTTCAGGCCATGCGCGATGCGATGGGCCCGGTGAAGATCGAGTAATGGATAGTGGTTCGGCGCCCGCGCTAGCGCCGGTCGACACTAGGATGGCGCACGTCCTGCCCTTGCACCATGTAAATTACGTCCTCCGCGATATTCGTCGCGTGATCCCCGATGCGCTCGAGGTTCTTCGCCACCAGGATCAGTTCAAACGCGGGAAACACCACGCTCGAATCGCCCATCATGTACGTCAGCAATTCGCGGAAAATCTGATCTCGGTAATGGTCCACCTGGTCGTCCATCGCCAGAACCTTTTGCGCCAGCTCCACATCGCGCCGCACCAGCGCGTTCAGTGAATCGCGCATCATTTCTTCGGCAACTTCGCTCATGCGCGGCAGATCAACGTAAGGCTTCACGCGCGGATGACGCAATATGCGCACCGAAGCCTGCGCGATGTTCACCGCCTGGTCCCCAATGCGCTCCAGGTCGTTGTTGATTCGAGACACCGCGAGCACCAGCCGCAGATCCGTGGCCATCAACTGATGTAGCGCCAATAGCTGCACCACGCGATCGTCGATCTCAATCTGCAGTTCGTTGATCGCGTCTTCTTCGTCCAACACGCGCTTGGCCAGCTGCTCGTCCGAATCCAGCACCGAATGCACCGCTTGATGCACGGCGCGCTCCGCCAGGCTGCCCATCCACAGCAGCCGCTCTTTCAATTCGTTCAGATCTCGCTCGAAGTGGCGTTCCATGAATCGATCCCTTCACCAAAACCAAAAACGAAAACTCACGCGACTGCCCGGCCTCACCCAAATCGCCCGGTGATGTACGCTTCTGTCCGTGGATCACCTGGCGTCGTGAACAATTGCGGCGTCGGGCTGAACTCGATCAACTGCCCCGTCAGCAGGAACGCCGTAAAGTCGCTCACGCGTGCCGCTTGTTGCATATTGTGCGTCACGATCACAATCGTGCAAAGGTCCCTCAACTGTACCAGCAGCTCTTCAATCTTCGCCGTGCTGATGGGGTCGAGCGCGGAGCAAGGCTCATCGAGCAAAAGCACTTCCGGCTCCACCGCCAAAGCCCTCGCGATGCACAGACGCTGCTGCTGCCCGCCGGAAAGCTCGTACGCCGACTTGTGCAGGTGGTCCTTTACTTCATCCCACAGCGCCGCATGCCGCAAGCTCTTTTCCACCGCTTCGGAAATCGGCAGCTTGGATCCGTTAATCCGCAGCCCGTATGCCACATTGTCGAAAATCGATTTCGGAAACGGATTCGGCCGCTGAAACACCATGCCGACACGCCGCCGCAACTGCGTCACATCTTGCGCCAAAATGTTCTGCCCATCCAGCGTAATCTCGCCTTCCAGCCGCGCGTGGCGAACCGTCTCGTACATGCGGTTCAATGTCCGCAGCAGCGTGGATTTTCCGCAGCCCGATGGCCCGATGAGCGCAGTGACCTTACTTGTCGCTATCCCCAGGCTGACGTCGAACAGCGTCTGCTTCGGTCCGTAGAAAAAGTTTACTTTGTTGACCGTCATGCGCATACGCAAGGCCGCCATCGTCTCTCGGCTAATCGCTCCGCTCTGGCTTGGTGTGATGTTTACGGACACTGCCGGCCTCACTGATGCATGCATATTACGCCCTCGGTACCGCTCTGCCACGCGCCAAAATTGCCCGCGCGACAATGTTGATGACTAGAACCAATCCCAACAGCACCAGGCCCGCCGCCCACGCTTGCCGGTGCCAATCCTCGTACGGCGAAACAGCGTACGTGAAAATCATCACTGGCAGCGACGCCGTCGGCTGCTTCCAACCGGGACTCCAGTAAAGGTTTCCCAGAGCGGTGAACAGCAGCGGCGCCGTTTCTCCCGCCACGCGCGCAAATGCCAGCAACACCGCTGTCAGAATCCCGCGATACGCAGCCGGCACGATCACCGTCGCAATCGTCTTCCATTTGCTTGCCCCCAGCGCCATTGCCGCTTCCCGCAAAGCGCGCGGCACCGCCAGCAGGAACTGCTCTGTACTGCGCAACGTAACAGGGATCATCATGAGTCCCAGAGCAAACCCGCCCGCCAGCGTCGAAAAATGCTTGAACGGCAACACCACCAGGCTGTACGCGAATATCCCGATTACGATCGACGGCACGCCGTTCAACAAATCCGCGGCATAGCGCACCACGAAAGCGACCTTGCTGCCGCTGAACTCCGCCAGGTAAACGGCACCCAGGAATCCGATTGGTACGCCCAGGAGCGAGGCCACCAACAACAATTTAGCGCTACCCACGATAGCGTTGGCCATCCCCCCGCCCGTCTCCCCCACCGGCGCCGGCAGCTTCGTGAAGAAATTCCAGTTGATCGACCTTCCGCCGTGATAAACGAGGTACCCAAGTATGAAAAACAAAACGCTGACGGCTACCAGCGCGCACACACCCGTCATCGTCAGCATGAAGCCGCTTACAAGTTTCCGCCAGCGCAGCCGTGGGCTCATGCGTGTGCCGTCCCTCCGCCGCGCTGCGCCGTGATCACAATCAGCAGCCGCGCAAGGCCATTCAATAAAAACGTCAACAGAAATAACACCAGCCCAAGCTCAACGAGTGCCTGCAGGTAAAGGTCGCCGGTTGCTTCCGTAAACTGGTTAGCGATCACCGATGCAATCGAATCGCCCGGCGAAAATAGTGAGGCGCTGATCGCAGGAGCGTTGCCGATGACCATCGTCACCGCCATCGTTTCGCCCAGGGCGCGCGCGAGCGCCAGAAATATCGACCCCATAATTCCCGTCCGCGCAAACGGCACGACCACTTTCCAGGTCGATTCCCAGCGCGTCGAGCCCAAGCCCAGCGCCGCTTCGCGCTGGTCCCGCGGCACGGACATCAACACTTCCCGCGACACCGAAATAATGTAGGGGATCACCATGATCGCCAGAACGATTCCGGCCGTCAGGAACCCGACTCCATACGCCGGCCCGGAAAACAATGGTAAAAATCCCAGCGTATTCTTCAGCCCGGGTTGCACGTAGTCCCGCATCAGCGGCACTACAATAAACACGCCCAGCAGTCCGTAGATAACGCTCGGCACCGCGGCCAGCAAATCGATGAAAAATTCCAGCGTGTCGGACAACCGCGCCGGCGCAAGCTCGGCCAGAAAAATTGCCGCCCCGATCCCCAGCGGCACCGCGATCACCAGTGCAACCGTCGCCGTGATTAGCGTGCCGTAGATAAACGGCAGCGCCCCGAACTGCTCCGCGATCGGGTCCCACACTCGAGTCAAAAAGAACTGCAATCCAAACTTGTGTCGCGGCAGTGCGGAACCCTGCCACAACTCGAAAATCAGCAACAGCGTGACCAGCACCACCGAAGCGGCGAACAAAAACGTGATCAGCCGCGCGATTTCGTCTCCTTCGCGCAGCCGTCTCAAAAACGAGCGCGAGCCCGCTATGGGGCCCGCACTCGGAACTGTCGTTGTTGCGGCCATTGCCTGCCTTGAGCGCTGGTTACTGAATCTTGGCCAGCGCGATCTTCTCTTTAGCGATCACTTCTTTCGGCAGCTTCGCGTAAGACAATTGCTCAGCGTAGTTCTGCCCGTCCGCGAGCATCCATTTCACGAATCCCTTAATCGCATCACGTTTCGCCGAGTCCGAGAATTTCTCGGGAATCAACAGCCACGTAAAGCTCGCGATCGGATACGCGGTCTTGCCAGGCGAGTTGGTGATCGAAACTCGGAAATCGTCCGGCATCGTTTTTGCCACAGCGGCCGCAGCGGCGCTGACGCTGGCTAGATCTGCTTTCACAAAAACACCGGAAGAGTTCTTAACAGTTCCGTAGGGAATGTTGTTAGACACCGCGTAGATCAATTCCACGTAACCAATCGAATTGGGCGCATTCTTGATCTGGCCAGTAACCCCTTCGTTGCCCTTGCCACCGAGACCTACGGGCCAGTTGACCGAAGTGCCTTTACCAACTTTGTTTTTCCATTCTTCGCTGACCTTGGAAAGATAATCCGTCCAAATGTAGGTCGTGCCGCTGCCATCCGAGCGATGCACCACGACGATGTCGCTACCGGGTAGATTCACTCCTTTGTTGGTCGCGACGATTGCCGGGTCATTCCATTTTGTGATTTTCCCCAGAAAAATCCCCGCCAGGGTCTCGGGAGTGAAATTCAACGTCGCCGTCACGCCCGGGATGTTGTACGTCGGCACGTCGGCGCCGAGCACCGTAGGGAAATGCAAGATCCCGAATCCATGCTTCACTTGGAATGCCTTCAACTGCTCGTCATTCATCGGGCCATCGGAAGCGCCGAAATCCACGGTTCCGTCCGTTACCTGCTTGATCCCCGCGCCAGATCCCACCGACTGGTAGTTGATCTCGATATTTCCATTTTGCTTGTGATATTCGTTAAACCATTTGGAATAAATCGGATTCGGAAACGTCGCTCCCGCCCCATTGACGAGGAGCGCCCCCGCCGAAGCTATGCTCGCAACAACCAGGGCTGCCAGGAAAATCCCTGCGATTCGCTTCATGCATTGCTCTCCATCTTTACGATTTACAGGTTCGATGCCCACAGTGTCCCTCGCTTGTGTTACAGCATTGTTACAACCGATGCAGCTTCCGTTGAAACCCGCCAAGCCATTGATAAATGGCCGTTTAGCGGGCATCCTCGCTCCACACACCATTGACCCGGAGCAAGATTTTGGGTTCGCGCTGGCAAAAAGGGGGCAACTCCGAAGAGCTGCCCCTTTTTTACTCTCTTGCTTTTGCCTTCTACTTTCCCGTTTACGGTATGTAGTAACGGAACGACGTCCACACCATGTTGTCGACCGCCTTCGGCGAAATTCCAAACGCCGTCGGCACGTTATTGTTACCGGACCATCCGCTCTTCCAGAAATATGAATACTGGATGCCCCAGCGCAACCCGCCCTTCGGCCCGTTGTAGAACTTGTGCCAGAAGCCCGCCGTGCCTTCCTGGATCGTGCGGATATCGCCCGCGCAAGTTCCACCGGCGGATGGCGCGATGTTAGACGTAGGCAGCCCTTCCGTGCTGCAACCGCTGTTGTTGGCAAATGGCGACCCATATCCGCCGATACCCGTTGTTGAAATCGCCGTCGTAGCGGTGGCCGGAATCGCCGCAGTCGTAGCGGTTGCCGGAATCGCCGGTGTCCGGGTAACCGTAATGCTCGTATACCCCTTGTAGGCCGCGCGCCAGGCGTACTCCGCTCCGTAGTTGAAGTAAACGTCGAGCTTCGCGTTCGGGTGGAACTCGAGAGTGCCGAGCGCCTGCCCGGAACGGATTAGCGCTGCTGTGCCGTCCGGTCGGAACGTCAGGTCGGCAAGCTGCGCCGAGCCGTACCGGCCGATACCATCCCCACCGACAGCCTTCACGCCGATGTCCACCTTCTTGTTTACGACCGACCAGCGAGCGCTCGCACCCACGCCACCGCCAACTCTCGTATCGTTGAACGCCCCAACTGCACTAGGCGTGGTCGAGCCGTTGACCGGGCAAGCTACCACTGTCGTAGTAGCAGGCGCTGGAAAATTGCCGGCGTTTGTCCCGACAACTCCACAGGGGTAAACCCTGTTCCGGAATGTGCTGATGATTCCAAGCAGCTCGTAGTGTCCAAATCCCGGATCCGCCGCCGCCTTGACGATAATGTCCGGCGCCTTGTTCACCGTATAGCCAGACGTATCAACGAAGTTGAATAACCCGCCGCCCGCGCCGGGCGCATTGATGAAGAGGTTGGTATTCGTCGATAAAATGGTCGGAGAGCCTGTACCGTTTGCTTCAACGCTGTTGAATGTGCTGAAGCCGCGTCCGCCGATGGTTGCCTGCGGTCCTTCCACCGCAAGGGCCAGCGCAAGCTTTCCGCCGAAGTCCTTCACCACGCGGAAGCCGTACTGCCGAGCCCACGTGAAACCCACATTGTATTGTGAGTCTATCGTCAGCGGCGGAACTTCCAGCCGGTTGTTGATGCCCTTGCGAGTTTCTGTCGCCAAAGACCACATCTGTCCGCCCGTAAACGACCACCCGCTGGCCAGCGCCACTTGTCCCCACACTTGACGTTGGCGTAACACGTAGCTGTTGCTCTGCCGATTGTTCGAGGTCACGCCGGTACCCAGAAAATCCGCTTCGTAGTACCCGCTGACCTTTGCGGTGCCGATCGTCGTATCCACCAGCAGCGACGCCCGTGATTGCCGTGCCGTGAAATTATTCTCCGAAACTTTCGACAGCGCGTTGCCCGGGTACGGTATGCCAGTGAACGGCGTATTGATATCGGCGCTCGTCGCCCGTGTCCGGCTCACCGTTTCCGCTGCGAGGAATCCGCCCGGCGTAAGGTTCACTCCCTTATATTTAATCGTCGCCGGCCCCTGCTCCTGTGCCTTCTGCTCTTGCGCCGCCGCCGTCGCTACCGTCGTCCTGAGCGATTCGTTGCTCGCCTTCAAATCGCTTACCGTCGAGTTCAGCGAACTGGCCTCGGTTTTCACTTCCGCGCTCGTGCTCACCGCTTCCGTGGCTTTGCTGCTCGCTTCCGCAGCGCGAGCATTCGCCGCCGCCGCCGCGTCCCGCGCCTCATCTATCTGCCGGTCGCGCTTCGCCAGCTCTTCCTTCAACAGTTGCAATTGCTCCTGCTGCGATTGCAGCGTCTGCCGCAGTTCTTCCAGTTCCGCCGCAAATGCCGCCTCCGGCTTCTCTGCGCTCTTCGCCGCTTTCGCTTTTGCCGCCTTCGCAGCTTTGGCTGCCTTCGCAGGTTGCGCGTCAGCTTCCTTCGGTGTATCCGCCAGTGCTGTTCCGTAAGTCAAAAAAATTGACAGTGCTAGTGCTGCAAATTTTTTCATCGCCTCTCTCTTTTAGACAAAGTTCTAAGCAAAGTTCCACAGCAACTGCCGGTGAGTCTGTGCGCAAACCACCCCGCCGAGGAAAGTAATTGCCGCGTCTTACTGCCACGTGAAACGAATGTGAATATCCTGTAACAATCCACAGGACCTCACTCTAACTTGTTGATGGATTTGAAGTTACGATTGTTACAAAATGTTCGCGGATTCAACGACAGGCAAGACGATGGGGATTCCGGTTCGCTCTGAACCAGAGCAGTCCCGCGGACTGTTCCAGGACAATGCAAAGCACTCCCCGGCTCCCCGCGACAACTTCCCCCAATACCCGGAATGGATTGGCACCACTTCGGCGCCCCGATGGTATAAGTCCCCCCGACCTCCCGTCAATACACCGACCTCTTTTCACCCGTTGCGCGCCTATCGCACTGATTCTGCGCTAGACTCTCGCCCGGAGGTCGTACATGTTTTCCCAGAAGCCCAGCCGTTTGCATCGCAAGTCATTGCGTCCGTTTTCCTTCTTGCTCGCCGCACTGCTCGCAGCCATCTCATGCGTTTCCGCTACCGCGCAAGACCACACCCTCTCCGCCGAAAAACGTGCCCAGATCGAAAAAGTCGTCTCTGCCTTCATGGCCGCCAACAGCGTTCCCGGCGTCTCCGTCGCTGTCGTCCAAGGCGGCCAGCCTGTATGGTCCGCTGGCTTCGGCATGTCCGACCTCGAAGACTCCGCCCCCGCGACCTCCTTCACCCTTTACCGCCTCGGCTCCATCTCCAAGTCCGTCACCGCCGTCGCCATCCTGCAGCTTTACGAACGCGGCAAGCTCGACCTCGACGCTCCTGTCCAAAAATACTGCCCCGCCTTCCCGCAAAAAGATTCGCCCATCACCTCGCGCCAACTCCTCGCCCACCTCGGCGGCATTCGCCACTATAGCGATGACGGAAAGGGTGACGTCCCAGCAGACAGCGCGCGCCACTTCAACACTATGGAAGAATCCCTGCAGATCTTCGCCTCCGACCCGCTCCTCTCCAAACCCGGCACGCAATTTCACTACTCCACCTACGGCTACACGCTCCTCGGCTGTGTCCTTGAAGGCGCCGCCTCCCAGAAGTACGTCGACTTCGTCCGCGAAAATGTCTTTCGTCCCGCCGCCATGGACCACACGCAAGCCGACGACTTCTTCGCCGTCATCCCGCATCGCACCCGCTGGTATCACAAAGACAAATCCGGCGCCGTTCACAACGCTGGCGTCCTCGACTCCAGCTACAAAATTCCCGGCGGCGGCCTCATCTCCTCCGCGGACGACATCGCTAAATTCGAAGCCGCCCTTCTCGCCGACAAGCTCTTGAAGCGCAGCACGCGCGATCTCATGTGGACCGTCGCGCAACCCACCGTCGGCAAGGCCAGCCACTACGCTTTGGGATGGTTCATAACCGACAAATTCGGCGTCCGCACCGCAGGCCATTCCGGCGGCCAGCAAGGCACCGACACCGACTTCCTCATCGCCCCCGACCGCGGCCTCGGCGTAGTCGTCCTCGCCAACATGGACGGCGTCGCCACCAACCAACCCGCCGACGAAATCCTGAAAATTCTCCTCGCCCTCCCGTAGCGGCGGGCTTCAGCCTGGCCGAGCGAGTGCAGCGAGCCTCCCGTAGCGGCGTCCCTTCAGGGCGCCATCCTGGGGCTCATAGCGATCAAACTAAACCATAGCCCTCAACCGTTCTTAACGAAGCCGCGGAGCGGCCCGATTGGATTGCATTGATAAAAATTCGCAAGACAATCGACTTAGGTGCGGAATCGGACACCGACACACGGAATCGTTTCTAAATCAATCGATCTAAATCAACGACTCCGCTACCTTGCATGCCTCCCGAGCGCCGGAAGCATCTCACGTCTGCGCTTTCCTCCGTTCCTCTAGTACTTCCGTACTTGTCCAAACCACAAACGGCTATTCACCCATATGAGGGATGTCCGCATTTTCAGCCTCTCTGAAGATGGTCCCGCACACTTTTGTGGAGCACACCGCGGTCGAGCTTCCCAAGTGATTGGGAAGAGCGGTGGCAGGTTGTGAGTGATCCCAGAAAGTTTATGAGGGGCACTGCCGGTGCATTCACTGAGGGTCATGTTCAAAATTTGGGAGGAGAAGAATGAAACTTCTGCGTAGTGTGGGGCTACTGCCTCTGTTTATTTGTTGGTTCCTGGTGACTCCGGTTCATGCGCAAGACGCTCATGACGTGGCCGGATTTTACCGCGTGAAAAATGTCAACGACTTGGGTGCGCAGGTGCGCGTCACTCTGGAGGTTCGCTTGGCCAATAGCGGCGAGGCCGACCTCTCGAGCGCAAAGCTGTCCCTCCGAAGCTCGCTTCCGGCACGGAAAGACCACGGCGCCATCGCGCCCGTGGCCCTGCGGCCGCACGGCAGCGCCAGCTTCACGCAGGACTTCACAATTTCCCGCACGGAATACGAGATGTGGAAAAAGGGCGCAAGGCCGTCGCTTTCGATCAGAGCCCAAGCAGCCGGCGGAAAGACTCTTACACGAACGATTAAGTTGTCGCCCATTCGGGCAGGGGAGGCGAAGTGAACATGCGTAGACAAACAATTTTGTTCTTCTTGCTTCTGGCGGTATTGCCCTCGATGGCGAACGCGCAGAGCACAATCACGACGGTGGCGGGCGGCGGTCCTAACGGCCTCCCCGCGCTATCCGCGAGCCTGAATTATCCAGCGGGTGTCGCGAGAGATAGTTCAGGAAATTTGTACGTTTCGGTCCAGCAAGATTGCCGCGTGTACAAGATAGATTCCACGGGTCAGTTAACCGTCTTCGCTGGAAACGCGGTCTGCGGCTACAACGGCGATGGTGGCCCGGCCGCTAGTGCCGAACTCGTTCAACCGAGTGGTGTGGCGGTGGACGCTTCCGGGAATGTGTTCATAGCGGACGCGGGAACCAGCGTCGTGCGTGAGGTGGTAGCCGCTACCGGTAATATCCAAACCGTCGCGGGCAATGGCATCTGGGGCTACACCGGCGATGGCGGCCTTGCGACCAGTGCAGAACTGGCAAGCCCGTCCGGACTCGTTGTAGACGCGTCGGGGAACATCTTTATTGCCGACACGTCCAACGCCGTTGTTCGCGTGGTTATAGCCTCGAGTGGGAACATCCAGACCGTCGCGGGAAACGGAACGGTAGGATACGCCGGTGATGGAGGCCCTGCGACGAGCGCCCAGCTGAGTGTGCCGTATGGCGTCTCTCTCGATGGGTCCGGTAACCTGTTCATAGCCGACCTGAGCGCGAATGTGGTTCGCGAGGTGATCGCGTCAACCGGAATCATCCAGACTGTCGCCGGCAACGGAACGTCAGGCTATACGGGTGATGGAGGGCCAGCGACGAGCGCCACGCTCGGTGGACCGTACGGAGTGGCGGTAGACACCCACGGAAACATCTTCATCGCGGACGGCATCAACAGCGTAATTCGTGAGGTGGTGGCCGCCACCGGGAACATCAACACGTTCGCCGGCAACGGAACCTCCGGATTTTCCGGCAATGGAGGTCCAGCCACCAGCGCGCAATTGAATCAGCCACTCGGGGTTATCGTCGATGCCAGTGGGAACGTTTTCTTCCCGGACTTTCGAAACTTGGTTGTTTGGGAGGTGGTCGCCGCGACCGGAAATATCCAGCTGGTCGCCGGGAACGGCCAATCATCCTTGAGCGGAGACGGGTATCAGGCCACAACCGCCGAGCTTGGTTTCCCTCAAGGGCTTAGTCTGGACGGCTCTGGGAACCTGTTTCTGGCCGATTCCAATAACAACGTAATCCGGAAAGTGACTGCATCGACTGGAATCATTACCACCGTCGCAGGCATGGGCACATCGGGTTACACCGGCGACGGCGGCCTCGCTACTGCTGCGCAACTGAACTATCCGACTGGCGTAGTCACCGATGCCTCTGGGAACATTTTCTTCGCGGATGCGAGCAATGCCGTCATCCGGGAAGTCGTGGCCGCCACTGGCAACATACAAACGATCGCGGGGACCGGCACGTTTGGCTACAGCGGCGACGGCGGACCCGCCACAAGCGCCACCCTCTATTATCCGCAGGATCTCAAGTTGGACAGCTCCGGGAATATCTTGTTCTCGGACTCTGGCAACAGCGTGATCCGGGAAATCGTGGCGGCAACCGGCAACATACAAACGATCGCGGGCACTGGCACGGCCGGCTATACCGGCGATGGCGGTCCGGCGAAGACTGCCCAACTCTCCAATCCCAATGGTGTCTTTCTCGATGCCTCGGGGAATCTCTTCTTCGCGGACTCCAGCAATAGTGTCGTCCGGGAAGTAGTGGCAGCAACCGGCACCATACAAACGATCGCCGGGAATAACACATTTGGGTACAGCGGTGACGGTGGACCCGCGATGAGCGCGGCACTGAATTTCCCAAGCGCGGTGTACGTAGATGCTTCCGGAAATCTGTTCATCGCGGACGTGGGCAATGCGGTCATCCGTGAGGTAGTCGCCTCAACTGGAAACATCCAGACGGTCGCCGGAAATGGGCTATATGATTTCAGCGGCGACGGTGGGCCCGCGTTAAACGCAGCCATCGGCGCGCCGTTCTATATTGCGCCCGACCTCGCGGGGAACTACTACATTGCCGACCTGACCAGCAATCGCGTCCGCAAAGTCTTGGCGAGCGGCTCATCGCCGAGCCCTGCGGCCTCTCTGTCCCAAACAACCCTAACCTTTAGCGCCCAGACCCTGGGTACGATCAGCGGAGCACAGACAATTACGCTGACTAATTCAGGCACCGCTACGCTTGCGATCACCAGTATCGCAATCAGTGGCGCGAACAGCGGCGACTTTTCGGAAAGCGACAACTGCGGTGCGACCATAGTCGCAGGCGCAAACTGCACGATCAGCGTCAAGTTCAAACCCACGGCAAGTGGCGCGCGCGGCGCTTCCGTGATCATCACCGACAACGCCAGTGGCAGCCCGCAATCCGTAAGCCTGACTGGCGCCGGAGCAGATTTCTCGTTTGCGATGGCGAATGGCTCGTCCAGCACGGCAACGGTTCAAGCCGGAAAGCCCGCCACGTACAACTTGCAACTCAACCCGACCGGCGGCTTTACAGGCACGGTGGCCGTGACTTGCACCGGAGCTCCGACAGGAGCCTCGTGCACTGCATCCCCTGCCACGCTGAGCGTGAACGGTAATGCAGCAGTTCCGTTCGCGATCAATGTAACGACCACCGCTCGGTCTGGAGCGGCCACGCCTATCTTCCACATCCGGTGGCCAAGCGCACCACATGCGCCTGTCTTCCCGGTTGGAGGCATCGTTCTGGCCCTGGTACTGGCGTTGGCGGCGGCGACCGTTGTTCGCGGGTCCAAATCCGTCCGGATCTGGGCGCCGGCAGCGGCACTGCTGGTCTGCCTCGCTCTCCTCACAGGTTGCGGTGGCGGCACAACTAGCAACCCGCCAAGCAACCCGGGTGGGACACCCGCCGGTACTTACGTGTTGACCGTTACCGGCACTCCTCAGCAAGGCACTGCTCACACTGTGACGGTCACTCTGGTCGTCCAGTAGCACGCACCAAGACCGCGCTCACGCCGGAGTCCGGCGTGGGCGCGTTTTTTAGCTCGTGTCTAGCCGTACGGAAGTTCGTTGTACCGCCCAGGCGGAGAAAGCTTTCAGAACTCAGAACAAGGAGAGAAGAAAATGTCGTCACGACAGTTAGAGAATGAGAAAAGAAAGTTCAAGCGGACTGTAATCGCAGCGACGGCGTTGAGTGCATTCCTGGCGTCCGGTTTTGTCGGCGCGCCAGCGCGAGCGCAGGAATCCAGCGCACCGGCCACGCAACCCGCGCAGGACCAGCAAGCCTCCGCTACTTCGCCAGGAGACTCCGCGACCGCAGCTGCCTCCGTGTCATCTGCGCCAGCCGTGCAGGCGTCCAAGCCCGCCAAGCAGCACACGCCTTTCGCCATCGGGGTAGGCGTCAAGGCGTCCATCCTGGGCATCGGTGCGGAAGTCGCAGCTCCCGTTACTCGGCGCACCAACCTCCGCGTTGGCTACAATCAATTCAATTACAGTCGCACCCTGACCAGTGATGGCATCACCTACGGCGGGAAACTCGACTTTCGCTCCCTCGACTTGCTGTACGACTGGTTCCCTTTTGGCGGAAAGTTCCACCTCAGCCCGGGCTTGTTGGCTTACAACGGAAACCAGGTGAAAGCCAATGCCTCCGTTCCGGGTGGACAAACTTTCACCCTCAATCATGTCGACTACACCAGCGACCCGTCTAACCCCATCACCGGTACTGGAAAACTTCTGATGGGCCACAAGGCTGCGCCTATGTTTTTATTTGGCTTTGGCAACCTGGCGCCCCGCCACGGTCACTTCAGCGTTTCCTTCGAGCTCGGCGCGGCCTTCACCGGCGCTCCAAGCACCACGCTGAACCTCACCGGGAACGCTTGCGATTCATTCGGTATTTGCGCCAGCACGAGCTCCCCAAAGATCCAAAGTGATATTCAAGCGGAGCAAGCCAAACTCAACCACGATGTCTCACCCTTCAAGGTTTTCCCGGTGCTGTCGTTAGGTTTCGGCTACAAGTTCTAAACCCAGGCCCGCCGCATCTCTTCACCAGGAGTGAGGAGATGCGGCCCCCAATTAGAACCATTCGATCATTCTTTTGTGTCTTTCGGCCGATACGCTCGGCAGGCTCTCCTTGTGCAAAAACCGGGGGAAGTAACCCATAACGCCAAAGCTTGAGCCGGGGGCCATCGTTAGGTCGCACGCGGATCTTCATGTACCCGCCTCCCTCCGGGGAACGCCATTCACCCGAAAGGCGCCCCAGCGCGCCGCCCTCTTCAGTTGGGTAGCGGCGGGCTTCAGCCTGGCGCGCGAGCGCTGCGAGCATCCCTGTGGCGGCGAAGGCGAGGCACCCCCCTCCCCCTGTTTTTTATAAGTGTTCATTCTAAAGATAGTTAAAGTTGTTTGTTTTGTTACACTTTTGCAAGTGTTGATTCTAAAGGATGTTATTGGACGCGACGGCGTGAGACGGAAAACTCCAAAAGAAGCTGCCGGAGGTACCCCCCACCCCGGGTGTTTCCGAAAAAGAGTCTGGATTTGCTTGATTCCAAAGGAGTTGACTTTTTTGGAGGAAACAAAGAGGCCGCAAAATACTGAGAACATGGGGTTTGCCACAGAGACACTGAGACACTGAGGCGGAGAAAGCCTTGAATAGGGATGTCGGAGACGTGGTGAGTGGTGAGTCGGAAGTGGGGCGCGCGGAGACACACGGGGTTGCGGAAGAAGGAAGGGACGAAACGGGGACACTGTCAGCAGAACCTTGGTCTGGAGATTACCGCATTCGTTACTATTTGTCAAGTGGGAAATTAAAGGCTGTGAATTGAATGGGTTGCGGGGTGAGGTGGCCAGGAGATCGCCCGAAATAAGCCAAAAAGAACCAAATGCCCCGCCGCCCTTTTACAAACCGGAGGGTACCGCCCGCCTTAATTCTTGTAATCCATGAAGCTCGATAGGAGAGCCTCGAAGGTCTTAGGCTTGTACCTTTTAAAGCTGGCCTCGTCGACGTATACAAAGTCATACCGAACTTCGGACTGCACCTTATTGATATCTGTGCACCATTCCTTGAGCCGTTTCATTTTGGGAGGTACGTCGAGGTCCTCAAGCCCTTTGGTCTCCACGATGATGACATGCTTAGTTGATTTCTTAACGATGAAATCCGGGAAGTAATTTGATATGTCGCCGTTCGCGTTCACGTAGTCGAGCTTGAACTGAACGGCGAGATAGTTTTTCGCGTAAGAGACAATGTCGTCGCAATTCTCGAGGAAGCCGGCGAATTCGAGTTCAAGAGGGCTATCACCGATGATGCGGTTGAAGATGCTTTTCTTCGGAACGAGGTAGCCCTGCTCCTTGGCGACGAAGGGGCGCGTTTGGCGAAGCTTGATGGTGTCACGTATTCGGGCGTCGCCTTTATCTTGCACGGTGAGTGCGTTGATGGCCTTTTTAAATGAATCGAGCAAGGTCTTTGTGGCGGCCGGTTCGGACAGATTGCGCAGCGTGTTCGGGCTGTCTAATTCAGCGGCGCGGTCGAACAGCTCTTCCTGGGCAAAGGTTTTTACTTTTCCGTAGAGGACATCATATCCGCTGACCAAGCGAAGGTCTTTCATGACCGTCTGCGCGAAATAGCCGATTACGCTGCTGTAGTCGGCGATACCTGCGGTATCCAGCAGAGTGGTGTGGGTGACCTCTCCGGTGGTCACATCCTTGAAGACAATTTCGCGCTGCTGTTCTTCGGTGAACTGAAGATAAGCGACACGCTGATGGCCAAACGAGCGAATGTCAAGTGACGCTAAATTCTTGTATTCGCGATAGACGCGAGGCGTCAATACCGGTATTTCGATATCGAGCCCTTCAAGATCCTTGTGTTCGTTCTCAGCGTCGACTTCAATTACGAGCGGCGTCTTGGCTTGCGTGCCTTCGCCCATGGGCTTGCGTTCGAGGGTCACGCCTTCGGCTTGGATGGACTCGACAAATTCCATAAAGGCGTCGGTGCCGACGACGCTTACGTATTCTTCGACGCCGCCCGGATACATTTTGCGAAGGCCGCGGCCAAGGGTTTGCTCCGGGAGGATCTGGCTCTTCGCGGCGTAGGGGCGAAGACCTACGATGGTGGTGACGTTGCGAACGTCCCAGCCTTCCTTGAGGACCATCACCGAGACGATGGCCTTGTAAGGGCTTTCCAGGCTGTCAATCGAGTTGGCTTGGTAGCGTAGCTTGTCCAGTTCCTCTTTGCTCTTGCCGGAACTGGATTCGGAAATCTCACCGTTGCTCTTGGTATGAATGACGAGGACGGCGTCTTTCAGGTCGGGATAAGTGCGTTCCAGGTACGCGGCTACGTCGTCGCAATTTTTCGTATCGTCGGTCATGATGAACAGGATGGCTTTCTTGTTCATTTTTTCATGTTCGGCGTAGGCTTTGCGCCATTCGATCACCCCGAGGTGGATGTAGTCCTCGTATTTCTCGGTGTAGTTCGAACTCTGGCGTTCGACGAGCTTGGCGCGGCTGGCGGCGTCTGGGAGCACCGGATGCTTGACAACGTTTTGCGAAATGGCCTCGACGAGAGGGTAGTCGGCGACGGTTTGGACGAAGATGGCTCCATTGTTGTGGCGTGGCGTGGCGGTTACATCGACCTGGAGCGAGAGAGCCGCGCCTTTTTGTAGTAGGCGATTGTGAATGTCCTGAATGGACTTGAACCAGGCCATGTTCGGATCGTGAATGTGGTGGGCTTCGTCGTTGAGGATGGCAAGCTCGTCGATGTCGCGCACGATCATGCCAAGGTCGACTTTCGAGTCGGTTGTGGCCCCGGTTGGCCGCTTGCCCAGAAAATAATCCATCGTATTTTCATCGTCGGGCGAGGGCGGGAGATCATCGCCGGCGTAGATTCGGTGGATGTTGGTGAGGAAGATGTTGCCAGTGTGACTAGTCACGCGGACATCGTCCTGCACATGCAACGTGAGTTGGAAGTCGTCTCGCCAGTTATGCCCGTCAAACCCATCGTCGGGAAGGATCGGATCGTCTTTGAGGAAAATGCGAAGCCCCTGAAAGTCCTTGTAGATGCGGTCGAGGACGATGATGTTGGGAGCGATCACAAGGAAATTGCGGGCTAGCTGAGAGTCGGGCTCGTAAAGCTTATGAAAAAAGCTCCAGGCCAGGACAAGGCTTAGGACCTTGGTTTTCCCGGAACCGGTGGCCATTTTTACTACGAAGCGGCGCCAGGTTTCATCGAACATTCCGGCAGAGACCGCCCCGGAGCTGTCGAAACGCATGAGGTCATATTTGTCTTTCACGGCGATGACGTCGTAGAGGTAGATGATGGTTTCGAGGGCTTCACGCTGAGCGAAGTAATATTCGAATTCGGCCATCGAGCCGTCGGAGTGTGGCATTAGGTGCGGAGTGCTGAACCACCAATTTAAGAGGCTCTTGCTAGTCTCCTTGGCTCCGCTGTAGCCGCATTCTCGCCATTCCTTCACTTTCTTGCGCAGTTCTGGGACAAGCGGAGGCATTAGTTTGTCGGAAGTAGTCTCGCGAAGAGCTTCGTCGGCGGGGAACCAGCGGATGCTGGGGTCGAGGATGACGAATGGGGAATCTGGGAAATTGGGGTGAAGGGCCATTATTTGTTCCCGGGAATATTCACTTCGACTATGGTCATGGTGTCGTTTCCGAAGATGTCGACGACTTTGACGGCGATTTTGCGGCGGCCGGGTCTGCATTCATGGAACACGCTGGTAAGCTCTAGAGACCGGTCTTTTTTTGTGCGAAAAGATTGCCACTCATTCTCGAAGATATAGTCGCCGGTCCAGACTTCCTCGTATTCGGGGAGGTCGAGTTGTTCGGGCTTTTCCATTCCAGGCATTTGAACCTGTTTCGGTTTGCCTGTAGCGACACGGATGATTTCACGCTTACTCTCAAAATTGAAGTCGACGGCCCAGTAGTCGATCCAGTCGGTCCACTTCTTTGTCAGCCGTTCGCGCGTGACGACACCCTTGGCGTCTTTCGAAACTTTTACGATCTGGCCCTTTTCGACGACGATTTTGCTGGACTTTTCCTTGATCGAGGCTTCGGCGGCGGCGACAGAGTCCTGGGAATAGAAGACCGAGAAGTCGGTTAGCTCGACGGCTACGGTGTTTTTCTTGATGTGTGGCTTGACCTCGATGGCGGCGACATCATGGAAGACGACCTGATTTTTTTCGACGGCGCGCTTGTCAAAGACTTCGGCAGGGATGTATTTGGGGGCAATGTCGATGCCTTTGGCGCGTGCTTCGTCGAGGACGTTGGGAAATAGGCCCATTTCGAATTCAAAGCCGAGGATGTCCACGCGGGTGATGTGCTTCTGGCGGCATTCGAGGATGACTTCTTCGACGAAGAGGCGGGTGACGGGGAGGTTGACGGGGCCGACGGTGACAAGTCTGCCAGCTTTTTTCCCATGGAAGCAGTTGAAACCTTCGGTTTTGTCGGCGCGGTAGGCACGAAGAATCAGATTCACAAATTCGGCTTCCTTTTCGGCGAGCTGCATCTCCTGCTCGACTTGACGTAAATTGGGGTTGACGCCTATGTAGTGTTGGCGCTCATATTTGCCTAGATTGAGGATCTCAAAGGCGCGGTAGTTATTGCCTTCAGCTTTGAGGTAGCGCTGGACGCCAATCATGCGCTTGCGAGTCGTGTGGATCGCGAATTTGCCAAGGTCAGTCACAATCCACTTGCGTCGTAGCTTTTCAGCCACTGAGGCGGTGGTGCCGGAGCCGCAAAAAAAATCGGCGATGAGATCACCTTCGTTGCTGCTGGCTTTAATAATACGTTCAAGTAGGGCTTCGGGTTTTTGCGTGGGGTAATCCAAATTCTCAGTCGAGATGGCCTCAACTTTTCCTAGGTCTGCCCAGAGATCCTGCAGCGGAATCCCCGGCGACTCGTCGAGATACATCTTTAGTCGAATTGCGCCATCCTTTGATTCCGGGAAGATAAGTCTGTTCTCTCGGTCGTATCGTTCCATTCGTTCAAGATTGACTGACCAACCGTTCTTGTGAGGCATGTAGCCCTTGAACTTGTAAAAGAGATTTGGCCGTGGGTTAGGGCTACGAAGAGTTACAGACTGAAATAGGCGCCATCCTTTCTCTGGTTGCTGTCCTTTCTTTAACCTCACTGTCGTTCCGTCCGGCAGCTCCGCGTAAGAAAAAGACGTCTCAACAGATTCCCTGGAACGTTCGGAAAACTGCGGGTTCCAGATATACCGGTCTGAAAGAGAGAAAAAGAAGATGGTGTCTGTTATTGTGCCGAATCGTTGTGGGTCATTATGAGCTCCAGTGCGTCGCCACGCGATTTGATTGACAAAGTTGGCAGACCCAAAAACCTCATCCATCACGCACCTAATAAAACTGTTCACCCGCCAATCACAATGGACGAAGATGCTACCGTCTTCGGCCAGCAAATCGCGCATCAGAATTAGCCGCTCGTAGATCATAGCGACAAACGAATCGGTCCCTTTGCCCCAGGTATCGCGATAGGCGATTTCTTCGAGGATGTTGGGCTTCTTGGTGAAGGTTTCGTCGCCAATTTCGATATCCATGGAGAAATCGGCGCCGACATCGAAAGGCGGATCGATATAGATGAGCTTGATTCCGCCCTGCTTTTCGATTTCGTCGCGAAGGGGGCCGTTCTTGAGGGAAGAGAGGATTAGCTTGTTGTCGCCCCAGATGAGCTTGTTAGTCCAACCCTTGAGCTGGCGACCGCGAGAATCGGTGGCGAAAAGCTCGGTTTGGAGCTTGGTGTCTTCGGGCTTTTCGGCGCGAGGCTCGTCGACCTGCTCGATCACCTGAAAGGGGAGGACGACGTTGCAGACCTCGTTAGTCTTGCCGTTCCAGACGAGTTCGACTTCACGCTTGTCTTCGAAGAGTAGAAAGCGATAAGCGTCCGGTAGAGGTTTGCCGGCTTCTAGATGGCGGATGACATCGCGGATTTCGTTGTCTGTGAGCTTTATCGTTCTTTTGGGTGGTGCGGTGGTGGTAATCGTCATGGACGGAACGGGAGTATACCGCGGAACCGGTATTGTTGAATGGCAAGTTGGGCAAGTATTGATGGGAACGCTAAGAGATCGTCCTTAGCGGCTGAAAACCGGATTTAGCGCTAAAGCTCCGACGCCAAGATGGCGCCCTGAAGGGACGCCGCTACGGCTTAGCCGATGGCGCCCTGAAGGGACGCCGCTACGGGGACTGACCCCAAGATGGCGCCCTGAATTCACTG
>WNFJ01373073.1_pt1 | contig 26537 bp, 24 predicted proteins | sample 5400461 | NCBI WGS metagenome assembly WNFJ01 (sample SAMN13153349, study PRJNA577476) | soil metagenome | isolation source: 115 cm saprolite on Douglas fir-dominated hillslope | place: USA:California | collected 2013-09-17
CGCCACCTTCCCGGACTGGCTGGCGGCGTTCGCGAAGATCAACCCCGTCACCGTCACCTCCGACGCCGCCCGCTCGCTCGCGCTCTACGGCACCCCGGCGTCACTGGGAGCGGCCGCGGCATGGATCGGCGGCCTGCTGGCCGTGTTCATACCCCTGTCGGTATGGCGCTACCGGCGGATCAGCTAAGCCGCATTCCGCCGCCTGAACATCCTCATCACGTCACCCACGGGGAGTCCCGCAGCAGACGGGCAAGCCGACCGCACCAGAACCGGGCGATCTGCACGCGGCCAGGCGTCTCACCGACCCTGTTGCCGATCGTGCCGAATCGGCGTTCGGCGCGAGCGCCGAGAAATACGAGGAAGGAAATCAGAGACTGCGCTAGCCATGAAGATCTGCATGAGTATGTGCAGATGAGCATAAGCATTCGGTGGAGCAACGCACTACTTTCGCATGAGCGGTAATGGTGCCCGGTCCGGGAACCTCAAGCCCTGGGCTCAGAAGCCTGTGATGCCTCTCCCCCACCCCAAGATCGGGCTCGCGGTACAGCCGGCCGCCAGCGAATCCGGGAAGGAAACACTCACCAGTTACGCCGCCCGGGGGCATTTGGGGGGCAGATCCGCCGATGTGGTCACCGGATGCACTAGCGAAAAAGCTCCCGCGACCTGCTGAGTCCCCTTACGAATCGAACTGTAGACCTTCTCCTTACCATGGCTAACCAGCCGGTTCCTGTAATGGCCGTATACGGCCTGAGCAGGCTAAACACTGGCTCACGCCAGCGCAGGCTGGCGCAAACCAGCCCTGCCTGGCTGCATTCTGCCCCCCCAGATTCCCCCCCGAGATGACCTTCTGATGACGAGACGTATCTTCGAGATTCCGTGGATCAAACACGCGTTCGATAATCGGGGCCGCCCAGGCCCCAACCGAGGAACGCTCCACCGACTTGCAGGACGGACGGATACACCGCTGACGCGCCTGACCGCTGTCCGATCGGGCGGGGCCAGCAGGGTCGCCGTCGCGGCGATCAGATGCGGGCCGCCGGCCCTTCCCCGGCCCGGGCGCGCGGGGTTGCGCCGGGGCTACAGATTGACGGGCCCCTGCAAGTTGAGGATCAACTGGGTCGCGGCCGGCGTCAGCGCCATTGAGCATTTGCCCTTCGAGTTGCGGGCAAGCACGGCCAGGATGCTCAACGCGTACGTGCCCGAGCCGCTGATCCGCGAGTACCTGCCGGTGCCGCCGGTGAGCTTATAGGTGCCGCGCTCGCTGGCGGTGAGCAGGCACGTCCTGCTGCTGAAGGTCTGCGTGCTGCGGACGGCATGGTGCCTGACCTTGATGGTGCCGCCGGGGAACTTGAAAATGTCAGTCGTGGCACTGGTGATGATGTCCACGCCGCCGGCAGTGAACACGCCGGTCGCGATCATGATGATCGGGCGCGAACCCGGTATCGATGTGGTCATGCCCCGGAAGTGCTCGATCGCCGGCCCGGCCGGCCTGGCCGGGCCGGCGCTGGCGGCTGCTAGCCCCGCTCCGCTGAGGACCGCCGCGACTGATACCGCCCCGATCGCTGCGGCGAACGTTCTGCGCATTGCTGCCTCCTTGGGTGGCGGTTCATTCGCCGGGCAGCATTCTCGCCTGGTCCGGCGCTGTCCGAACCTGAGACGCTCTGCGCCTGTTGGCGGTTTACAGCCGGTGACCGATGCTTTTGCGTAGTGATGCACTAAGAGTTTCGTAACGGGGAGGGCCGGTTGTGAGCACAGGGAGCCCGGAAGCGGACGACGCGCGAATGCGGGCGGCGCGTGACGAGACGCTGGGTCTGTTGCGGGACGCGCTGGTCTGGCGGTTGCCAGAATCACGCTGGCAGGTGGCGCATCACGCCATCACGGGCATGCAGGCGGCCTTGTCTGCCGACGACCCGGAGTCCTTGTAGAAGGCCGTCGCCGAGCTCGAGGAGGCAGGCCCGCTCCGGGCGGTGACCAGCCTGGGTGACCGGTTCAGGTGCCCGCGCCTGCGCGGGTGCGGGAGCGGATCAACGAACTGATCGACACACTTGTTCGGGACGACAGCCCGGAGCCCGGTGAGGGCGACAGCCTGGATTCTGATCAGGGTCATGGCCGCCCGGCTGGCTAGCAACGCGCTTGCTGTTCACGTTTTCCTCCGGGCTACCGGGCCCGCAGGAGAGGCGGCCTACCCGCATGTGCGGGCGCTGTGGTCCGCCTGCCAGGACGTCCTTGGCATGTGTGACGCGGTCCAACCCCTCGGCTTGCCGGTCGCGCTGCCGGAAAAGTGGACGGACGCCCTGGGTTCCGGTCTACTCGCCGCCTGCAAGCGCCCCGGCTCCGGGATCGAACAGGCCGTTGTGGGGCGCGAGCACGACATTTTCTGTCTTGCAGTGATGCTGGCGCCGGAGCCTGTTGCCGGTGTCACGTGGAGCCAATTGGACCAGCGTGGACGTCGGCCGTGGCAGGAATCCCTCCGCCGGCGGCGCCGAGGGCGTTATGGAAGACGGCGGGCTTGCGGGTGATCGTCGCCGCCGCGGCACGTCCGCCGTCCGGCCGCAAGGTGAGGGCGTGCAAGGCCCGGTGGGTCACGTCCGGCTCGGCGAGACGGCTAGCGGCAGCGAGTGGGGGGCCGCCCGCGCCAGCGCACCGGCGAGCTTTGCGGGTGGCTGGCTGCCGGCCCGGCCGGGGTTGAACGCCCAGCCATACAGTGCGGCGCGCAGCGCCAGAGTGGCTGGTCGTCCCGGAGCGTCGGTCGTGAGGGCCGGGGTGATGGTGGCCAGCGCGTCGGCGATCCCGGCCCGGGTATGCGCGGCCACCTGCGGCCACTTCATCGCCGCGTACCTGGCGGCGTGCTCGAGCCAGGTCGCGGTGACCGTCGGTGTAGCGGCCCAGCACGCCGGTTCCCGGTGACCGGGCTGAACTCGGCGCCGTGCCGGGCGGCGACGGCCAGCTCCGCGCGGTACCCGTCGGCTAGCGCGCGGGTTGTGAATGACCGCGACCAGGCACGGGCGGCGGCGTGCCAGCGGACCTCGAACGGGCGGCGGCGACCCCTCCTGCGCCAGATCGCATAGATCCGCACGTCGAACGTATTCACGGGAGACCTCCCTCTGGAGAAGTGACCGGATCTCCACAGGGTCAGGCCCGCACCCTGAGCAAGTCGGCAGGATCGGCGCCCCGTAGGCCGCGCTAGCGACTCACCAGCCAGCCGCTGGGTGAGGCTATAGCCGCCCGGATCCCACCCCGCAGCGACCGGCAGCTCCCACCGCATTGGGAGCATGCAGAGTGACGAGGACAAGGCGCTCGCGGTGGTGCGCCAAGCGCATTACGAGTGATACATGGGGCGGCCCTGAGTTGCGCTCCCGGTACGGGCTGGCTGTCACAGATTCTCCAGCTATGGGTGTCGCAGTCAGCAGCACCGGTTGGGGTGCCGAGAACGGTGGAGGCCAGTGACCGGCTGGTCGCCCTTCCAAGCTGCGTCGAAACGATCTGGAAGTGCGGCACGGGAGATCACCAGTGATCTGGCGCGGGAGTGCTCATCGGTGTGCGGGTGTTGTTCCAGGTAAAGTCAGCAAATGGCACACGCCATTGAGATGTTCTTCGATGAGCGCGCCGACGCCGCGGTTCGTGCCCTGTGGCAGCGGCTGGCCACCGTCGGCCTGCCAAGCCTGGCCACCCGGACCCACCGTCGGCACCGGCCCCACGTGTCGCTGACCGTCACCGAATCGCTGGACCGGGCCGACCTGGCGCGGGTACGGTCCGCCCTGGCCGGGCGTCTCCCAGCCGTACTCCTGGACACGCTGGGCACCTTCCCCGGCAGCGAGGGAGCGCTGTTCCTCGGTGCCGTCCTGACCGAGGACCTGCTGGCCTTGCACACCCGGGTGCACAATGCCCTGGCCGGCCAGCCGGTCACGCACTGGCCGTACTACCTCCCCGGCCGCTGGGTGCCCCACTGCACCCTCGGCCAAGGGCTCGGCCGGGACGAGATAGCCGAGGCGTTCCGGCTGCTGCACGGCTACCAGACGATCGCCGCCCAGGTGACCTCCGCCGGGATCACTGACACCGTGACGGGGGCGGTCACCCCGCTGACCACCTGACCGAGCGCAACCGTCCTGGAGGCTCGCCGTGGGAGTACCCCACCACTTGCAGCACGCGTGCACTCCCTGCCCGGCAGGCAAGCTTCGCGCTCAGCTGGGCGTGCGAGCTTGCTTGCCTAGGCAGTCGCGGCGGCCGCGGACAGCGCGCCAAGCAGCCGATGAGCGCAATCCCGGCTGCGCCGAGACGCTTGGGGCGCCATGGCATGCGCGGAGCCCAACGCAATCTAATCGGCATGTGAGTGAGCGGTCAGCGGTATCGGCGAGACAGAGGGGCGCGCAGATCACCCTGCTCGGCGCGGCATAGGCGGCATGCCGCTACGCTCAGATTGGCGCTCATATCGGCGGATCTCGCGCGCAAACCGCCGACCAGCCCCGGTCATCCAGCGTGACTCGGAACTCGAGCGTTCCAGCGTCAGCGGAGCTGGGTAAGGGCGTCGGCGAGCGGGGTGAGCACGGCGGGGTCGTGCGGTGGCGGGAGGATGACGATCGCCAGGTCCAGGCCCAGTTCGCCGAGCGCGGCCGCGGTGTCCGCGACGGGCCGGGCGTCGCCGTCAGCGCCCAGCCGGATGTGGCTGGACAGCATGATCTCCTTCGGGTCACGCCCGATGTCGTGGCAGTGGGCGTAAAGAACGTCGCGCTTGCGCGCGAACTCGTCGGGGGAGCCTCCGACGAAGTTCCAGTGCTGCGCGAACCGGGCAGCGGTGCGCAGCGTGCGCCGCTCGCCGCTGCCCCCGATGACGATCGGCGGGTGCGGCTGCTGCACCGGCTTGGGCTCGCAGCGCGCGCTGGTGAGCTGGTAGTACTTGCCCGCGAAATCTGTCGTCTCCTGGCTCAGCAGGCTGACAATGACCTCGCACGCTTCCTCGAACCGGTCGCTGCGCGCGGCCGGGCCGCCCAGTTCTATGCCGTAGGCGCCCGACTCTTCCTCATTCCACCCGGCGCCGATGCCGAGCTCGAGCCGGCCGCCGGACACGATGTCCAGGGTGGCGGCCATGTTGGCCAGGACCGCCGGATGGCGGTAGTGAATGCCGGTGACCAGCGTGCCCAGCCGGAGCCGGCGGGTCGCCTGCGCGAGCGCGGCGAGGGTCGTCCAGCCCTCCAGGCATGGGCCTGCCGGGTCCGAGAAGATCGGGTAGAAGTGGTCGAAGGTCCAGCCCGACTCGAAGATACCGATGTCATCGGCTTCCTTCCACACTGCGAGCATGTCGGGCCAGGTGGTGTTCTGCGGGGCGGTCTTGAAGGCGAATCGCATGCTGCTCATCCTGGCAGAGCCGTCGAGCGCGCCGGTGCCCCCGTCTCCTGTCCGACCACAATCACACCGTCAGGCGCAGATCGTTGGCTCTAGCGCCTTGTCCGCGGATCACGCCAGTTAACAGAGTGCCGCGCGTAACGGCGGATCTGGTGCGCTTCCTGGCGACGATGACCGATCACAGAGCGCGCCGACGGCCACGAGCCACCGACGTCGGCCGGAGAGCGCCGAGCGAGTGATACACGGGTGATCATCTCCGCATATCAGATCGAAAAAATTTGGCGATGATCACCCGCGTATCTAGCGTTATACGGCCCGAAGGGTTAGTGATCTTCGATCACCCGTATAACGGCGGATACCGCGTGGCCGCTGACGGGCAGGCCGTCTACAGAGCGTGATCCTGGGAGATGGGGTGATTTCAGCGTGCTGGCGCGCTGGATTGTCGATACCGGACATCAGGTTCCCGCGTCGGCGGCATTTGAGCCCACATGCGGATGGTCTGAGATAGGGCACCTGGAAGCGGTCCTAGCCCGGGGCGGTTCCGCGGTACAAATCGCGTCGGAACTCAGGGTCGGCCACGCGGCCATTGTCCGACCCGCCGGCCACCGGGCCGGCCCCGAATGATTCCGCCGCGTTCGGTGTTCCCCGGTGACCGCCGCTCAGGTACTGGCGGCCGAGGCTATGCTGCGCAATTCAGCGTCGCTGCGCTCGATCGCCGCCTGTTCCGCGGCGACGTCGAGGTTGCGGGTCAGCAGCAGGTAGACCACCCCTGTCACCACCGCACCCACGATCCAGGAGATGTCCACGCTGTTCAGGTCTTTAGCCAGCGGTCCGGTGTAGTAACTCTTCAAGGTGACCAGGTTGAGCAGCACCATGAACGGGATCTCGGCGGCGAAGCCTGCGGCGTAGGCGATCAGGCCGCGATACGACCACATCCCGTAGATACCGTTGGGCCGGAAGATGTCCATGACGGCGTAATGGCCGTGGCGCACGAAGAAGAAGTCGATCAGGTTGGTCACTGTCCACGGCACCAGCAGGTAGAGCATGAGCGTCAGCACGGTGTCCACGACGCCGACCGCGGTGGTTGTGATCGCCTTGGCGATCACGAACCAGATCACTGCCAGGACCACAATGGTGATCACCCGGACGCTCCGCGTGGGGTTGACCTTGCGGAAAGCGTCCACCCCGGCCAGGGTCGTCAGCATCGCGCCGTAGGCATTCATGCCCATGGTCGCGGCCAGTGCGACGGCCGACAGGAAGCCGGCTACCCCGCCGAGATGGCTGATCACGTTGTTGCCGGCCGTCTGCAGGCCGACCAGGCCATCGGTCGCGCCCAGGCGGATGGCAAGCCAGGCACCCAGGGCGATCAGCCAGATCGCCGGCGTTGAGGCACCGGCGAACGCGTAGCCAATGATCTTGCCCCGTGGTGTGTCGCGCGGCAGGTAACGCGAGTAGTCGGAGACGTAGCCCGCGTAGGTGATGTTGTAAGCCGCCGCGGCGGAGAACTGGGCCATGAATCCGGTCCAGCTGAACCCGTAGACGTGGTGGTTGACCACGCCTCCCGCCTTGCCGGCGATCACGCCGATGGTGATGATGGCCACCAGTGGGAGGAGGATCAACAGGATTCCGCGGAAGACGCGGTGCACCCAGTCGTAGCCGTAGATCGCCAGCAGCGCGGCACCGACGGTGACCACGATCGCGACCAGGTTGGCGTTCCAGCCGAAGGCTCCGTGCAGGCCCTGCGCCAGGAGCACCTGGTCGGCGACGTTGAAGGCCATGTACGTGAACAGCATGGCGAACAGCGCGACGATGACGCCCCGGAAGCCGAATTGGGCGCGCGACTGGATCATCTGCGGGAGCCCGAGCGTGGGTCCCTGGGTCGCGTGGAGGGCCATGAAGAGGGTGCCCACCAGGATCCCCGCCGTGCCGGCGACGATCGTCCACCCGAGGGACAGGCCGAGCGATGGGCCGATGAAGCCTATCGGAATGGTGAAGTACTGGAAGTTGCCCAGGAACCACAGCGGCGCCTGGTGCCAAACCTTGCCGTGCCGCTCGTTGTCCGGGATCCAGTCGATCGAGCGCGTCTCGACACCGTGGATGCCGGTCCCCTGCGTGCGTACCGGCGCCTTGTCCTTAGTAGCCACGGCAAGCTCTTCTCTTGTCCGAAGAATGCGGCCTGCGCTTAATAACGTAACGGTGGGGGACGCCGCGCCACGAGTCAATAGTGTGTTGCACAGAAGCTGCGGGAACCTGCCGTGGGCGGGCGTGTCTACGGTGTCGCCCTCGGCGCCTGGGTCCTTTCGGCCGCACGAATCGCCAGGATCAGCCTGGCGTCCGCCGGGAAGCCGTGCACGGCGAGCCGCCGGGTCACCACAGGCGTGTCCAGCACGCCCCGGAGCATCTCCGCCAGGGTTTCCACGCCTTCACGGCGGAGCATTTCTCGCTCGTGTGCCTGGCGAAGATCTCCCGGGTGCTCAGGTTCCCCGCGGCCAGCCACCGGACCGCGCCGAAGACCTGCAGCTGCGCGTTGAGCCGCTGGCCGGTGTCGACCTGCACCGCGCGGCGACTTCCTGCGAGATCGCCGTGAAGGGCACCGCAAGTGGGACCTCCACCACCGCGAAGCCCCGCTGGTCGGCGGCGGCCAGGAAAGCCTCGGTCAGCGGGCCCGAACAGCTGCTCGGAAAGGGTCTGGCACGCCACCCCGGCGTCGTCGAGACGCACCAGGTAAGCACGCTGGCGCTCGGCCCGGCCAGGAATGGCGATCCCGGTCGTCGTGATCATCTCAGAGCCGAACAGCCAGGGAGCCGGGTCCTCAAGAGGGCATGCTCTGTGGCCGGCACTATTGCCCTAAGAGGGCATCGTCTGGTACTCCGGCCGTGGAGGGCCGTGCAGAACTGTGACGCAGTTTGTTATGCACCATGCACGGCTTCACCATCGTGCGGCGGCAGGAGGGCAGGGTTGACGGGTAACGACCACGAGCCTGGCAGGGCCGAGCGCGGCCCCATCGACGCCAGCCGGACGCCGCGCTTCGCCGGGCCGCCGACCTTCGCGCTGCTGCCGCGGCGGGACGAGGTCTTGCGCTGCGATGTGGCCGTTGTCGGCGTCCCGTTCGACAGCGGCACGTCGTACCGTCCTGGTGCCCGGTTCGGGCCTTCCGCGGTCCGGCAGGGTTCCCGGCTCCTGCGCCCGTGGCATCCCGGCCTGGGGGTGGCGCCGTTCGGCGCCCAGCAGGTCGCAGACGCGGGCGACATTGCGTGCAACCCGTTCGACATCAAGGAGGCTGTCGACCAGATCGAGGTGGCTGCGGCTGGGTTGCTCGCCGAGGCCGCGCACCTGCTGGCGATCGGCGGCGACCATACCATCGCCTATCCGCTGCTCCGGGTCACCCGCCAGCGGTTCGGGCCGGTCGCCCTCGTCCACTTCGATGCCCACCTTGATACCTGGCAGACCTACTTCGGCGCGCCGCTCACCCACGGCACGCCTTTCCGGCGCGCCGCCGAGGAAGGGCTGTTCCTGGAAGAGCACAGTATGCACGTCGGCATCCGCGGGCCGCTGTATGCCCCAAGCGACCTCGAAGAGGACGCGGAACTCGGCTTCCGTACGGTCAGCGCGATGGAGATCGAGCGCATTGGCATCGACGGCGTGGTCGCCGCCATCCGCGAGCGGGTGCAGGACAGGCCGGTATACGCCTCGATCGACATCGACGTGCTCGACCCGGCTCACGCGCCGGGAACCGGGACACCCGAGGCGGGCGGCCTCACCTCCCGGGAGGTGCTCGGCATCTTGCGGGGCCTGGCCGGGACGCGCCTAGTGGGCGCGGACGTCGTCGAGGTCGCGCCCGCCTACGATCACGCCGAGATGACCACCGTGGCTGCCGCCCACATCTGCTACGAGCTGCTGGCGCTGATCGCCCTCGGCAACTAGTAGGCCAGCCGCGCGCTCACTCCATCCGGTCGAGGAACTCCCTGACGATACCCATCCTCCAGCCGAGAGGTGCCGCGAGCCCCAGTCGAGCGGGACAGGAGCAAGCTCGAGCCGACCCTCCGCCTACGCAAGCACGGACCGAACCATCTGGTCGGTTACCGCATCCACACTGTGCGCGGGCCAACCCTAGCCAGGTGAGCGTGCCTGCTGCGCGGCGGTCTCTTCGGTGACCCGGCGGTACAGCCCGGGCCTGCGGTCGGCGTGAACGTTGTTGGCCGGGCCGGTGGCCTTGTCAAGCGCGTCGCCGAGCTGGCATTCGGCGAAAATGGTGACCGGACCGGAAGCCAGGGCCGCGCCGGCGAGCGGCCACCCGTCGGCGTCGACGATGACCGAGCCGCCGACCCATGCGACGCCGCGCTCCTCGCCCGTCCGGTCGCACGCGGCGATGAAGATCCGGTTGACGGCCGCGTCGGCTTGGACCCGCACGATCTCCGCAGGCCGCTCACCGTTCGGCCGGGGGAACGCCGGCCAGTTGACCGGGGCGCACAGCAGCTGCGCACCGTCCAGTGCGGGCAGCCGGACCCATTCGGGGAACTCGAGGTCGTAGCAGATCATTACCGCGATCCGGCCGAACCGGGTCGACATCACTGGAGGGGCCGCGCTTCCAGGGGTGAACCACAGGCCCTCCTTATCCCACAGGTGCGCCTTGCGGTAAACGCAGCGCAGCCCGTCCGGGTCCACCAGCGCCGCGCTGTTGAATAGCCCGCCCGCGGCCGTTTCGCAGAAGCCGCCGACGATGACGATCTCGTGGCTGGCGGCCAGTCGCGCCCAGAGGGTGACTGTCTCGCCGTCGGCCGCCTCCGCGCAGGCCTGAGCCTCTGCCCGGCTCTCGAAGACGTACCCGCTGGAGACCAGCTCGGGCAGGACGACAACCGACGCGCCCTGTGCGACGGCGCGCCCTACGGCGTCGGCGGCGAGCTCACGATTCGCCGCCGGGTCGCCCAGAGCCGGGGCGAGCTGGCAGCAGGCTACAACCGTTGTGTTCACAGCACCAGCCATCATCGGTGGACCAGGTTCGCTCACCTTAGCTGCACACTTCTGCATCCCGGCTTACCGCCCGCCTGGTCTTTCTGAGCGCGGGTTCATGATCGTGGTGACTCATATGCGGGCGAAGGCTGTCGCACCGCTACTCCCTACACACTAAAGATCATTAATGGCGGAGGTTACGGCGGCCCGGATTCCGAGGTCGTCCATCGCCGGTTCAGGGTGGACTACACGCTGGCCGGGCTGGACCTGCTGCTGCACCGGGCCGGCTGGAGCGTGCAGGTCCCGGCCCGCCAGGCCACCGAGCGCGATGAGGCGGCGATCGCCGCCTGGCGGGAGGAGACCTGGCCCGTGGTAAAAGGACGGCGGCGGACCTGGGCGCCTGGCTAGTCTTCGAAGACGAGTCCGGTCAGGGCTTAAGGCCGCCCCAGGGGACGCACCTGGGACCGCCGCGGGCACACCCCGGTGGTGCGGGTGACCGCCCGCAACAGCCCGCGCCTGTCCCTGGCCGCGCTGATCGCCGTCAGGCCCGGGTGCCGGCCTCGGCTGATCTACCGCACCCACACCGGCCGCCGCCACCGCAAAGACCGGCGCAAGGGCTTCACCGAGGCCGATTACGCCAGCCTGCTCGACGCCGCGCACCAGCAGCTCGCCGGCCCTCTGGTGGTCGTCTGGGATTATGTGGCGCGCCGCGCCCTGCCGCGACCGAAACCGCCACCAGCGCTGCCAGGGCCGCTGGCGCGGCGTGGTCAGCCTCGGCTCCGGGCCCGACGGGAAACGCATCCGGCGCAAAGTCTCTGGCAAGACCAGAGCCGTCGTCCAGGAGCGGCTGAGGACATTGCACGGCGACCTCGACGCGGGTGTGCGGGCCCGGCCGAACTACACGCTCCGGCGCGCCGCCGAGGACTGGCTGCGCGAGGGCCTGGACGGCCGGTCGGCCAAGACGATCAAGAAGAACGAGAATGTCTTGGAGCCGATGCTGACCGCGATCGGCGCCCGTCGGCTCCGTGAGCTCACCGCAGCCGACGTGCACCAGGCCCTGAACACCATGGCTGCCCGCTACTCCACGGCCGCGGTGGCGATGGGCCACAACGCGCTCACGCGGGTGATCCGCCACGCCCAGGCCCGCGACCTGGCCAGCCGCAACGTCGCCGCCCTCGTCGACACCCCCAAGGGCCAGACCGGGCGGCCCAGCAAGAGCCTGACCCTCGACCAGGCATCTGCTCTGCTCGCCGCCGCCACCGACGCCCGGATGCACGCCTACATCGCCTTGTGCCTGGCCACCGGTATCCGCACTGAGGAAGCCCGGGCGCTGCGCTGGGAGCACGTCCGCTTCGGCGACCCGAACGCCGATCCGCCGGTCCCGGCCAGCGCCGCCGTATGGCGCTCGGTACGCGCCCACGGGGACACCAAGACCGAGAAGTCCCGCAGGACGCTGGCCTTGCCCCAGATTGCGGTCGACGCGCTCCGCGCCCACAAGGACCAGCAAGCCGCCGACCGCCTTGCGGCCGGTGTGCGGTGGAGCGAGCAGGATCTCGTCTTCGCCACGCGGTCCGGCGCCGCCCTGGACGCCGCCAACGTCCGGCGCGAGTTCCGCGCCGTCTGCACGGCCGCCAACATCGGCCAGCAATGGACCCCGCGCGAGCTGCGCCACTCGTTCGTCTCCCTGATGTCCACCTTCGGCGTGCCTGTCGAAGAGATCGCCCGCCTTGCCGGACACTCCAGTTCCCGCACCACCGAGGTGGTCTACCGCCGCGATCTACGCCCTGTGCTCACCACCGGAGCCGAAATCATGGACACGATCTTGAAACGACAACCTCCTGGGTAAGCAAGCCGGACACCAGCTGAGCGCACGCTGACGAACCCCTTCGAAGAACTACCGCTTCTGCCGATGTGAGAGTGGCGGCAGGCGCGCGCTGATATCGACGATCCGCTATAATCGGGTCGTGGATCATGCAACGGAAACGGCTGGGGCCTTGCTGCGGCGGGCCCGCACCGGCGCGGGGCTGTCGCAGGCTGAGCTGGCCGCCCGGGCAGGCGTCACGCAGAGCGTGATCAGCGCCTACGAGTCCGGGCACCGCCAGCCCGCGCTGCCGACCCTAGCCGCATTGATCGAGGCGGCCGGCTACGACCTGGTCGCCGATGTCCGGCCGCATCGGCGGCGGCTGAGCAAGCTGTCGGGGCCGGTAGGCCAGCGGGTGCGTCGCAGGCGGCAGGTCCTGATCGCCACGGCGGCCGCCCACGGCGTGACCAACTTGCGGGTGTTCGGCAGCGTGGCCCGCGGCGCCGACCGCCCCGACAGTGACCTGGACCTGCTGGCGGACCTGCCGCAGGGCATGGGACTGCTCGGCCTGGGACGGGTGCAGGCCGAGCTGGAGGCCATCGTCGGCAGCCGGGTCGACCTGGTGCCGGCCGGTGATCTCAAGCCGGGTGTCCGCGCCCGGGCCCGCCGTGACCTGGTGGCCCTGTGACCTACCGGGATCGGCAGCGGCTGGCCGACATCCAGGCCGCGATCGACGCGATCCGCTCCCACCTGCAGCGCGGCGGGCTGTCGGATGGCCTAGTCTTCGACGCGGTGCGGATCCGGCTGCTGGAAATCGGCGAGGCCGTCAAGGCGCTCCCCGATGAGCTGCTCGACACCCAGCCCGGCATCCCCTGGCGCCAGATCGCCCGCATGCGCGATCACCTGGCCCACCGATACTTCGACACCGCTCACGCGATCTTGCAGGCGACCGTTGACGACGACCTGCCCGAGCTCGAACGCGCCGTCGACGCGCTGGCCAAGATCCTGCCCGACGAGGACCAGCCTGACGATGACGCCACAAGCGAAGGCGCGCCCGGCGAAGATCCGCGAAGCGAAGAACCGCCGGCGAATTCGCCTCTGCATGCCTGACATTGAACGCGCTCATGCCGCGGATAGTGCATACACCGCGGCCGCGTGAAGAGTCGCCTGGCAGGCGAGGTCTGGCATGATTGATCCGCCGAAGCACGCCTGACACCGGGAGATGTCAATCGTGCGCCGCGGCGACCGTCCGGTTCTGGTGCGCGGACCCAAGTTGCCGACGCTGCAGCGCCTGGTCGACCGGGCCAGTGGCTCGAATGCCGTGACCGTCCTGATCAACACCTTCACCAGCGTGGAGCGGTTCCCGATCACACCCATGAGGTCGAAGAGGTCCTGCTAGTCACCGCCGGCGAGTGCACCGTCATAGTCGATGGCCGGCCAGAGGCCGCGAGGACAGCAGACGCGGTGATCATCAAGCCGGGTACCAGCCACGCCATCAGCCACGACAATGGCGAGCCGTGCACGGTGATAGCCGTCCTTGCCTCTCCCGACGCGCAGACCGGCGCGACGAAATAACACGCCCCTGGGGCAGGCAAAGTCACCACGCGCGTCGACATCCGGTCATGCCGCTGCGCGGAGAGTTGGCTGGCAGCCAGGCCCGGTCTACTTCCTGACGCTTCTCGACCCTCGCGGGACGACCGGTCTCTGGCCCTTACCGCCAGGTCGGCCAGCCGTCCTCACGGTAAGCGCCCCAAGACCAGGGGTCGGCTCCTTGACACTCGTTACCGCTCATGCCGCGAGGACTGCGGCAGTGCCAGGCGCGAATGAGGTTCCTCAGCTGCCAGGCGTGCCTTGCCACAAGGCTCTCCGGCGGGCGCGGGCTCGCCACGCGGCCAGTACGGATTCGGCAAGCGCACCGGGGTCGCGTTCGTCGTGTCGACGTCGAGGTCGTAAGGCCCGAAGGTGTGGATTAGGTCGGTTTCCACGTGCGACCGGCCCTCGCCGATGCGGCGATCTCCCCGGCTGCGTTCCCGGCGGTCGATTTCCGCTAGGTCGCAGTGCACGCCGACGAGGAAGGCATCGAGGCCTTCGAGCAGCCGAGCTAGGTCCTCGCGCCAGGTGCGGAACTCGATGATGTGCTCGACGATGAGGTCGTTTCCCGCTGTGGCCAGCGCGGGCAGGCACCGGTGGAAGCCATCGAAGAACCGTGGCCGCATCTGCTGCCACCAGGCGAACGGGCCCTCGCGATCGCGCCTGGCAGGCAGCATGCCGCTGGCTACCAGATGATCCGATGACACGTGCAGGAACGGTTCAGCCAATGTCTCTTGCATCGCCTTCGCCAGCGTTGATTTGCCAGTGCTGGAGGCACCGTTCAGGAAGATGATCCGGCCAGGACTGCCATCAGGTGGATGAGGCTCCATGCCCGGCAGGATGGCAGCACGCAGACATTCCGTACGAGCCGGTCGCATCCAAGCAGCGCACTATCATGCGTGATGCCGCTGCGAGCGCGATGCCGTTTTCAGACTGATGAGCTCGAACACTCTGACATTCTCGGGCCGCTCGAGTCCCAGGCCCGTGACCTGCGGAAACTCAGAAGCGCTCCGGAGCCTGCGCTCGTACTACACCCGGCAGCAGGACTTCGGCCACGGAAAAGCCCTGCTCAGCGGCGAAATGGGACGACGGTCGCACGGCTGTTGCTGCGGCCGAAGGCCGTGGTGGTGCCGGGAGATGTCATGCGAGCTCGACTACCTCGTCCAGCCCGGCCCGGAGGTCATCGGCGAGCCCGCCTGGGTCGGTAACCGCGAGCGTGTCGGTGTTGATGCCGATGCAGCAGTCCCCGTCGTGCGAGATGAGGGTGATCATCGCGGCGCAGCCGGGCAGCGGGCCGAACGGGTACATGTGGGTGATCCGCGAGCCCGCGATGTACACGGGGAAAGGCACGCCGGGGATGCTGGAGACTTGGACGTCGTTGGTGCTTGTCAGCCGGCCTGAGATCGTGCTGACCACCGGGGCGGGCAGCCAGCCGATCGCCGAGGCCAGGGCGGCCGTCACGGTGTCGGCTGTGGCGGCGCTGGCCGCGCGGGCGGCCAACACGAACTGCCGCACCGCGGCGATCCTGGCCGCAGGGTCGGTCTCGGCCATGGGCGCGGCGAACTTGGCGCCGGTGAACCGGTTGCCGCCTTGCGGGTCGTCCTGAGCGCGCAGGCTGATCGGGAAGCCGACCGTGAGTTGATGGACCGGGGCGCCTTGCCGCTCGTGGTAGCGGCGGAACCCGCCGATCACCGCGGCAAGCAGCCCGTCGTTGAGGGATCCGCCGGCCGCCTTCGCCCCGGCCTTGAGGTCAGCCAGTGGCACCTCGACGACCTCGAAGTGCCAGTCGCCGCCCCGCCGGGCCAGCAGCGCCGAGCCGGATGAGGCGGCCGCGCCCTGGCGAGCGAAGCGGACTGCGGACAGCGCCTGGCCCGCCGCCCGCGAGGCCGCGCTCCACGGCTGGGTCAGCGTGCCGAGCGCCCTGGTAGCCTGGCGCGCCGCCGCCATGGGGGTGGCGCGGACCGCGTCGGCGACCTGCCCGGCGAACAGCCTGGTGCGCGACCCCTCGCCAGCCGCCGGGACCGACGGCTCCGGCCGGTCCGGGTCATGCTCTGCCGTGCGGCTGTGCAGCCGCGTCATCAGCTGAACCGCACCGATGCCGTCGGTGACGCTGTGGTGGCTCTTGGCCACGTACCCGGCCCGGCCGTCGGCCAGACCCTCCACCAGCAGAGCCGCCCACAGCGGGCGGTTACGGTCGAGGGGAGCAGCGGCGAAATCCTGCACCACGTCGAGCAGCTGCCGCAGCGTGCCGGGGTCGGGCAGCCGGACCCGGTGCACGTGCCGGGACAGGTCGAAGTCACCGGCCGTCACCCAGGCCGGGGTACCGAGCGCGAGCGCCGGTTCGAGCACGCGCTGCCGCATCCGCGGGACCATGCGGGAAGCCCACTCGTGCGCCGCGAGCAGCCGGTCCCAGTCCGGGGCGGAGGCGAGCAGTTCGAGCAGGCTGACGGTGACGCGCAGCCGCGGGTCCGCCGATTCAGCGCGCCACATGGCCGTTTCCAGCGGGTTCATCCGCGGGGAGGCGCCCCAGTCCAGCGGCAGCGCGGGCGGCGGGCCGATGCTGGCCGTCGTCGTGGCCGTCACCTGCCCGGTGCCGTGAGCCGGCCAGTTGGCCAGCGTCGCCAAGTACTGCCCGCGAACCCTGTGGATGTGCTCGTCCAGGCCGGCCGCGTCCCAGCCCACGGTGGCTACCGGGGGAAGCACCGCGACCTGCACCGTTCCCGCGTGGATCGTGGTGGCGCCGCGCCACATCAGCTCGCCGGAGTTGCGGATCACGATCGGCACGATTGGCACGCCCGCCTGCAGCGCGAGGTGGAACGCCCCCTTCTTGAACGACCCGAGCGCCGGGGTCGCAGATCGGGTGCCCTCGGGCGCGATCACCAGGGAGATGTCGTCGCGCAGCCTCTGCACCGCCGGCTCCAGGGCCTTACGCGCCTGCGCGTTGTCCTGGCGGTCCACAAACGCCACGTCGGCGAGCCGGAACATCAGCCCGAAACCGGGGCTGTTCGCGAGTTCCTTCTTGGCGACACCGGTGAACCCGCCGCGCAGCAGCTTGGCCAAGATGAGCACGTCAAGCTGGCTCTGGTGGTTAAAAAGGAACACAGCGGGCCGGGCCGCGAGGTGCTCGGCACCATGAACGTCCAGCCGTACCCCGGCCAGCACGCTACCCAGCTCACCGGCGAGCGTGGTGCCGAGGTCGACGGCCTCCCGCCGGGATCCCGTGGCCGCGCCCAGCACCATGCCCGCGGTGAAGCCGCCGAGCATGCCGGCCAGCCCGGCCGCCGTGCGGGCGATGTCCGCTACCCCGGCCCGGCGCGAGCGGAACCTGGCCACCGGCCATCCGTAGTGCCGCGCCGCCTCGGCCAGGTGACGGCCGGGGTTGATAGCACGCGCCCGCCCGGCGGCCTGCAGGAACGGGACGTCCTCGTCGCCGTTAGAGTAGGCGTAGCTTTGCGGCAGGTCGATGCCGTGTTCCCCGGCGAACGCGCGCACCGCTGCCGCCTTCGCTGCGCGCCACAGCAGCCGGCCGCCGGGCCGGCCGGTGCAGACACCGTTCACTATCTCCACCGGTGAAACAAGAATGTGCGATACGCCCATCGCCCTGGCCGTGGGTTCCACCTGGAACCGGGTGGCGGACGAAGCAAGCACAATGGTGTGCCCGGCCCGCTGGTGTGCCTCGACCAGGCGCCATGCTTCCGGGTACAGCGACCCGGAGATGCCCTGCACGAACAGCCGCTCGCCGAGTTCGGCGAGTTCGTCCTCACTGCGCCCGGCCCAGGTATGCATGCTCAGCACGGTGAACTGCTCGAAGTCCTCCTCGCTGGTCACGCCGCGGATGCCGGTGAGCAGCATCCGCCCCAGGTCGGCTGGTGTGACCTGCAGCGACCTGAGGTGGTGGCGGGCGAACGCGGACAGCGAGTAGCCGTCGATCAGGGTGCCGTCGAAGTCGAAGAACGCCCCGATGTGCGGGCCTTTCCGCCCGGCCTCGACGGAGGCGATCAGGTCCTCTTCCGACCACGGGCCGGCGGCTGGCTGGCTAAGGTTCGACACCAATCGCCTCCCGCCGGCCTGCGGCATCGATCTCGTCGATCACGATCAGCCGTGCCACGTCGTCATGCAGGCGCCCGGCGAACGCCCGCCTGCGCTGGGCCAGGTCGTCGCCGCCAGGGCCGAGCAGGTCCAGGTTCGCGGCAAGCTTCACCGCACCGGCGAACAGTTCCCGGGACAGCGACTCCGGCCCGTGCAGCCGACCCTGCAACAGCATTTGCTGCCCCACGCCGCCGCACTCGCCGAGGAATTCCCGTTCCACGAACGGCTGGTCCGGGGAACGCGCGGCGAGTCGTTCGGCGAACACGAGCTGAGCGTCGAGGAACGACCGCAGTACCCGGTTGGCCACCAGGAGGTCCGACCGCTCCAGCACGGCACGCCCGTCGGCTACCGTCTCCCAGCCGGGATCGAGCCGGTCAAGCTCGGCCTGGAGCACCGCGCGGTAGGCGGTCTTGTCCGGAAAGAAGAACTCGAACTTGAGCTGGTCTCGGAGCCGCATCGCCTCATCCCACCGGCCGCCAGGCGCGCTGAGCAAGACCAACTCCGCCACCGCCCGGTCGACGAAATGGTGGATGGCGCTGTTCCGGTAGAACGCCGCGACCAGGTGCTGGCCCCGTTCGATGGCGTAAACCGGCTCCTCCCCGCCCGCGTAGACGGTGACCACATTTTGCTGGGACAGGGCGCCGAGCACCCGCTGCACCCCGGCGCCGGTGTCCAGGATCTCCCGCGAGTGCGGCAGTCCCCGCTCGGCCAGGTAACCGCGCAACGGCTCCAGAACTCCGCGGACCTGACCCAGAGTCAGCGCGCGGTCACGAACCCCCAGCAGCGCCAGCGTCACCAGTGCCGTTGCGGTCACCGGGGTAACCCTGTTGATCCGGACAGCTACCTCGAACGCCACTTTCTGCAACGCTAGCCGCCAGGCATCCTTGTCGCCGTCAGGGCCGCCAGGCGGCAGTGCTGCGCGCAGCGAAATCGGTTCGGCAAACCGGACGTGGACCGTGCCAATCCGGGCAAGCTGACCTCGCGCATACGCCGCCAGCCAGCCGATGCCTTCGGCCTTCTTCGCGGCCCCGGCCTGCTCGGCGGCCATGGCCGATACTTCGCGGAGCTGGTCGTAGGTGATCGCCACCGGCACGAGGCAGGCGTCCACGGCCTGGCCCCGGGCGACGGCCTCGGCGACATAGCCCAGCAAGCCATAGCGCGGCGGGCGCAGCTTTCCGGTCCTGGAGCGGCCGCCCTCCATGTACCACTCGAGGTTGAAGCGCTTGGCGAGCAGGAAGCCGAGGTACTCACGCAAGGCCAGCTTGTAGATCTCGTCGTCGCCGAAGCTGCGCCGGATGAACACAATGCCGGCCCGCCGGGCCAGCGGGGCGATCGGCCAGAATCGAAGGTTGTCGCCGCCGAGCACGTGGTTACGGGGGAAGTCATGCTCGGCGAGGACTTCGGCAAGCAACAGCGGATCGGCGTACGAGCGGTGACTGGGCAAGAAGACCAGGGCGTGCTCGCGGTTCAGCGCCCGCCACCGGTCCAGCCCGGCGGTGTCGACCTGGACGTCCCACGCGTAAGCGTGCAGCGGGCGCAGCGTGCTGGACAGCAGGTCGACCGCGATCGGGCTCAACGAGGCAACCAGACTGTCCAGGTCCGCCTCGGCGCGCCCCATTGCTTCCTGCTCGGTCAGGCCCAGCCGAGCCGCGACCCGGGCGACCTCGGCGCGGAAGTGCGGGCTGTCCTCAATCGCCTCGGTGACTTCCTTCGGCACCTTGTACCGGTACCCGAGCAACGCCCGCTCGGAGCGGTCCAGCGCGAGTCTGGCCTGCCGAGACACAAAATGAGCGAACGAGCCGGTGCCACCCCACCGGGCGCGCAGCGCGGCCACCGTGGCGGGCTCCGCGACCACCATCCGGGCCCGGTCCGGCTCGCGCCGCATGATCCGGTTCTGCCAGAACGCCGGCGGCCGCCGCGGGTTGACCTGCGACAGGACGTCCGACCAGCGGACCCGCCGTTCGCCGCGTCGTTCGCACGGCAGCCATGCGACGCGGACGGCCGTGACCACTGTCTCCGGTACCGCCCGGTCCAGCGACCGCGCCAGGTCCGGGCCGTCCAGCGGCAGCAGTACGGACGGGCTGAGGTGGCCGTCACGCAGCCATCGCGCGACCAGCGCGCGCTCTGCCGCGCTCGCCGACCCGGCCAGCAGGACCAGCGCCTCGCCGCCAGCAGCCCTGTTGCCTGTCGCTGGCTGCGCTGACTCAGGACCGCCCATGCACGCCCTCCCTCAGTCACATCCTCCCCCATCGGTGTGATCACGGTCACCCCAGTCCAGCGGGTGCTGTGTGGGCGCTCGCATGGTCTAGGCCTAGGAGGCGGGCGGTGAGGTGCGGGCAGGGTGCCAATACCGTTTGGCTACGATTCGATCTCCTCGACGACACCTGGTTGTTCAGCGAGTGGGCGCAGCGCTCGTTGCCGGAGAAGACCGAGTGGATGGCGGCCTTGGCAGTAGAAGCCGCAGCCGGTGGGGGCGCAGGCTTCTACAGAGACGTGATGAAGATCCCGCTCGGGTCCGGCATCGCCTGTGGCAAGGAGTGACGGGCGCGGCGCTCCCAGCTCAGTATCGAGGCAGCCACCCGCCAGTTCCTGCAGCCGAACCCTAGAACGGAGCGCAGGCCGATAGCAGAGGGCGCTCAGCCAGCCGGATATTCGACGATGGTCCCGTGGCCGAGTGGCGCGAACGACGGATCTCGACGGCCTGTGAACGCCTTGACGCCTTCGCCGAAGTCGGGACCCTGCGTGGTCTGCCTCATGAGCCGATTCGCGTCTTGCAGGGCATCGTCGGCGGTCTGGAACGGTGTACGGGCCAGCTGCCATTTCATCGTGGCGAACGATACCGGGGACGATTGCGTGGCGAGCTGGCGGGCGAAGGTTCGGGCGTGGTGCAGAAGCTCGTCGAGCGGCAGCGCGCCGTGCACAACACCCAGGGCAGCTGCCTCCTCGCCGGTGAACCGGCGTGCGGTGAGCAGGAGCTCCCTTGCCGTCGCGTATCCGCACGCCTGTGGCAACGTCCACGACAATCCGTGTTCGGCGACCAGGCCGAGCTTTGCGAATGCAGTGGTGAGCTTAGCCTCTGCCGCGGCAAATCGGATGTCGCAGCTCATTGCTACGGCAAGTCCGATGCCGGCGCAGGCGCCGTTGATCGCGCAGACGATCGGCTTCGGGACGGTCAACGCGTACGTGATCGGTCGGGTGTCGGCAACGGTGGCGGATGGGCTTTGCGAGCCTTCGGCCAGGCTGGCAAGGTACTGCATGTCGACACCGGGGCAGAAGCCTCGTCCGGCTCCGGTCAGCACGATCACGCGCACGCTGGGATCCTCGGTCGCCGCGTCCATTGCGTCGAAGAGCGCCTTCTGCATCGGCGGTATCCACGCGTTCAAGACGTCCGGCCGGTTCAGGGTGAGCGTGAGAACCCCTACCTCGTCGAGGTCGGAGAGCATGTAGGGGGCATCGGACGGGTTGCTCGCGCTCACGTATTGCGCTCCTTAATGCGTGCAGCTAGGACGATGGCGGGCTGAGTGAAGCGTCCAACAAAGCTGCCGGTCTGCGGCGCTGCTGCGGGGCGGTAGCCTCTTTCGGATCGGCTGACCGGCATCCCTCGACCCACCTGATATCTGCCTGTCGCCAAGCTAGCAAGTGGGCGCGCGAGGGAGTCGCCACGAGTTGCGAAGATGGTCTGCAGGGCCGGCCGCACACTCAGTACTGGTGGAAAACGGGAAGCGCTGAGCCTCGTATGACCTGGATCCGCCTGCGCCTGGTAGCGCTTGTTGTCCACGATCTCGGCGCAGCCGACGCAGGCGTCAATCGTTCAAAATTCGGCGATCCGCGCGAGCGACCCAGCCGCCGGGAGAACGGTGACTCTCCGCGACTGCCACTTCCCCGGGCTGCCTTAGCACAACTTGGCCCCCACACGGCAAGCTAAGTACCGCAAAACCGGCATATCGAGATAGACATTAATCTCGAAAAATGAGCATTGAGCTGCGGAGACCCCTTACGGAATCGAACCATAGACCTTCTCCTTACCATAGGCTCGACTCGCCGCCCTGGCCCATCTACCTGCACGAACAGCACGATCGGGCGCTCGGAATGCCCTGATCGAACCGAACACACGACGCCTGGATTCCACGACGGATTCCACGGTCAGCTGCCGATTCGAACACCTGTACGTTACGGATATAGCCGAGTACGGTATGCGGTCCGCATCGGAGTTGCTGCGAGCCGCTGTGGGACGCCCAGCTGGGCCTGTGGACGCCCAAGGCGGTCAAAGAAGGCCTCAACACCCGCCAGATCGACGATAACGTGGTGTTCAACATGGCCGCCACCCGGCCCGACCTGCTCACCGGCGGTCCACGGCGACCGAACAGCCTGCCCCGTACGGTTCGGTCGGGGTCGACATCAACTGCGCAGTGATCGGCTTCCTCAACCAGCCCCCCACCGCCAACCTCGCACCCCCGCCCCCAACTCCCAGCTCCCCACGGTAACCACCTCCCCGGTCGCCCGGCGAGCCCCCTTGAGGGGCCCGCCGACGCTCGTGCCGGGCTCGGTATTGCGCCCGACCGATGTGCGCGGGCATGCTCGCCTCGCCGCTGCTCTGGCCGGGAGGAGGATCGTGGCCGCTCTCGGCTGCAACGTGCACATCTTCGCCTGGCCGCAACGGCGCAGCTCAGATGGTGCTTCGAGGTCGTGCTCAGCTGCGCGGTGGCCGAGGTTGATCATTCCGGGATGCCCGAGCCGGTACTCGTAGTCAGGTTCCTGGCGGTGGGAACCTTAGCATCGAGTTCACCGGCAACGCTCCCGACGACGGCATCCCCGGCTGGGCGCCTAGCTCCAGCTGCGGACCGACCAACGGGCCCCCTGATACGCGGCGCGCTGCCCGAGGTCAAGGATGATCCGCACGCGCTGGCCGCGTACATAGCGGGCATTCCAGGCGGCGATAAGAACCGGCTTCTCGGGTTGGTCGCAGCGGACCAGGCGACGAGGGCCCGAATGGAGCTGCTGCGCGGCTTCCGCGGCCGGCCAGCCAGGGCGGCCACCGGCCCCGGCGGACGGTGGCCGAACTCCTAGACAACGCATGGGAGCACCGCCGGCAGCGCGAAAGCGGGCCGCCGCCCAGCGGGCCGCACAGCAGGCCCTCCGAGACCGGCAACGTGCCGACGCCCACCGCAAGCACCTGGACGAGCTAGCCAGGGACCCAGCGGCCGCGTGGGCCGAGGTCGAAAGGCTGATCAACACCAAGGCACCAGCCCAGTACGACATGGCCGTCACGCTGCTCAAGGACCCGGAGGAACTCGCACAACGCACTGGAGGGCAGCCCCAGGAGTTCGGCCGACGCTACACGGCGCTGCGCAAGGCCCACGCGCGCAAGCACGGCCTCATCACCCGGCTCGACCGCGCTCGACTGACCGTGCCGTGACGAGCTGTCCCGGCAGCGATCGGACACCGGCCCGCTTCTGGCGCCCCAGCAGCTCGCGCCTCCCCGCCGAGTTGCTCAACACTCGGCCCGGCATCCGTGGCGTCAGATCGCCCGCATGCGCGATCACCTGGCCCACCGTTTAATAACCGAACAGCGAACTGGTCCGCATCAGGTAGTGGCGAGCCCGCCGGGCGTTATGGTGTGCCCGACCCGGCATAGGCGTTCGTTTACGGACGTGGCCTATCCCGACCGCATCGCCGACCCCGCGCCGAGCCTCCCGGATAGGAACCACTTGCACGCTCCGGCCAGCGTGGTGAACCGAGACGACAACAGCTCTCACGCTCTCCGGCGGGCGGCCTTCTGGCCGCCGCGCCGCAGCCGCCCCCCTTGATCCAGTCGCCGTGGCCACCGAGGGCCACTTCTTCGACGCGTCCGTCGTGGTGCTGCGAGGTGACACGGCATGACCGGCGGCCCCTGCCTGCCGCGACCGCGCTGACCGAGGGCTTCTGGGCGGCGGTCCGCGAGGACCGGCTGGTCGTGCAGCGCTGCGACGAGTGCGGCCGGTTCCGGCACTACCCGCCGGGGCGCTGCCCGGAGTGCACCAGCGCGGCCTGGAGCTGGGCCCCGGTCAGCGGCCGCGGCGTCGTCTACCCGTTCACCGGCAGCCATCAGCCCTTCCACCTGGCGTGGGCCGGCCGGACGCCCTATGTGATGGACACGGTCGAGCTGGAGGAGGGCGTGCGCATGGTCAGCGATCTGCCGGCCGAGGACGCCGACCGGGTGGAGATCGGCAGCCGGGTCGAGGTCTTCTTCGACGACCTGCCCGGCACCGAGGTGACGCTGCCGCGCTTCCGGCTGACCTGATCAGCGGAACGGGTTCGCGACCCGTACGCCCCCGTAGTCCTGCCCGTCGTTGAGGTCTTCGGACAGGACGACCTCACAGCCCAGTGCGCGGGAAGCCTCAATGATCGCCGCGTCCCAGTACGACAGCTGGAACCGCTGCCGCGAGCTCAGGGCCGCCATCATGATCCCGCTCGTGATGTCCTGGACGGGGAAGCGCCGGAACGACTCGACCAGCCGGACGGCCTGCTGGTGCCTGATGGCGTCAGAGCGACTCTCACGGGTTGCCTGCACGTAGAACTCCTGCAGCACCTGCACCGACAACCCCAGATCATGCGCTGCGAGGATGTCGTTGGCGCGCTTCGCTTTGTCCTGCTCCGCTGGGTCGCGGGAGATCGCGTAGAGCAGGACGTTGGTGTCAGCGAACCGCACGATCGTGAACCTGATCGCGGCGCAGCCGGTCGGCGGCGCGGAACCGGCCGATCCCGGCCTGAACCTCACGTTGCTGCGCCTCCAGCCTGCTGAACTCCCTCATCCGCTCGGACACGCTTCGCAGGTAGGCGACGACCAGAGCGCTTACCGACGTGTCGCGTTCGGCGGCGGCAATCCGAGCGTCGCGGTACACGTCATCAGGAACGGAGACAGTGATGTTCTTCACGATTTCACAGTATCACGGTTTCTGTGAACCGATCAGCGACCTGCCGCCACAGGACGTCGACCGGGTGCAGATCGGCAGCCGGGTCGAGGTCTTCTTCGACGACCTGCCCGATACCGAGGTGACGCTGCCGCGCTTCCGGCTGACCTGATGTGACCGTTCACGGGTGGGGTATCCCACTGGCGGCGCAGGGCTGCGGTGAGCTCGGTGGCGCGCTCGTCGGGGAAGAACAGGCGGGCGCCAGCGATCTCCAGCGCGGCGAGCATCCGCAGGCACTCGGCGATCTGCACCTGCCCGGCCGGTGACAGGTGCTCGCGGGTGAGCGGGGTGAGCTGCCCGGGCCCATCAGCGCGGTCCAGCCCGCGGAAGGCCGGCGCGCCCTGGTGGAACAAGGTCGCGTGGATGCGCTGGACCCACCCACGCGGTGTGCTCGGCCCGCAGGTCGTGATAGCGCTCCAGCAGCGCGCGGCACTCCAGGATGTGCGCCGGCGGGATCCAGGATTCGGGGAGCCGGCCACCTGGTACACGCCTCGGCGGCGAACGTGTTATCTTCCGGGCTGCCCAGCCCGGCCAGCCAGCCGCGCCCGGTCGGCTGGGGTGATGGGCGTTACTTCTCCTGTGACCTTCAGATGAACCCGGCGAGGCGGTAGAGCACGAGCGATCCCGCGACTGCGACGTTCAAACTGGCGCCGGTGCCGATCATGGGAATCTCTACCGCCACATCGAGCAGGTCAAGGGCCTCGGGGGGAATGCCCGTCTGCTCGTGCCCCAGCACGGCGATCGTGCGCTGCCGGGCGGCAGGCAGATCGGCCAGCCGAACCGCTTCGTCGGCCAGCTCGACGCCAATGACGCGATATCCGGCCGACCGCTGATCCCGGAGCCACGAGCACGTGTCCCGGCCGGCCCAGTGCACGCAGGCCGGGCGCCGCAGAGTGTTGCCGCGGGCCAGCGCCTCAGGCACCCATGGCAGCCGCGGCACGGCCAGGCACGCGCCGACCGCGTCACAGGTCCGCAGGAGCGTGCCGAGGTTGGCGCCGTGCAGCGGCCACAGCGGCGCCACGATGATGTGGTCCCAGCACCGGTGACTGCGGGCCCTGCGCTGCCGGGCTAGATCCCTGCGGGTCCGGACTCGGATCTGCGGGCCGCTCACCGGCCAGCAGGCCGCTCCAGGCCAGGGAAACAAAATTTGGCGATGCTCACAGGCATGGCGCTTTGCGGCGCACCAGGGCCATCACAGGCAAGCGAGACTTACATAGAAGGGTAACCGATGCCGCGTCCCTCGGCTGAGATCTCGGCGCGGCGCACTCTCATGACCCGCGATGAGGTACGCCACGCTCGCATACTTGACGCTCTGTGCGCAGCACTGCTCACGCGCTGCAGTTGCGGGAGGCCCGTGCTCAGCGATCTGAGCGTCGGTGAAGCTGCCGCCTTAATCAGGGCTGCAGGCTGCCTGGTCAGCCTCGACTACAAGAGGTGATCAATAATCGCTCGGGAGTGGTCAGCCTGACCAGTGTGAGCGATCGGGGCGCCTCGCCGCCGGATTCCACGAAAGCGACCAATTATATGGCTATCAGATTCGAAATATTCATCTGACCTGCGAGCCCCCTTACGGAATCGAACTGTAGACCTTCTCCTTACCATGGACACCAGAGGGCCCTCTGACCAGGGCGCCAATGACCCGTCAAGATGCTTCTACCTGCAGGTTCATAGTCTGAGATCGCTGGGCGCCGCTGCACGTGGCTGGCCGATGGCCCCCAAGATTGGCCCCCATTCCTGGTATCCTGGGACCCATGGCAGCACGCCGCGGATGGGGCGAAGACGGGATCTTCTTCGAGCACGCCGCCTCCTGCCGCGAC
>WNFJ01263786.1_pt1 | contig 26531 bp, 20 predicted proteins | sample 5400461 | NCBI WGS metagenome assembly WNFJ01 (sample SAMN13153349, study PRJNA577476) | soil metagenome | isolation source: 115 cm saprolite on Douglas fir-dominated hillslope | place: USA:California | collected 2013-09-17
CGGGGCGATATTTTCTTTCCATAGATTCTTTTGCACGTCGGAAATGCGTGCCAGTATCCCGTCCTCGCGCTTGCGCTGTTCAGGCGTCAGCTCTTCCGCCAGGCCGGTTCGAGAGAGCGCCAGCATATCCAAGAAAGCCCGGGCGCGGCCGCGTTCTGCTACTTCCAGCGCCTCAGACTCCCGATGAAGCTCAACAAGCAAGTCAACGGTATCCGCATAAATCGCCCGGCTGCTTGCGAAAATGTCCGCCCGGCCGGATTCGGTCTTGAGTGCGCCGACGCGAACGTGTTCCAGCAAACTTATCGAATTCCTATAATGCTCCAATGCCTTTTCGTTGTCCCCGAGGCCGCGTTGGACGTGGCCAATCCGGCTCTCACCTTGCCATTCCCACTGCGGATTGCCTCCCAGCTGGCGAACGAGAGCCAGGGCTCGCTCCTGTGTTGCCAGCGCTTCCTTCAGTTGGCCAAGTGATTCCTGGCTGTTTCCCAGAAGGCTTAGCGTGGTGCCGCTGATTCCCGTGCCCGTGGATTCCTGGATCTTGAGTGCCTGCTGAAGGAGCTCGACGGATTTCTGTGACTCGCCGAGTTTCTCATGAGCCGCGGCCATGTCGGTCAACAGCTCTGCCGTAAAGGCCTGGTTTTCCGGCTTGCTTGCTAGACTCTTCTCGTAATAGTTCAGTGCCGCGGCATAATGTTGCCGGTCCACCTCCCACAAACCCAATGTGAGCAGGCTGGCTTCTTGTGTAACTTTGCCAACATTCTTGACGAGACTCTTCCCAGGCTCATCCTTGAGTTCACGCGCAATTCGCAGCGAATCCTTGAGCGGCCCCTCCGCTTTGTCCAACTCTCCCATCTGGTCGTACAGCACGCCGATGTTCCTCGTTGCCGTCCACTGCATGGGAAGGTCTTTCAGCTCGTGGGCCAGAGCGATAACCTGATTGTAATAGTTGAGAGAATCCTCGTAGCGGCCCATATCGCGTAGCACGCTGGCGATATTGTTGAGCGCCCGGGACAGAGCCTTGCGGTTTCCAGCTTCTCGCGCAAGGGTGAGCACCTGTTCGCATATCTCCAGCGATTCCTGCGTTTGGCCTACGTAGTAATACGCGGAGCCGAGGGACATCATGGACTGCAAGATACGTTGCTTATCCCCGATTTTTTGACTCAGATCGAGCGCCTCTTTTGCCGTCTCCTCGGCTTCCTTCATGTGTCCTTGCATGTTCATCTGCTCGTTGGCTTTCTTTAAGAGCTCATCGATTTGCGCGGCCGGATCAGTTGGCGCGGCGGGGTTGGACGGGGATTGCACCGGTGGAGGAGCAGGAGGCGGCTGTTGCGCTCCGGCGGTTGACAGCAGAATAGCGCAGCAGACGCTGGCCCGCAGCGCCAGATCAATGCAGTTCCGGAGGCCCACAATCATATCGGGCGGCTGACTTAATTTAAGGTTTGCGAATCTTCAACCGGTATTCCCCCACAGGAGACGCAGGGGGCGGTTCTTGGCTGGTGAGTCTAACGCGATAGTCTCCCGGTTGCAATGCCTCCACGGGAAGGCTGACGGCCACGGCGCCATAGGTGTTGCGTTGCAAGTTGTCGACCGTCTCGACGGGACGATTGTCTGCGGTGTCCAGCTCTAACCGAAAACGATTGGATTTTCCTGCAGGCACCTCAACCCAAAGAACCAAGTGTTTTGCTCCAGGGGGGACGCTCACTTCGTTCGGCGCGGCTTGCACATCGCGGGTCGCCTGCAGCATAACCAAAGGCAAATTTCCTTCGGCTTGAATGCTGCTCGCTATTTGACGTTCAAGCGTGGCTCGGGCTTCCCGTTGAGCGCGCAGCTCCGCCGCAGACTGGCTGAGCTGCTGGCGCATTCTTGGCATTTCAGAGAAGTACAGCCAGCCGCTGAACGCGGCCAGCACCACTGCGGCACATGCGCTCGCGGCGAACGATGGAACCAGCCAGCCGCTCCAGATCCAACGGCGCGCCCTGCCTCCCGCTTCTCCAGCCAGCAAGCCCCGGCTGCCGGCGTCGCGCACTCCGGCGATGAACTGCTCGGTGGCCTCTAGCTTATCGAAGCACTCTTCGCACGTGAAGTAATGCTCCTCGAAGGCTTTTCGCTCCTCGGCCCCTAGCTGGTTGCGGACGTACCGCTCGATAATCTCTTCGTCCTCGATCTGCTGATGCATCATATAAAGTGCTCTCTCACCTGCGTTTTGTATCAAGAATTTTTGATGCGGTTGCGCGATCCAGGCGCTTGTAAACCTCGCGAAAATGTTTGAGAGCACGAGACTTCACCAGGCGCACGCGTTCCGGGGCGATCCCCACGCGCCGCGCGATCTCGTGGGTGGGCAATTCTTCGTAATAATGCAAGCGCAGCAGGTCACGCTCCCGCGGCTTCAGCCGCACGATGGTTCGTTCGATGGCGCGCTGTACCTCCGAGTCAAGAAAGAGCTCTTCGTGAGGCGGGGTCGGCAGTTCTGCGTTTTCAGGCTGGGTCGAGTGACCTGCTTGGCGCCGGCGCTGAAACAGTTCATGCAGGACGTTGCGGGTTGTGCCAAGAATGAACGAACCAAGCGACGCTGCTGAGCGCAAGTGGTTTCCGCGGATGGCCTGGAGAACGCGCAGGAAAGTTTCCGCGCGCACGTCCTCGGCGTCATGTGGCAAACGCGATTCCCGGAGCGCCAGGTAATATACCCTCGCGGCATATTTCTCATACAGCGCCGCTTCGGCTCCGGAATGCCCGCTCTGGATGCTTGCGACCAGCTCGGCATCGGCCGCCGCAGGCACCTGCTCCTCCATCATTTTCAGGGCTCTCCCAGCTTTTCTCGGGGAACAGGGGGATTGTAACGCGGAACGCTCCCGTCGGACTCGGATGGCAACAAAATATCTTCAAATGGCCGCGATTCCAAGGATCAACTCCCATCCAAGGCTAATGCTCTAATTTCCTCGATACATTTCGGCCTTCTTGCACACTCCATAAAGAAAAACAGCTTCCGGGCCATTCAGTCTACTTTTTGGCGATGGCGGTGCGCTTTCAGGCTGAAGGTGGCCCCGGAGTGTCGCTTTAGACAGTTAGGGATATTCCGGGGCATCAGACCTTACGAGACCTGCTTGGACATGCAGCACTTCTGATTTAGCAATGCCCCCGAGTGGAGTTCCAGAGAACGGAGAAGCGATCATGAGACCGAACCAACCGGAGTTTTACAGAGGCCTTCTTGGGAAGGCAATTTGGCGAGGGTTGCGCAAGAGCGACGAAGGATCGCGGGAGCGGAACCTCGGTGGTTCGAGAGGTGCATCTCGAAGGATGAAACGGGCTGCCTGCACTCTGTTGTTGTTGGCGCTTGCTGTGAGTGTCGCGCTGGCAGGCCGCGCGGCGCAAAATGGCTCGCCGTTTCCGGCAGTGACGCCTAACACTTCGCTGAATGGTCCGGGAAACGTTTTCTTGACGGCAAACGTGTTCTCTAGTGGAGGAACCGGGACCGTTTTTGTGGCCGTCGCAGATTTCAACGGTGACGGCAAGCTGGACTATGTCACAGCGAACTCCGGAAACAATACGATAGCAGTCGCCCTTGGCAATGGAGATGGAACATTCAGGGCACCTACGAGCACGGGCGTTGCCTGTAATCCGGTTTCGGTGGCGATTGGCGATTTTAATGGCGATGGCAAGCTTGATCTTGCGGTCTCTGCCCGGGGCTGCAGCGCCGGCACAAACGGTGTCACTATTTTGCTGGGAAACGGTGATGGCACCTTCACCGCAAAAGGCACGCTCACCTCTCCGTTGGCAAACCCCTTTTCCGCGGTGGTCGGCGATTTCAATGGCAATGGCAAGCTCGGCCTCGCAGTTGTAGATCAAGGTTTTAGCTCGGATTTCGTGTATTTCTATTCCGGCAATGGGGATGGCACGTTCCAAGCCCCAACTTCAGTGAGTCTCGGGGCTAACGTTAGGGCAAACCAGATCGTGGCAGCCGACTTCAACAAAGATGGCCACTTAGACGTGGCCGTGTCCCACACAGGTGTGTCCTCGTCGTTGTTCGTCATTTTGGGGAATGGCAACGGCACGTTTCAGGCGCCGCGCTCCGTTGCTCTGCCCGCCGGGGGCTGGGGCGTCGCGGTCGCCGACTTCAACGGCGACGGCATACCTGATCTTGTGGCGACGACGCCCGGGGACGCAGGTGTAAGTGTTTTCTTGGGGAAGGGAGATGGCAATTTCACTCCGGTAAACAATCCCGTATCGGGGACCTTGCCCACGACCACCGCTGGTGTGCCTGGTCAAGGACCCAGCACTACCGTGGCCGTGGGCGACTTCAATGCTGACGGCAAGCAGGACGTCATTATCGCTTTGGGTGGCCTCTCCAGCGTCAGTGTGCTTTTGGGTAACGGAGATGGCACGTTGGGACCGCAGTCGCTGTTTGGCACAGCCCCCTACGTGGCTGCAGTGGCCGTGGGGGATTTCAACGGTGACGGCAAGCTCGATTGGGTAGCAGCGACCAACGGTGCCGTTGATTCTGCCACTGTCGCATTGGGCCGCGGGGACGGTACATTCCAGGCAGCGAGGGTTTATGTCAGCGACAACGCTCCCGTCGCGCATGCTTTCGTTGACTTCAACGGCGACGGCATATTGGACATGGTGGTCACGAACTCCCCGGCAAACGATATCAGCATTCTGCTGGGCAACAGCAACGGAACGTTCCAAGCGCCGGTCAATATTCCTTTTTCTGGTTTTCCTGGCGCCCTGATGACAGGTGATTTCAACAACGATGGAAAACAAGACTTCGCTGTGCGCAATGGCTTTGGCAACCCTACCACCGTAGTGGTTTATCTTGGGAACGGAGACGGCACCTTCCAGGCCCCGAAGAGTTCCTCCACTGGCGGCACTGCCGGGGGTGCCATCGTCGTCGGCGACTTCAACGGCGACGGCAAGCTGGATTTGACTGTCTCCAACCATGACGGTGCGACTCCCGATTTTGCCGTCTTGTTGGGCAATGGAGATGGAACGTTTGGAGCGCCGATAATCACCGCCTCGGGCGGGGGATCCATACAGTGGCTCACAGCCGCGGACTTGAACAAAGATGGCCACTTGGACTTGGTCGTCATGGACAATACGAACGGCGACGTCGCCATCTTCCTAGGTAAAGGCGATGGCACGTTCCAGGCACCCACGACGCTTGCCAGACAATTTGCCAACGTAGCCGCGGTGGGAGACTTCAATAATGACGGCAACCCAGATCTTGTGGTCACTGCGGCCAATGGTGCCTTCGTTTACCTAGGCAGAGGTGACGGCACATTCAATGCGCCGCTCACCGTAAATCTTGGCTCTCCCCCGCCCGGGGGACCGACTTGGGTGGCGGTGGCCGATTTCAATTTGGACGGCAAGCCGGACTTCGTGGTGGGTGAGGCGCCGCTTAGAGGAGTCAATAACGGGTACCAGGGGGTGCAGTTGTTGCTGGGCAACGGCGATGGCACGTTCCAGCCTGTGCAGGATTACCTGGCTGGCGCAGGAAATGATTTCTGGCAGCCGTCTATCGGCGACTTCAACCGCGATGGAGCGCCTGACGTCGCCGTGCTGGATCTTCAGAACTCCATTCTTGTTCTACTGAATCAGACTCCGCCGCCGATCGCTGTTTCGCCCGGGAGCCTGAGTTTCGGCAACCAGCTCGTGGGAACCACCAGCAGCGCCCTGACAATCAAGGTGAGCAACAATGGCAGTACTGCCACGACCATCGGTGTCAGCATCAGCGGGAATTTTGCCCAGACCAACAATTGCCCGATGAGCCCGGCAACTCTGGCCGCAGCGGCGAGCTGCACGATCAGTGTAACCTTCAAGCCCACGGTCACCGGGCCGCTCACCGGCTCGGTCACGGTAACTGACACGCTGCCGGGCAGCCCCCAGATTGTCACGCTCAGCGGCACAGGTGTTGCTCCCGTCGTGGCATTGGGCGGAACCAGCATTAGTTTTGGCAGCCAGATTGTGGGCACGAGCAGCGCAGTGCAGATGGTTACGCTCTCCAATACTGGCACAGCGACGTTGACCATTTCGAGCATCGCCATTACGGGCACGAACAGTGTAGACTTTTCTCAGACGAACACCTGCGGCGCGAGTGTCGCCGCCGGGGCGAATTGCTCCATCAGCGTCACTTTCAAGCCCACTGCCACGGGAAGCCGTTTGGCAAGCGTCACCATCACGGACAATGCCAGCGGCAGCCCGCAGAGCGTCTCGCTCGCTGGCACGGGCGTCGCTCCAGTGGTGAGCTTTGGAGGTACCACAACGCTGACCTATAGCGGGCAGCCGGTTGGCACCAGCAGCGCGCCGCAGAGCGCGACGCTGACAAACACCGGCAACGCGGCGCTCACGATTACGAGCATCGCCATTACCGGCGCGAATAGCGGTGATTTCTCCGAGACCAACACGTGTGCAGCGAGTCCATCCACTCTCGCAGCGGGAGCGAACTGCATGATTAGCTTGACTTTTAAGCCTACCGCTAGTGGTGCTCGAAATGCTGCTCTGAGCGTTACCGACGATGCAAGCGGCAGTCCACAAAGTGTCTCGCTCGTAGGGACGGGAACGGCTGCCGCCCCGGCTGTCGGTCTTTCACCTACGAGCCTCACGTTTAGCGGCCAGCTCGTGGGCACCAACAGCGCAACACAAGTTGTGACTTTAACCAACACCGGGAACGCGGCGCTGGCAATTACGAGCATCACCATTACTGGAACAAATAGCGGAGACTTCACTCAGACGAACACCTGCGGCGCGAGTGTGGCTGCTGGGGCGAATTGCTCTATCAGTGTGACTTTCAAGCCCACAGCGACGGGGAATCGAGCCGCGAGCGTTACGATTACGGACAATGCTCCCGGCAGTCCACACAATGTTGCTCTTACCGGTACGGGCACAGCTCCGGCCGTGACGCTGGCGCCCACGAGCCTGAACTTTGCTGGGCAACTAGTCACCACCGCAAGCGCAGCGCAAAACGTGACGCTCACCAACAGCGGAACAGCGACCTTAAACATCACGAGCATCGCCATTACTGGAACAAATGGCGGCGACTTCTCTGAGACTAACACTTGCGGCGCGAGTGTTGCCGCAGCCGCGAACTGCTCGATCAGCGTGACGTTTAAGCCGACTGCGACAGGAAACCGCGCGGCAAGCGTGACGATCACCGACAACGCTTCCGGAAGCCCGCAGGCGGTTCCCTTGAGTGGCACGGGAACAGACTTTACGATCGATGTGGCCACCGGGGGTTCGAACACCGCTACCGTTAATCCAGGGCAGCCCGCGACATATAACCTGCAGGTCGCACCTGTGAGCGGGTTCAACGGAACCGTGGCGCTCAGCTGCTCCGGGGCGCCGTCCGAGACGACTTGCACACCGGCACCTGCTTCAGTGACGCCGAATGGAACTGTGGCGTCGGCATTTACGGTGAACGTAACGACGACGAAGCCGTCGATCCTTGTTCCGCGCGGAGTACCTCCAAGGTATCCACCGTTGACATGGATGCGGATAGCTATGCCCCTGATATTTGCGCTGACGCTTATGGCGCTGCTGACGAGGCTGACTGCTGTCAGGCCGCGCACGAAGTGGGCTCTCGCACCCGCGATGGTTGTCCTGCTGGGCGCATTTGTTTGGGCGAGCGGCTGCGGAGGCGGTGGCGGGGGTGGAGGCAATCACGATCCGGGAACGCCCGCGGGCACTTACACACTGACAGTGACAGGAACTTCGGGTAACGTGAGCCACACAATGAAACTGACGCTGAAAGTGAATTAATGAGGTGACGAAAGCCTTTGGAAGGGCTTGCCAAACATCTGGCAAGCCCTTTCTCTTTCCAAACGTGAGTCAGCGAGAGAGCTTCTTTGTTCGAGCCGAGATTCGCTGGGAAATCCTTTTCAAACCAGCCAGAAAAAGTCTGCCCATTTCGAAGCAAAAGGCTGCCCGGCGAGAGAAGAACTGTGCGAGCGGAGTTTGCTTCATGCGATAGCTGCAGCTTTACTTGACGGGCGGAGCTTCCCACCATAGAGTCTCCGCAATCCTTACGCGCCTTCGGCCAACGGTGCGGGCTGAGGAATATTTTTGAGCAGGGACAGACACTGAGGTGATTGTGGCCAACGAAGCAAGCACCCCTGTACCACCCTCCGAAGTCAATATAATTCACAAAGTGCGAGTGCGGATTATTCCATTTGTTTTTGTCCTCTACGTTATTTCTTTTCTTGACCGCATCAACATCGGCTTTGCAGCGTTGACGATGAACAAGGAACTGGCGATCACCAGCAAGCAGTTTGGGCTGGTGGCGGGAATTTTCTTTTTTGGGTACTTCCTGTTTGAAATTCCGAGCAATCTATTGCTGCACAAGCTAGGAGCACGGATTTGGATCGCGCGCATCCTGATTACCTGGGGAATCCTCGCCACTCTGACTGGCCTTGTGCATTCGGTGCAGCAATTGTATGCGGTGCGTTTTTTGCTGGGGCTGGCGGAAGCGGGATATTTCCCGGGAATCGCTTTGTACCTGACGTACTGGTTTCGCCAACGGGAACAAGCGCAGGCCATTGCGCTGTTTCTGGCCGGCATACCTGTCACCAGCATACTGGGTGCTCCGGTTTCCACGTTCATCCTGGATCATGTGCACTGGTTGAGCATCAGCAGTTGGCGGTGGCTACTGATTCTGGAGGGAATTCCGGCCGTAGTTGGCGGTGTGCTCACGTACTTTCTGCTGCCCAACCGGCCGACAGAAGCAAGATTTCTCGCTCAGCATGAAAAAGACTGGATTGCGGCGGAACTGGAACGCGAACACAGGGAAAAGCTGGCGAGCCATAACATCTCAGCGGGGCGAGCTCTTCTGAACAGGAGGGTGTGGCATCTTGGCCTGATCGGATTCACCTTGAATGTCGGCATGTACGGGATGAACTTTTGGATGCCGCAACTGGTGAAATCACTATCGAGCGGAATCTCCAACAGTCTGATCGGACTGCTGTTGATGATTCCCCATCTTGTAGGTTTGCCCGTAATGGTGCTGGTGTCGGGGAGTTCCGATCGCAAGCAAGAGCGGAGATTTCATGCGGCGATCCCAGCCATTGCCGCTGGCATTGCTCTCGCGTCGTTGGGGCTGACTCATTCCATTTTCCTAACGATCCTGCTGCTGTCGTTTGCTGCGCTCGGGATCTACAGCGTTTACGGTCCTTTCTATTGTTTGCCGGGGGATTTCCTGACGGGGTTTGCGGCCGCGTCGGGAATTGCGTTGGTCAGTTCGGTTGCGAATCTTGGTGGATTTGTAGGACCTTACGCGATTGGTTGGATAAAGGACCAAATAGGCAGCTTATATGGCGGACTGGCGGTGGCGGGCGTTTCCTTGTTCGCTTCTGCGACACTGATGTTGCTGCTTCCGCGAAGACTACGCGGCAACGTAAGTGCAGGGTGAGCGCCGAGCGGCTCTGAACGCGGTGATGCATACCGCATCAGCGCAAGACGCGTGTTTTGCCGCTTCCGGCTCGAGGTATATAGTTAAAAAGGGCGTATCGCACGCGGCGCAGCGTGCGGCCCAGTGCGACATCTAGAGGGCACTTTTGGCGCCCGACTGACGTTTTCAGTCACCGCAAAGGTAATTCGAACGGATGGCCTCAGACATCAGCAAGCATTTGGATCGCGCGAAGCGCTTCCTGGAGAAGAACCGCGTCGAGGATGCCATCGAGGCGTATCTCGCTGTCCTGGACGAGGCGCCGCAGCATCAGGAAGCGACGCAGGCGCTGGGCGATCTCTACGCGAGGATGGATCAGCCGGACCGCGCAGCGGTCTACTACGGTCTGCTGTTTGATTTGCTGGTCGAACCCAAGGATGAGACCAAAGCTCTCGCGATCTACAACCGCTTTCTGCGTTCGAATGCGTCACAGCAGGCGCCTGAGCGCATCGCTCGACACGCGTTCCTGCAGCAAAGGCAAAACCATCCCGACGAAGCCATCGAGCAATACACGAAAGCCGCGGAACTGTTTTCCGCGGCGGGCCGCGATGAAGACGCGCTTTTCTGCTGGGAGCGGATCGCGCAGCTCGATCCGGAGAATCTGGCTCGGCAGCTTCATCTCGCGGAAGCGGGCGAGCGCAGCGGCAAGAATGCCCTGGCCGCGCGGGCGTTCCTCCGCGCCGGGCAGCTCGCTACGGCAAGCGGCGCTGCGGCCGACGCGCTGCAGCTGCTTGGCCGGGCCTACAAACTGGCTCCGCAAGAACGCAGTGTCGGGCTGCTCTATGCCCAGGCAAACCTGCAGGCCGGCAACGCCGTGCGCGCCGCAGCTTTGCTGGAGCCGTTTGCCAAATCGGAAACGGACACGGCGTTTCTCGTCACTTACAGCGACGCCTTGATGCGATCAGGGAATCTGGAGAGCGCGCGCGAGCTGCTCGACCGGCTTCTCCGCGAGAGAAACGAAGGGATGACGCAGCTATTCGACCTTGCAGATCGCTACGTGGCCGCGGGACAGGACCAGAAAGCGACGGAGATCCTCCTGACGCTCAAGCGGCGGATGTTTGCGGACAAACGGCAAAATGATTTCGTCGCCTTGATGGACGGCGTGGGCGCCAAGCACATGCAGTCGCAGGCGATCCTTGAATTCTGGGCTTCCCTGCACAACGAATTGAATCGTGAATCTCAATATTTTGAGGTGCTGATCAAGCTATTCGATGTGTACCTGACGTCGGGAAACGTGCCGAAGGCGGCGGAGTCTCTCGAGAAGCTAGTGGATATCGATGCGTACGACTATCGCAATCAGGAACGGCTCGAACTGCTTCGCGGACGAGTGGATGAGGCGCACCTGAAACGGATTGGCAGCCGGCTGATGAAATCGGGGATGACCACGGCAAGCCACCCAGCACACACTTCGCCGCAACAGGGTGTGCCGGGGGCCTCTCCCGGGAGTGAAGAGGGCAGGCAGGCGCAGGCGCTTGAAGACTTAATCGTGCAGACAGAAATTTTTCTGCAGTACTCGCTGCAAAACAAGGCCCTGGAGCGTTTGCAGAGAATTGCGGCAATGTTTCCCGGGGAAGAAGAGCGGAGCGCGCGGCTAGCGAATCTCTATCAGACGGCAAACTGGTGGCCGCCGGGCGCGCCCAAATTGAAGACGGGGACTCCTCCGCAGCAGCCTGCGGCGGCTCCGCCAGCGGCACCTGTCCCGGAAGTGCCGGTCACTTCCAGGACGGGGGTCTATTCGGCGGAGACGCTGCGCGATCTGGCGAAGATTTCCGAAGTCAATCAGAAGATTTTCCGCCAGCAGACGCCGCGGGCGATGCTGAACACGGCGGTGAGCGAAGTCGGCGCGTATTTGCATGGAACGCGCGCCCTGGCAGTCGTTGGCGCGCCGGGGCGTCCGCCGGAAATGGCGGCGGAATTTTGCGCCTCAGGCGTGAAGGCTGCGGCGGGCGCACAGGTCGTGCTGCTGCTGGCGCACATCGAGAAGGCGGAGCCGGACGAATTGGGCGGGCTAGTGGTGGAAGCGACCGAGGGATCGATACTCAGAGATCTGGGGCTGGCTACGGCGCTAGGCGTGATGATCACGGATAAGGAAACGCAAAATCCGGCGGGGATGTTGATCGTTGGGCATGCCGGCGAGCACAAGTGGAAGCCGAACGAGGCGTACTTTCTGCAGGCGATTGGCGACCAGATGCTGATGAGCGTTAGCCACACGCGGCTGCGCTCGTTGGTGCGGCGCATGGGCGTTTCGGATGAGCGCTCAGGTTTGCTGAGCCGGAGTTCGTACCAGAGTTGTCTTCTAACGGAAGCGGACCGCGCCCGGACACAGGGGACGCCGCTAGCGCTGACGATTCTGCAGATTGACCGCGGCGCGGAGATTTTGCGGCAACAAGGGGAATCGCCGCTGGAACGCTTTTTGGAGCAGTTGGCGCGGTCGTTGCAATCGATCGTGCGGCAGAACGATGTGCCGGTGAAATATACCTCGTGGTCGCTGGCGTTCATTTTGCCGGATACGACGCTCGCTGGCGCGCAGAATCTGGCGGATAAATTGCGCCGGGCCGCTTCCGGGCTGCGGCCGCCGTGGGACTCGACGCAAATTACGCTGAGTGCCGGAATTGTCGAGGCCGTGCCGAAGCACGAGTACGACAGTGAAGACATCGTGACGGATTTGATCAACCGCGCGGAGTTTTCGATTGAAGAGGCGCGGAAACGCGGCGGGGATACCGTGGTCGCGCTGGAAACGCCCAAGTTGTGACTCGTGCCTGGTGACTCGGAACCTTCGATGGCTTCACACAGGATAACCATCGTTCCAGGGAAACTCAGATCAGAGGAATAGGGGAGAGAAGTATGTTTCCGACGGATGTGGTGATTGTGGCAGGAGCGCGGACGCCTATGGCGCGTTATACCGGCGCTTTTTCGGAGGTGAGCGCGATCGATTTGGCAGCGCATGCTTCGAAAGAGGCGATTCGGCGATCGGGTGTCGATCCGGGAGAGTTTGACCACGCGATTTTTGGTAATGTGATGCAGACCAGCGCGGATGCGCTCTATGGCGCGCGGCATGTGGGATTGAAAGCTGGGCTGAAAGTCGAAACACCGGCTGTAACTGTCAACCGTTTGTGCGGGTCAGGGATTGAGGCGATCGCCCAAGCAGCGCACCGTTTGTTGCTCGGCGAAGCGACGATGGTGCTTGCCGGCGGAATGGAGAACATGACGCAGGCGCCGTTTGTGGTTCGAGGGGCGCGGACGGGATTGAAGCTGGGAGGCGGAGTGCTTGAGGATTCGTTGATGGCGGGCCTGACCGACACGTATTGCGGATTGCCAATGGCGCTCACGGCGGAAAAACTCGCAGAACAGCATGGTGTCACGCGGAAGGATGCCGATGCCTATGCGCTGCGCAGTCAGCAGGCGGCGGATGCGGCTTATAAAGCGTGCCGCATCAAGGAAGAACTTATCGCGGTGGAGGTGAAGCAAGGGAAGAAAACGAGTATGGTGAGCGAGGACGATCACCGGCGACCCGAAACGACGATGGAAACGCTGGAAAAGCTTCCGCCGTCGTTCAAGAAAGATGGAATCGTCACCGCGGGAAATGCCAGCGGGATTGTGGATGGCGGGGCTGCAGTGGTGGTGACGAGAGAAAAGATCGCGAAGGAGCGGGGACTGAAGCCGGTTGGACGCATCGTGTCGTGGGCGGTGGCAGGCGTGGATCCGAGCATCATGGGGATTGGACCGGTGCCGTCTTCGCAGAAGGCGCTAAAATTCGCCGGCCTCACACTCGAGCAGATGGATCGCGTGGAAGTGAATGAGGCCTTTGCGGCGCAATACCTTGCCGTGGAAAAAGTGCTGGGGCTGAATCGCGATAAGACGAATGTGAACGGCGGAGCGATTGCACTGGGGCATCCGCTGGGAGCATCGGGAACGCGGCTGGTGATTACGATTTTGAATGAGCTGCGGCGGAATGGATTGCGGTATGGGCTGGCGACCGCGTGCATCGGCGGCGGGCAGGGAATCGCGATGATCGTCGAAGCCATGGGAAATTCGTGACTGGATAGTCCAGAGCGGGTGGTCGCGGTTTCGAGCGGTTCGCCTTTTCCAACTAAGGTTTCTGATAGACTTTCCCTTCTATTGCCGGGTGGCCTCCCGAGAGTGGGCCGGCGAGAGTTCAATTGAGGAAAAAATGGTGATTCGAAGAGTGGGTGTCGTCGGGTGTGGGCTGATGGGTTCGGGGATTGCGCAGGTGTCGGCTACGGCTGGATTCGAAACCGTGGTGCGGGAGGTGAGCGCGGAGTTGGTGGAGAAGGGGATGAAGGGCATCGAGAAGAATCTGAATCGGTTGGCCGAGAAAGGCACGATTACTGAAGCCGTGAAAGGCGAAATCCGGGGCCGCTTGAAGGGCACTACTACCCTCGAGGATCTGAAGAATTGCGACGTTATCGTGGAAGCCATCATCGAGCAGTTGCCTGCGAAACGGGAACTCTTCAGCGCGCTGGACAAAATCTGCCCGCCAGCGACGATTTTCGCGAGCAACACGTCTTCGTTGACGATTACGGAAATCGCAACGGCGACGAAGCGGCCGCAGCGTTTCGTAGGGCTTCATTTCTTCAATCCCGTGCCGGTGATGAAGCTGGTCGAAGTGGTGCGGACGATCGCGACGGACCCTGCCGTGTATGAAGAGATCGTAAAGTTTGGCACAAAGCTCGGCAAAACGGCAGTGCGCGCGAACGACAGCACGGGCTTCATCGTGAATCGGCTGTTGGTGCCCTACCTTCTGGACGCGATTCGCGCGCTGGAAGAGGGCGTCGGCTCTATCGAGGACATCGACAATTCCATGAAGCTGGGCTGCGGGCACCCCATGGGACCGCTGACGTTGCTGGATTTCGTGGGGCTGGATACGACCTATTACATTTCTCAAATAATGTTTGATGAGTTCAAGGAACGACGATTCGCGGCGCCGCCGCTGCTCAAGAGAATGGTGCTGGCGGGATGGAACGGACGGAAATCCGGACGTGGGTTCTATGATTATTCGGATCCGCAGAGTCCCAAGGCGCAGAAGTTTTAGAAGTCTAGATGATGGGTTCGAAGCTCGAAGGATGGACATGGGTTACGAAAATATTCTGTATGAGAAGAAAGACGGAATTGCGTACATCACCTTCAACCGGCCGAAGGTGCTGAATGCGCTGAACCGCAAGACGGTGGAAGAACTCCAGCATGCTCTGCTCGACGCGCGTGGCGATGAGGCTGTTCGGGTTCTGATTCTCACCGGCGCGGGAGAAAAATCTTTTGTGGCGGGCGCGGACATCGGCGAACTGGCGGTGCAGACGCCTGTAAGTGGCAAGGGATTTTCCTTGTACGGGCAAAGCGTTTTTCATTTGCTGGAAACGATAGGGAAGCCGTCGATTTGCGCGATCAATGGATTTGCGCTTGGTGGCGGCTGCGAGCTGGCCCTTTCCTGCACGATTCGAATCGCGAGCAAGACGGCGAAGCTGGGACAACCGGAAGTAAAACTGGGAATACTTCCCGGTTATGGTGGATCGCAGCGGCTGGCGCGGCTGTGCGGCAAGGGCGTGGCGCACGAGCTTTGCCTTACCGGCGAGATGATCACGGCGGAAGAAGCGCAGCGCATCGGGCTGGTCAATCATATTTACGAACCGACGGAGCTGATTCCCGCCGCGGAAGCCATGGCCAAAAAGATGATCGCCAACGGGCCCATCGCCGTGAAATTCACGATGGAAGCGATTGAACGCGGTTTGGAAATGCCGCAGGAAGAAGGATTGTTCCTGGAGGCAACGCTTTTCGGAGTGGCTTGCGCAACGGAAGATATGCGCGAGGGCACCAAAGCATTTTTGCAGAAGAGGCCGCCGCAATTCAAGGGGAAGTAAAGAAGTAGTCTAAATAAGAATAGAGAATGACGCGGATTTGGAGATGGGAGAAAAATTACAACCCGGCAAAATTAGCGGCGATCTGAGCGCGGCAGGACTGCGATTTGGGATTATAGTGAGCCGGTTCAACAGTTTTATCACCGAGCGGCTTCTTGCGGCGGGCGTGGATGCGCTGGAACGAGCAGGCGCAGCCAGCAAGGATGTTGAGGTTGTGCACGTTCCGGGGGCGTTCGAATTGCCGTTGGCTGCAAAAAAAATGGCCGCGACGGGGAAGTACGACGCGCTGATCGCCATCGGTTGTGTTCTTCGCGGCGAAACGACACACTACGATTACGTTTGTTCGGAGACAGCACGTGGATTGCAGCTTGCACAGATGGACAGCGGCTTGCCAATCATATTTTGCGTACTGACCTGCGACACACTGGAGCAGGCCGTCGACCGCGCAGGCCTCAAGGGCGGCAACAAAGGATTCGAAGCGGGGCTGGCGGCCATCGAAATGGCTCAGTTGTCACGCAAGCTTCGGGGCGCCGATTCGAAAGTGGCACCTGCCGGAAAGCCGCGGCGCCAGTAACGTGTCGCTGCGCACGAAATCCCGCGAATTTGCCATGCAGATGCTATTCCAGTGGGACATGAGCAAGCAGGATTTTGATAAGCTGGAAGCAAAATTCTGGAAAAGTGCGAAGGCCGCGGACAAAACGCGCGCATTCGCGAACCAACTCTTCGAAGGTACGGCGAAAGACGTCACAGCTCTCGATGCGATCATCGTCAAGCACACCGAGAACTGGCGTTTCGAACGGCTGGCGGCCATCGATCGCGCCATCTTGCGGCTGGCGATTCATGAAATGAGCGGTTCGGAGACGCCTCCGAAAGTCGTCCTGAACGAAGCCGTGGAACTGGCTAAGAAGTTTTCTTCCGAAGAGGCCGGATCATTCGTCAATGGCATCCTCGACTCGCTCCATAAGTCGTTGCAAGTAAAGTAGTTACATTTCTGGCGGTTCCTCCATCATAGCAGGCAAGAGAATTCTTGACGCCCTGCGCCGAAACTTTACGGCGGGCCTGGTGTTTGATTTCGTAAGTGTGGTGGTGACTCCAGGAATAACTTAATAGGAGAGACTTATGAAAGCAGAACTCATAGTCCGCCGAGGTGTGCTCGCATTTGCTTTTGCAGGTTTGTTCACCGGTGGTGCGTACGCGCAGAGCCAGGATCCGACTCCGCAACAACAGGACGTTCAAAGCGACAAGAAAGAGATTCGAAACGATAAGACGGATCTCGCGAAGGACCGCGCGGATCGCAACGCTGACCAACGTGACATCAATCACGACAAGCGCGACCTCAGCAAAGACCGCGCCGACCGCAACGCGGATCAGAAAGATATCAATCACGACCGCCGCGATCTGAACAAGGACCGCGCGGATCGCAACGCGGATCAGCGCGACATCAACAAAGACAAGGGCAAGCTTGCGAGCGACGTGAAGCAATATGGAGCCAATAGCACTCAGGCCCAGGCCGACCGCAAGGATCTCCGCGCCGACCGCACTGACCGGAATAAGGACCAGCGCGACATCAATCACGATCGCACGGACTTGAACAAGGACCGCGTGGATCGCAACGCGGATCAGCGCGACATCAACCATGACAAGAAAGACCTGGCCACCGACCGCAAAGATCGCAACAAGGATCAGAAGGATATCAACAAGGACAAGAAAGACCTGCACAAGGACCGCAAGGATCTGAGACAGGATCGCAGGGGACACAAGTAAGTTTTGTTTTGCGAAAAAAAAGGGCCGCGCGGAGCGAAACCGTGCGGCCCTTTTTTCGTTTGCCAGAGATGTCTTGACTCAGACGCGAATCGTGCCCTCGAAAACTTTCACGGCCGCGCCGCTTACACGCGGGACGAGAGTCTTGCCGGATTTGCTCACTTCCACTTCGAGGTGGCTGGGTCGGCCCATTTCCACGCCCTGCAGAATGCTCAAAGTATGGCCCGGCGCGAGTTTCCCGTTTCGTACGAGGTACGCGCCCAGCGAACCGGCAGCGGAGCCCGTCGCGGAATCTTCGTAGAGTTCCCAGGGCAACATCCCGCGGGAGAAGGCTTTTCCATTGCCGCCCAGAGTGAAGCAGTACGCCATCGTGGCGTTTTTTCCCTGAAGCTGCCGAAGCTCGGTCATGTTCATGACGATTTTTCCCAGCGCGGCGCGATTGCGCAGCGGGACCATGAGGTTGAATATGCCTGTGGATACAAACTCTGGCTCGAGTTTAGGGTCGAAATCTTTCGGCGAAAGCCCCAGCGCCAGTGCGAGTTTTTTCTTGTTGATTCTCGCGGGCTTAAAAATCGCTTCTTTCTGCGTCATAGTGACGCGCTGCGGGCGGCCGTCTTTGAATCGGATTTCCACCGGCAAAACTCCGGCGCCAGTCTCTTGCAGGACATGGACGCCGCCATCCTGCGCGGGCACGACGCCCAGTTCCGCGAGCAAGAACCATGTTCCAATCACGGGATGTCCGGCGAGCTTGAGTTCTTCCTTGGTGGTGAAGATGCGCAGCCGCGCAAGTGCTTCTTCGTCTGTCGGTTTTTGCACGAAGACCGTCTCTGAAAGATTCATTTCGCGCGCAATGGCGAGCATTTGATCGTCCGAGAGACCGTCGCCGTCCGTAAATACGGCGAGCGGATTGCCTTCAAAGCGGCTGTTTGTGAAGACGTCCAGGGTGTAGAAGCGGTGTTCCATAGCTGGTCGTAGATCGCCCCAAAAAGTTGATTGCAGCTTCAGATGTGCTCGAGCTGGGCGACTGTCCTTTCGTTGGTGATATTGCCGGTGTTCAGCGTCGTTTTTGGCTCGATTAGGATAACGTGGACCTCGTCGTCCGCAACGGGGCAGTGCTCGACGCCGTGCGGGACGACTATGAATTCGCCTTCGCGCACCAGTCGTTCGCGATCGCGGAACTTCATGCGGAAAGAGCCCTTCACCACGAGAAAAAGTTCGTCTTCATTCTCGTGATGGTGCCAGAGAAATTCTCCCTTGAACTTGACGGCCTTCACCAAGCAATCATTGACTTCGCCAACGATGCATGGCTTGTAGTGCTCGGAAATAAGGTTGAATTTTTCTTTCAGGTTAATGGTGTTCATAGGGCACCTATAGTTCGTGAACGATTTGACTTACGGTGCTCAGAACGCGTCGCGTCGTTTCCGCCTTGGACGTTTCCGAGTAAACCCGCAGGACGTTCTCCGTGCCTGAGGCACGCACCATCACCCAGCCGATTTCGCCGAGGTACAATTTGATGCCGTCCATGTCCTCACGGCGGACAACCGTCCAATCGAGGATGCAGCTCAGGTTGCCGTCAGAAAAGTGTGCCACAGCTCTTTCCTTTTGTTGTTGCGTCACTTCGAGGTCCACTCGGCCATAATGGTATTCGCCGAATTTCGCATGGAGCCCAGCAAGCAATTCTCCCAGCGACTTCCCGTGCCAAGCCATCAGTTCTGCCAGGAAGAGCGCGGAAACCGTGGCATCACGTTCCGGCAGGTACAGGCTGGTGCCGATCCCGCCGCTCTCTTCGCCGCCGATCAGAATGTTCTGTTCGAGCATCAGCTCGCAAATGTATTTGAAGCCGATGGGCACTTCATGAAGTTTCCGTCCGAATTTTGCCGCGAGCTTGTCGATGAGTTTGGTGACGGAAAAAGTCTTCGCGATGTCTCCTGGTAACCCGCGTGTGCCAGCAAGGTGCCAGACGAGCAGCCCAAGTATCTGGTGGGGATTGATGAACGCGCCTTCGCGGTCGATGGCGCCGATGCGGTCACCGTCCCCGTCGGCGCAGAAGCCGGCATCGTATTTTCCGGCGCGCACGGCCTGCCGTAGCGCTTCGATGTGCGGCTCGATCGGTTCCGGATGCACGCCACCGAAACGCGGATCGCGCGTACCGCGAATTTCGTCGCAGGAGATTCCATTGCGCCGGAAGAGCTCCGGCAACAATCCTGCCGCCGAGCCGTGCATGGGATCGAAGACGAAGCGCAACTTCGCATCCCGCAAACGCTTCCAGTCCACCAGTTTTTCTAGCGCGTCGAGATAAGGGCCACGTGGTTCGAGAGAGTGGATCAGGTCGCAGCGCGGCGGCAGAGGCGGCTCGCCGTTCCGCAACACAACTTCGAGCTCCTTTTCGATCTGCGCAACGATCGAGGGAAGCGCGCTGCTGCCGTAGCTGGCTTTGTACTTGATGCCGTTCCACCGATAAGGATTGTGGCTTGCCGTGATGACGATTCCCCCGGCAGCGCCGCGGTGTCTCACGAGATAGGAAATCGCCGGCGTAGGACAGGGCTTGTCCGTAAGCCAGACGGGAGTTCCTGTGCTACTGAGAGCCTCGGCGACCGCAGCGGCAATGCGATCGGAAGCATAGCGATGGTCGTAGCCGACGAGCACGCCCTTGCGGGCATCTTCGCCTCGAACCACGTAACGCGCGATGCCGTGCGCGACGATTCGCGCATTCGCGAAAGTAAAATCCTCCGCGATGATGCCGCGCCAGCCGTCGGTTCCAAATTTGATTGCGGTCATTGGGGGACCGAGGAAAGTATACGCGAAGCGATATCTCCCCCAAACAGCCGCATTGGCCGTGTTAATGGGGGGGCGCTCACGTCCTGAGGACCGCGAGCAGGGGCCAGGCCGTCACTATAAAAGGTTCCTTAGATTTTTTTCTTCCAGCCATTTGACGATTTTTCCGACATCCTGCGCGCGATCGCGAGGGCAGACCAACAGCGCGTCGGGTGTCTCCACGAGTACGAGATCGCGAACGCCAATCGCGGCGATGAATTTGGAAGGGCTCCACATAAAATTGCCTTCGGCATCTACAGCGTGGCCTTTGCCGGCCAGGACGTTTTCGCCAGGTCGCTTCGCGAGGAGCTCATAGACGGCAGCCCACGAACCAATATCGCTCCAGCCGACTGCAACCCGCGCTGGTCCTTCCTGACGAGTGGCGGGCTCGAGGATGGCATAGTCCACGGAAATGTTTTCGAGCTTTGGATAAGTGGCGCGCAGCTTGCCTTCGTAGGCGCGCGTGCCAATGGACGCAGCGAGTTTCTCCACCGCCGCGTGAGTTTTGGGCAGGAATTTTTTTAGGTTGGCGAGAAACGTCGAAACGCGCCAGAAAAACATTCCGGCATTCCACAAATAGCTGCCGCACCATACATACTCCTTGGCCAGGGCCAGTTCCGGCTTTTCGGTGAACCGCCGCACGGCAAAAACAGGAAACTCGTGCGAAGCGATTGGCTCGTTGACACGTTCGACGTACCCAAAGCCCGTTTCCGGACGGGTCGGCGGGATGCCAAGCACAACCATGCGCTCCTGTTCGCGAGCCGCGTGCAGGGCGGCGCTTACGATTCGGCGATATTTCTCCGGTTGTGCGATGAAATGATCGGCGGGCAGCACAGCCATCAGCGCGTCGCCGTGTGCGGCGTGGCGGACATGAATGGCGGCGAGGGCGATGGCAGCCGCAGTGTTTCGTCCAAGAGGTTCGGTCAGCACGCGCTTGAGTGCCGCGGCCGGAAGCTGCTTGTGGACCGCGGCAGCTTGTTCCCCGTTTGTGACTGTCCAGATGCGCTCCGCGGGAATCAGCGGCCGCAAACGACCGACAGTTTGCTCCAGCATCGTATCTTTGCCGGTGATATTGAGCAATTGTTTCGGAGTGCGCGTCCGGCTGCGCGGCCAGAATCGCGTGCCCCTGCCCCCGGCAAGAATCACACCGTGTGTTGTTAATTTTTCCATTGCCCGCTTCCTGCGTCAGCTAAAGACAGTCTTTGCAATCTCATTCTCAGAAAGACCCTGACGCCTAAGGTCTGCTTTCAGCTTTCCCAAGTCGGGAACGTATGTTCTCAGCAGTTTTGTTGGCTTCTTAGAACTCAACGTGAAAGGCCCAAGCCCCGCGGGAATCAGCCAGCACTCGCCGGGTTGATACTCTGCCGAACCATTCGTCCACGAGAGGTGGCCGCCTCCAGAAAGAATCACGAACAGGTCAAAATGCTCACTGTCCGATTGAATCTCAATTTGGGCGAAGTTTTTCCATCTTTCTGTTGCGAAATAGCGGCACGCCACAAGCAGCAATTTCTGGAACCCATGCTCGCGTAAGGGGATTCGCGAAACTTTACCCGCAATTGGGCGGCCGAACTGAATTACATCTAGGGCCTTCTGGATGTGTAGTTCACGTGGTTTGCCCTGCGCATCCACGCGCCCGTAGTCGTATACGCGATACGTCAAGTCAGAATACTGTTGGACCTCGCAAAGCACCATTCCTTTGCCAATGGTGTGCGGCGTACCCGAAGGGACGAAGAAGGAGTCGCCTGGTTGCACATGCCAGTGAACGAAGAGGTCTTCAATTGTGTTATTACTGACCGATTCGAGAAACTTCGCTTTGTCTGCTTTGGGAATCAATCCGATATACACGCGCGCACCGTCCTCGGCGGAAACCGCGTGCCACATTTCAGTCTTGCCACGTCCCCCGGCCACTTGTTCATGCACGGCGGCGTAGGCATCATCGGGATGCACTTGAATGGAGAGTTTGTCCGTAGGAAAAATGAACTTCACGAGAAGCGGAAAGTCTTGAGCAGACGCAAGACTTGTGCCGCGCCACCCCACGGGCATCTCCGTCCAAGCTGCGCCGAGACTCTTTCCGGCAAACTGTCCGTTACCGATACGGCAATCCACACCGGTGAGCCATGCTTCACCCAACGGCTCGGTCAAATTGGATTTTTCAGGAAAGAGCGGCGCCAGCGAACGCGCTCCCCACAGCCGTGGGCTAAAGATGGGCTCGATGCGTGTGGGCTCAGGCCTCACGGCTTACGAAGCGGCTTCGGCGCGCGAGAAAAAACGTTCCAGGCGGCGCAGGCCTTCCTCGATTCGTTCGATGGACGTGGCGTAAGACAGGCGCAGATACCCCGGCGCCCCAAAGGCTTCGCCTGGGACGACTGCCACGTGCACTTTTTCAAGCAGCAACTTTGAAATCTCAGTGCACGACTTTGCAAGCGCAGGCCTACCCGCGGCTACGGAAGTGTGCGCCGAAATATTGGGAAACGCGTAGAACGCGCCGCCAGGCCATTCGCAGGTGACGCCAGGGAAGGCGCGCAATCCCTCGACGATGCGCTTTCGGCGCTTGGCGTATTCCGCCAGCATGGCCGGAACGGTCTGCATCGTTCCGCGCATCGCTTCCAGCGCGGCGTATTGCGCAATCGAGGTTGCATTGGAAGTGGACTGGCTCTGCAGTTTGATGAGCGCCTGGATGAGCGCTTCCGGCCCAAGCGTATAGCCAATGCGCCAGCCGGTCATCGCGAACGTTTTCGAAACCGATCCGATAATGATGACGTTTTCTTTCGAACCCGCCGCGCTCGCGATCGAGTACGGTTTATGCGGCTCCTAGGTGAAGTGCGAATAGCACTCGTCCCCCATCAACCACACGTTGTTCTTCTTGCAAACCGCCAGGATGCGCTCGTACTCGTCCGGCGGGACCACACCGCCCGTAGGATTGCTCGGTGAATTCAGAATCAACAATCGCGTCTTCGGCGTGATGGCTTCTTCAATCGCCGCTGCCTTCACGCTGAAGCCGTCTTCCGGCTTCGTCTCCACAAATACCGGCGTCCCGCCCGCATATTTCACGATGTCCGGAAAGCTCACCCAATACGGCGCAGGTATGATGACCTCGTCGCCCTGCTGGATCAGCACGCTCATCACGTTAAAAATGGAATGTTTGCCGCCAACGCTTACGACGCATTCTTTGGCCTCGTAGGCCGAGCTCAATTCGCGCTTGTGCCACGCGCAGATAGCTTCGCGCAGCGGCATGATTCCGCCCGTCGGAGTGTATTTCGATTTGTTTTCCTCGATGGCCTTGATCGCGGCTTTCTTGATGTGGTCGGGCGTGGGAAAATCCGGCTCGCCCGGGCCGAAGTCCGCGACGTCCACTCCGCTGGACTTCAGTTTGTCCGCCGCGGCGATCACCGCAGCGGTCGGCGAGATTTGTATGCGATTGATCCGGTCCGTTAGTTGCACCTTGGCTCCTTGAAAAAAACTCACACTTCATGGTTGACAGCAACTTTGCTTACGAAACTTTGGCCCGCAACCGTTGTTCAACCACTTCCGGCACGAGACCTTTGAGCGACCCTCCGAGCCTCGCAATTTCGCGGACGAGCTTCGAACTTAAGTAACTGTACGACAAGCCCGGCAGCATGAAAACTGTCTCAAGCCGCGGCTCAAGTTTCCGGTTCATCAACGCCATCTGCAATTCATATTCGTAATCAGAAACCGCGCGGATTCCACGCAAGATGACTCCAGCGCCGCGCTTCCGTGCGTAATCTACCAGGAGTCCATCAAAAACATCGATCTCCACGCTCGTCCACTGTTTGGTCACTTCGCGCAGCATTTCGACGCGCTCGGTCACGGAAAACAGTGGCTCTTTCTCCGCGTTCCGCAGCACCGCGACGATTAACAAATCGAACATCTTCTCCCCGCGCTCGATGAGGTCCAGGTGTCCGTTGGTGACCGGATCGAACGAACCAGGATAAATAGCTATCGAAGTTTTCATCGTGGAGTCATCGGTGCTGTGCTTCTTGGTTTATTCTAACTCAGACGGAGAAAACCACGGCTTGCAAACTTTCCGAGAGGCCAATGTGGACCTCGCTTGCCTCGCAAGGAATCCGCTTCGCACGGCGCTGAAGGTATGACAGTATGCGAAAGCAGGTGCTACATAGCACTTGTCAGACACTCAGTGCTCTGCATCGGAGGATTTTCCGCACAATGGCTCAGAATGCGCGGTTGCAAAACCTTGGCATACTAGTTCTTTGCGTTTTGTCGTTTCCGGCGATGACCACCGCTCAACAGTCCGCTTTGAATCTCATGCCTCTTCCCGCGAACGTTCAAACCGGGACGGCAAGCCTGCGCGTGGACTCATCGTTTTCAGTCGCATTCACTGGCTATACCGAACCCCGGCTGGAACGCGCAGGGCAAAGATTTCTCGAACAACTTCGCAAACAAACGGGGCTGCTATTTTTGAATAAGCCAGGCGATTCGGGAAAAGTCGCGCTCGTCGTACACACGGATCGAGCGAGCAAAGAGGTTCAGGAACTAGGAGAGGACGAATCGTACACGCTGGAAGTGACACCCAACGGCGCCAAACTGGATGCCGCCAATCCTTTGAGCGTGCTGCGCGGGTTGCAGACCTTTTTGCAACTTGTGGGTGTTTCCCCCGAGGGGTTTGCTGCACCCGCAATAACCATCAAGGATCAGCCCAGGTTTCCCTGGCGCGGCTTGCTAATTGATTCCAGCCGCCATTTCACCCCCATGGATGTGCTCAAGAGAAATCTCGACGGCATGGAAGCGGTGAAGTTGAACGTCTTCCATTGGCACATTTCCGATAATCAAGGATTCCGCGCGGAGAGCAAGAAGCTTCCAAAGCTGACCGCTGTGGGCTCAGGCGGTCAGTATTACTCACAGGAAGAGATTCGCGATCTGATTGCCTACGCACGCGACAGAGGGATTCGCATCGTGCCGGAATTCGATATGCCTGGACACAGTTCATCCTGGTTCGTTGGCTACCCAGACATTGCCAGCACTCCGGGGCCTTTCAAGATCGATGAGGAATGGGGAGTCATGGACCCCGCGATGGATCCAACGAACGAGAAGACTTACAAGTTTCTCGACACCTTCATCGGCGAGATGGCCGGGCTGTTTCCCGATCGCTACTTTCACATTGGCGGAGACGAAGTGAACGGAAAGGCGTGGGACGCGAATCCGAAAATCCAAGACTTCAAGAAGGCCCACAATTACAAAACAAACGAGGAGCTGCAGACGTATTTCAGCCAGCGCGTGCAAAGGCTGGTGAACAAGCACGGGAAAGCGGCCATTGGCTGGGACGAGATTTTCGTTCCTGGCGCGCCTAAGGACATCCTAATTCATTCGTGGCGTGGAACGGAGGCCCTTGCTGCCGCGGCCAAGCAGGGCTATCGGGGAATCCTTTCGAACGGGTATTACATTGATTTAATGTGGAGCGCTGCGCGGCACTACGCCGTTGATCCTCTGGGGGGCGCCGCGGCTGATTTGACGCCCGAGCAAAAGCAGCTAGTGCTGGGCGGTGAAGCGACAATGTGGTCGGAGTACGTCAACTGGGAAAACATAGATGGGCGCATCTGGCCTCGGACTGCGGCCATCGCAGAGCGCTACTGGTCGCCAGAATCGGTCACGGATGCAAACTCAATGTACGCGCGGCTGGATGTGATCAGCCAGAGGCTGGAGTGGCTTGGACTAACGCACCGGAGCCAACCGCGCAAAATGCTTCACCGCATTGCTGGGCCGGCAACGCCGGAAGAGTTTGCGGCGCTGCTCGCTCTCGCAGGCGTGCTGGAACCGGTGAAAGACTACACACGCGGGGAGTCCACATCTTATCAGGCGATCACAACCACGCCGTTGAACCACATGGTGGACGCGGTGCCGCCGGAGAGTGATGCGGGAAGGCGCTTCAGTGAACTCGTAGACAAATTCATCTCGACATCTTGCCTCGACGGCGACGCCCGGGAGCGGCTCCGCGCGCAACTCACCACTTGGCGCGACAATGACGCAAAGCTTCAGCCTCTCGCGCAGCGCTCTTTCCTGGTGAAGGAAGTTGCCTCAAACTCGCAGGATCTCTCGGCTCTGGGTACAGCGGGGCTCGCCGCGCTCGACGCCATCGCCAAAGGGCAGCCTGCGCCAGATGCCTGGAAAGCGCAGCAGCTCGCCATCATCGAACAGGTGAAAAATCCGAAGGCACAGTTGCTCCTGATTCCCGCGCCTGCCATACAAAAACTAGTCGAGGCCGCCGCCTCGGCTGGCGCCTGCGCACCCCCGACGACTTAGAACCCAAATTGCGCGCATGTAAACGTCACCTAGTTCGGTTTGGCGGGCTGGTTGTGACAGACGCCGTTGCCGGAATCACGAAATGGCTTCCCTTCTTCAGGGATAAATTCCCACGCATACTTCCCAGCCGATAGCGTGAGCTTCAGCACGCCGAATGTTTGCCATTCGCGGACTTCGCTGTTCGAAGTGGCAAAACCAAGTGGATCATGGCTGCGTCCTCCTGTCCCGGCGACGATCTCTCGGATTCCGTGCTCGGGGTCGGCATGGCCCTCAGGATCTTGCGGAGCAAAGCGTTCGTAGGAATGTTCGTGCCCTGCAAGAACGACGTCGGCGTGCGCGGCGTACAAGTCTTCCCAGAGCTGCTTCAACTCCGGATGCAC
>WNFJ01689362.1_pt1 | contig 26528 bp, 29 predicted proteins | sample 5400461 | NCBI WGS metagenome assembly WNFJ01 (sample SAMN13153349, study PRJNA577476) | soil metagenome | isolation source: 115 cm saprolite on Douglas fir-dominated hillslope | place: USA:California | collected 2013-09-17
CCGCGCAGCAGGCGATGTCCGCGTACGGCCGTCTCCTCGCCAAGCTGACCGACGCCAAGCACTTCCCTGCCCTGCACGCGGTCATCGAGGCCGGCGTCTTCGACAGCGAGGACGATCCGGACGACGAGTTCATCTTCGGCATCGAGCGCATCCTCGACGGCGTCGGCGCACTCGTCCGCGCCCGCACCACGGTGTGATGATCGTGGCGGCTCACGGGATCAGCCCGTGATCCCCGTATCTTGTCGCTATCCGAGGCTCTCTCGTACCCGCGCCGCTCCTGATCCTCGCCTGGCGCTCCTCACCAATGGCCTGGACGCTGCCGCGCTAAATGGCCCCTTGGTGGTGCCGGAGTCCCCCCGATGGCCCATCGGCGGGGTGCCTGCCCGGCGATGGCGCGCCCGCGGCCGGTCCGCACCCGCGTGCGGTGATCGATGGCCGTTTGGGCGCCAGCGCTGGCGCCCAAACGGCCATCGATCACTGGGAAAACAGCCCAAGATCCGCAACTGTGTCAATCTGCCTGCACTATGTGCAGGCAGATTGACACAGAAACGGATCTTGGGCGCGCCGGAGGGCGCGGCGGGGGTTGGATGGCGCGGTGCGGGCGCTGAGCCGCCTGATGGGATCGCCGGCGCGGCGCACCGCGCGTCATGAGCTTGACTGTTCAAGATCACGAGTGGTGCGAAGGCTCAATCCTTCGCCCAAGTGACCGGATCATGACATCTAGTCACCCGCGTGCCCGGCTCGCCGCGCGCTCCAGCGTGCGGCAGTCCCAGACCGCCACACCGGTCCCACCAGCCCCAGATACCCCGGTGAGTCACCGCGATCACGATTCGGGTCACGTTGGGACGACGCGGAGCCGCGGGCGGCGGCGCGGGCCGCGCTGTCGGCTAGCCTGCTGCCGTGAGGAGCGTGAGTGCGCCACCTGGCCGCCCGAGCCAGCAGGTCCGCGGGCGGGCGTGGGCAACCGCCGCCGCCTACGGTCTGCTGTTCGTCTTTGGCGTCCTGCAGGCGGCGGTCGGTTCCTTCCAGTACAGCCGCGGCTTCGGGAACGTGCCGCTGGCGGCCGTCGGCTTTGCCCTCGCGATCGGCGTCACGACCGCGGCGTGCGGCAAAGGGGTGCGTGCCACCGGCGGCGCGCTGGCCCCGGCGATCGGATGGCTGCTCACGGCCTTTCTGCTGGCGATGCCGCGGCCGGGCGGCAGCGTCGTGATCACCAATACGCTCGCCGGGCAGGTGTATCTCTACGCCGGGGCGCTCGCCGCCGCGATCGGCGTCGGCCTCGGCGCTTCTGCCTGGGCGCGGCGGCAGACGGCGCCGCCACCGCGTGACCGGTTGCCGCTCAATCGCCGGACGGGCACCTAGCGCGCACCGGACACGCCGCGCCGCGGGCCGCACCCGGACCGGGCGGCGGGCCCGGCGCCGCGACTCAGGAGACGGCTTCCTCGACCCGGTCGAGCGCCCAGTGCAGATCATCCTCGCTGATCACAAGCGGCGGGGCGAGCCTGATGGCGGTGCCGTGCGTGTCCTTGGCGAGGACGCCAAGCTCGGCCAGCCGCTCGCACACCGCGCGTCCAGAAAGCCGGGTGAACTCGACGCCAGCCCACAGCCCGCGGCCGCGCACCCCGGCAACCGCCGAGGCGGGCAGGCGGCCGAGCCGCTCGTGCATCTGGGCGCCGAGGACGGCCGAACGCCGCTGGTACTCGCCCGTCCGCAGCATCGCGATCACCTCGCGGCCGATCGCGCAGGCCAGCGGGTTCCCGCCGAACGTCGACCCGTGCTGGCCCGGCCGGAACACGCCGAGTACGGACCGGCTCGACACGACGGCGGAGACCGGCATGATCCCGCCGCCGAGCGCCTTGCCGAGCAGGTACATGTCGGGTCGCACGCGCTCGTGCTGGCACGCGAACGTGGTGCCGGTGCGCCCGAGCCCGGACTGGATCTCGTCCGCGATCATCAGTGCGCCGTGGTCGGAGCAGAGCCGGCGCACTCCGGCGAGGAAGCCGGCCGGCGGCACGACCACGCCGGCCTCGCCCTGGATCGGCTCGACCAGGACGGCCGCGCAGGCGCCGCCCGCGTCCTTCATCGCCGCGGCAAGCGCGTCCAGGTCCCCGTACGGCACGAGCCGGAACCCGGGCGTGTAGGGACCGTAGGACGCACGCGCGTCTTCGTCGCTCGAGAAGCTGACGATCGTCGTGGTCCTGCCGTGGAAGTTCCCTTCGAAGGCGATGATCACCGCCTGGTCGGCGGGCACGCCCTTGACCTCGTAGGCCCACTTGCGCGCGGTCTTGATGCCGGTTTCCACGGCCTCGGCGCCGCTGTTCATCGGCAGCACCATCTCCATGCCGGCCAGCCCGGCGAGCTCCGCGCAGAACGGCCCGAACTGGTCATGGTCGAACGCGCGGCTCACGAGCGTGACCTGGTCGAGTTGCCTGCGCACGGCCGCGACAAGGCGCGGATGGCGGTGACCGAAGTTGAGCGCCGAGTAGGCGGCGAGCATGTCCACGTACCTGCGGCCGTTGACGTCGGTGACCCAGGCACCTTCGGCCCAGGAGATCACGACCGGCATCGGATGGTAGTTGTGCGCGCTGTGCGCCTCGCTGAGCGCGCTGAGCTCGGCGGCTCTGCTGAGCGCGCTGAGCTCGGCGGCTCTGCTGAGCGCGGTGAGCCCGGCGGCCCCGCTGACCGGGCGGACCTCGTCGTGCACGCTCATGCCGCCCTCCCCGCCTCGCTCCCTGTGCCCCGCAACTCCAGTGTGCAGCACTTGGGTCCGCCTCCCGCCTTGCGGAACTCGGACATCTCGACCGGCACGGGCTCGAACCCCCGCGCCGCGAGCTCGGCCGCGAGCAGCGGCGCCCCGGCCGCGAGCACGACGTGATGCCCGTCGCTCACCGCGTTGAGGGCGAGCAGCGCGGCCTCCTGCTGCGTCGCCTCGATCAGGTCGCCGAACAGTGCGGCGATCGCCGCGCGTCCCGCCCGGTCGAACGCGCCCGGGTAGTAGGCGGCGGTGTCGGCGTCGACGACGCACAGCGCCGTGTCGAGGTGGTAGAAACGCGGATCCACCAGCCGGACGCTCACCACCGGGAGCCCGAACAGCTCCTCGAGCTCTATCCGGGCCGCGGGGTCGCTGCGGAACCCGTGACCGGCGATCACCGCGCGGCCGGCGCACACGAGGTCGCCCTCGCCCTCGTTGGTGACGAGAGGCTCGCGTACGGGCCAGCCGTTGTCGCGAAACCACTCCAGGTACGCTCCGGCTTCCGCGGCGCGTTCCGGATGGCGGAACCGGGCGCCGAGGACCTTGCCGCCGATGACCGTGCCGCCGTTGGCGGCGAACACCATGTCGGGCAGGCCGGGCACCGGGTCGATGAGCGCGACGGTGTGCCCGAGCGCGAGGTAGGTCAGCCGGAGCTGCTCCCACTGCCGCATCGCCCGCGCGGTGTCCACGGGCACCCGCGGGTCCATCCACGGATTGATCGAATAGCCGACCGTGAAATGGGTGGGCGGGCACATCAGGTAGTCACGGGCGTGGCGCGCGGCTGTTGCCCGGATCGCCGCCGGATGCGGCATCCGGGTCGGCGCTGTCTCGATCATCGCTGTCACCTCACCCCTCCACTCGCGGCTGTCATGATCATGGTAAAGGTAGCGGAGACATGCTTGACAGCATGTGAACATGCGTGTACCCGGCGATCTGTTGCGCAACTCTGGCGGATACCTACGGTTTGTTGCAATATCCCGAACGGCTGCCGCGTGCCGCGCCGATGCCCGCAGCGGCTCACGCCACGCGGACGGTCCACGTCTGGCCGTCCGGCGTGTCCGAGACCGTGACGCCCATCGCGGCGAGCCGATCGCGGAGCAGGTCGGCCGCTGCCCAGTCGGCGTCACGCCGCGCCGCCGCGCGGGCCGCCAGGAGTGCGTCGGCGCCGTCTGGCAGCGGCGGCGCGGCCGCGGCGCTCGCGGTGCTCCCCGCGATCTTGCCGACGTCGCGCGCCAGATCCAGCCCCAAAAGCTGGTCCAGGTGCGCGAAGGTCTCGAATTTGGCGCCAGGAGCGACACCGGGGTCCTTCTCGAGCGCGCGAAGCTCGCGCATGGCGGCCGGCGTGTCGAGGTCGCGGTCGAAGGCCGCCACGACCGCCTCCACGTGCGGCCGTGACATCGCCGCGCTCGGCTCGCATGCCCACCCGGCGACCTGCTCCCGCCAGCGCCTGAGCGTCTTGTCGGCGCCGTCGAGCGTGTCCCAGGTCAGGTTCATCTGCTGCCGGTAGCGATGTTCGAGGAAGGCGAGGCGCAGCGCGAGCGGGTCGAGCCCACGCTGGGTGAGGCCGGCCAGCAGCACGACGTTTCCTGTCGACTTGGCCATCTTGCGCCCCTCGAACAGCAGGTGCTCGCCGTGCACCCAGCGCTGGACCACTTCGTGGCCTGTCAGCGTGTTGGACTGCGCGCGTTCGTCCTCGTGGTGCGGGAACCGCAGGTCGACGCCGCCCGTGTGCACGTCGATGCGGTCGCCGAGGTACTGCAGTGACATCGCGGAGCACTCGGTGTGCCAGCCGGGAAACCCGGTGCCCCACGGGGCCGGCCAGGTCAGCTCACGCTCCGGCGAGGTGCCCTTCCACAGCGCCCAGTCCGCGTGGAAGCGCTTGTTCGCCCCGATGGAGTCCGCCAGCCTGCCGGTCGGCCGCAGGTCGCCGAGCCGGTTGCCGGACAGCTCGCCGTAGCCGGGGAAGGACCGGGCGTCGAAGAACACCGAGCCGTCGCCCGCCGGGTAGGCGTTACCCGACTCGATCAGGCGGCCGATCATGTCGATCATGAACGGGATCGATTCTGACGCGCGCGGCGAGTGGTCAGCGGGGCGGATGTTCAGCGCCGCGAGATCGGTGCGGAACGCGGCCTCGTAGAACCGCGCGATCTCGAGCGCGGGCTTGCCCTCGGCGCGTGCCTGGGCGAGCACCTTGTCCTCGCCCCCGGGGTCGATCTCCGCGTCGTCGGCAAGGTGCCCGACGTCGGTGATGTTCTGGCCGACCGTCACCTGCAGGCCGCGCCGTTCCGCAACGCGGCGAATCAGGTCAGGCAGCAGGTAGCTGCGCAGGTTGCCGACGTGAGCGTAGCGGTACACGGTGGGGCCGCACGCGTACAACCGCAGTTCGCCGCGGTGGGCCCGGCCCACCGGTTCGGCCTGCCTGGTCCGTGTGTCATATAGCCGAAGCACAACCTCACCCTACGAGTCCGCCGAGACCACGCTCACCGGCCCGCCGCAAGGGGCGCTGTCCACAGCCGCCGCACGCCATCCACAGATTCCCGTTCACTCCTGCCGAAGCCCTTGACAACCTGGCAAGATCAGCAGCAGGGCAACACCCCCATTGGGCGGGTGGGTAGTGCAAGAGAACAGGATTGTCACAGCGCGCGCAGCCGTTCGGAGGCGGTATTGATCCGCTCGTCGGTCGCGGTGAGCGAGACGCGGACGTGCCGGCCGCCCGTCGGCCCGTAGAACCGGCCCGGCGCGACCAGGATGCCGGCGTCGGCGAGTACGCGTACCGATTCCCAGCAGTCGCGGGCGGGGTGCGACACCCACAGGTACAGGCCGGCCTCTGAATGCTCGGTCTTCCAGCCCGCGGCCTCGAGCGCGGGCAGCAGTGCCTGGCGCCGCGCCGCGTACCTGGCGCGCTGTTCGTCGGCGTGCTCGTCGTCGTCGAGTGCGGCTGCCATCGCGGCCTGGACGGGGGCGGGCACGATCATCCCTGCGTGCCTGCGCACCTCGAGCAGGCCGCGGACCAGTGCGGGGTCGCCCGTGACGAAGCCCGCGCGGTATCCGGCCATGTTCGACCGCTTGGACAGCGAGTGCACGGCGAGCAGGCGATCGGGTGCGCGCTCGCAGACGCTTGGGTGCAGGATCGAGACCGGCTGCGCCTCCCAGCCGAACCCCAGGTAGCACTCGTCGGAGGCGACCACCGCGCCGCGTTCACGCGCCCAGGCGACCACCTTCCGCAGGTGCTCGGCGGGCAGCACCTGACCGGTCGGGTTGGCGGGCGAGTTCACCCAGATCAGCCGGACCGGCGCGGGGCCAACTGCGGTGAGCGAGTCACCAGCCACCGGCCGGGCGCCCGCGAGCCGCGCGCCGATGTCGTAGGTCGGGTACGCCAGGGCGGGATAGGCGACCACGTCGCCGCCGCCCAGACCGAGGAGCGTCGGCAGCCAGGCCACGAACTCCTTGGTCCCGATCACGGGCAGAACCGCATCGGCCTCGGTCACCACCCCGTGCCTGCGGGCCAGCCAGCGGGCCGCCGCCTCGCGGAGCCGCCGCGTGCCCGCGGTATACGGGTAGCCGGGTTCGTCGAACGCGCCGACGAGCGCGTCGCGCACCACGCGGGGCACCGGGTCAACGGGCGTACCCACGGACAGGTCCACGATCCCGCCGGGGTGCGCCGCTGCCTTGTCCCGGTAGGGCGCGAGGGCGTCCCACGGGAACCGCGGCAGCCGCTCAGCCAGGATCAGTGCTCGTCACCCTGCGGCGGGAGCACGGCCACGATCGGGTGGTCCTTGTCGATCTTGCCCACCTTGGACGCGCCGCCCGGTGAGCCGAGATCCTCGAAGAACTCGACGTTGGCCTTGTAGTAATCCTTCCACTGATCCGGCACGTCGTCTTCGTAGAAGATCGCCTCGACCGGGCAGACTGGCTCGCAGGCGCCGCAGTCCACGCACTCGTCCGGGTGTATGTAGAGCATCCGGTCGCCCTCGTAGATGCAATCCACGGGGCACTCTTCGATGCACGCCTTGTCCAGCACATCGACGCAGGGCTGCGCGATGATGTAGGTCACGTCGAACTCCTCTTTCGTCCGGGCCTCGCCACGGCTTCTGGTCCGGGCACGCCACGACCGACCGCAGGTGTGTACCTAGTATCGCCACGCGCCGCGGGCTTTGCGCGCGGAGGTGCTCACCCTTTCCTGCGTCGCGCGGCAAGATCCTATGCTTCCGCGGCGGGACGACCAGCTTTATCTCATAATGTGAGACACTCAATTCTGATTATTGAGATAGTTTCCGTCCACTTTCTCGTCATGAGCTGGGATGATGAGATGGGATGCACGCAGGTACGAAAGCTCGTTTGGTCCTCGGTCGACACACTTGCCCCGGGCCCGGGTGAACGGATTGTCGATCTCGGCTGCGGCGCAAATGATTGCCGATGCCAGAGTTGATCACCCCGATCTCAGTTTCGAGCTTGCCGACGGTCACGACTTCAGCGTCGCTGAGCAGCAGGATGCGGTCTTCTCCAATGCTGCGCTGCACTGGATGAGCCGCGATCCAGACGCGGTGATCGCCCGCGTCCATGCCGCGCTTGTCCCCGGCGGCCGGTTCGTGGCCGAGTTTGGCGCGGCGGGCAACTGCGCGGGTGCTGCTCGCCACGGTCCGGGCGGCGCCGCGCCCGCCTGGCCGAGCGTACGTGCACCGGGGCGTCAGCTCAGCTCGACGGCGGTGACGGGCGCCCCCTGCGCGAGTTTCCAGCCGTGCTCGCCGCTGGACGCGAGCCACTCGTAGCCCGCATAACGTACCTGCCCGAGCCTGTACGTCTTGGCGTGCGCCACCGCCCAGGTCGCGACGGCCCAGCCGGCCTGCAGGGCGGGCACGCGGACGGTCATCCCGCGGGCCGCGGTTTCCGTGGCGGCGGGCGCGCCCGCCGCATCGACCGTGGCGCCGTCACCGGTCAGCTGGCCGAACGTGCGGCTCAGCTGGCTCATCGCCGGTGCGAACTTCGGCTGTTGCTTGGCGTAGGGCGTGTACCAGCACGAGACCGCGCGGGACGCGTTTCCCGTGAAGGCGGCCGAGAGCATGCTGGCCACCTGCTCGTACTGGCCGTACGCGGTGCCGTCGGCGCTGTGCTGCACCGCCTGGGCGGCGCGGTAGATGGGCATGTTCAGGTAGCCGGGCACCTTGACGAGCGCGGCGAAGAACTTCGTGCTCGCGTAGACCGGATCCATGAGCTGGCTCGGCGTGCCCCAGCCCTGGGATGGCCGTTGCTGGAAGATGCCGACGGAGTCGCGGTCGCCGTAGGCGACGTTGTGCATGTGCGATTCCTGCAGCGCGGTCGCGTAGGCGACCGTCACCGCGGTGGGGGGCAGCCGGCGGTGATAACCCACCCCGGCGATGGTCGCCGCTATCGCGGCCTGCTCGGAGTCGAGCTGTACGACCTGCCCCGCGACGGATGCCTGGCAGCCGTCGCCGATCAGGAACGGCTTGGCGTGCTGGAAGACGATGCATCCGCCGATCCCGAGGATCAGAGCCATGGTCAAGGCCGCCGCGAGCGCTCTCCAACGGCTGGCACGTGTCTTCAGCACAGCATCAGACGCTACCCGCAGATGGCCGCCAAGCAGGGCCGGATGGACGGTTGGCGGCCGTGCCAGCCGCGCCGCGGGTCTGCTCCGTTGCCCTGCCGCTAGGCTCGCTCGTATGAGCCAGCCACCAGGGGCGACCGCGGCGCGAGTGAGCGCGCTGCCCGCACAGATCGATGAGCTCTGGGAGCGGTGCGGTGAACTTGACCAGGCCGACACCGCCGCCAGGTCCGTCGTGACGGCCGCGGTCGACGCGCTCGACTCGGGTGTGGCCAGGGTGGCGGCCGTTGACCCGTCGACCGGTCAGGTGGTCGTGGACGAGCGCGCCAAGCGCGCGATCCTGCTGAGCTTCCGGCTGCTGCCGATGGTGCGCTCGCAGGTCGGTGACTTCCACCATCACGACAGGATCCCGCTGAAGACCCGCCTCGACGGCGTCCGGGTGGTGCCGGGCGCGGTCATCCGCTGGGGTGCGTACGTCGCGCCCGGCGTCGTGCTGATGCCGTCGTTCACCAACATCGGCGCCTACGTGGACGCGGGGACGATGGTCGACACGTGGGCGACCGTGGGCTCGTGCGCCCAGATCGGCCGGAACGTTCATCTGTCGGGCGGTGCGGGCATCGGCGGCGTGCTCGAGCCACCGAACGCGGTTCCTGTCGTCGTCGAGGACGACGCGTTCGTCGGCTCCCGCTGCATGGTGGTGGAAGGGGCTCGCGTCCGCACCGGCGCCAAGCTCGGCTCGGGCACGATCCTGGCCGCGACGACGCACGTCATCGACGTGGAGACGGGCGAGGAACTGCCCCGCGGCGAGGCGCCGGCCTGGTCGGTCTGCGTGGGCGGCACGCGCACCAGACGATTTCCCGGCGGGGAGTTCGGCATGCCGTGCGTCCTGGTGCTCAAGCGGCTGCCAGCGGGCAGCCAGCACGACAAGCTGATGCTGAACGAGATTCTCCGCGAGCACGGTGTGAACGCCTAAGATCCCGAACGGCTGCCGCGAAGCGGCATCCATTGGTGCGGGGGGTCCCGTGGGGTGGAGCCCCCCGGGACGGTACTGCCCGGACGGCTGCCGCGAAGCGGTATCCATTGGTGCGGGGGGATCCCGGGGGTCGTCCCCCCGGGACGGTACTGCCCGGACGGCTGCCGCGGATGCGCCGGGCCATGGACGCGCACCAACTCGCGATGTATCGTGTCGGTGTGAATTCCCACACACGAGACGACGTCACCGCCGCGGTCGCAGCACACCGTGACCTGGGCCGCGACTACGACGACGCGGTCGCAGAAGCACTCGTGGAGCGAATCGGCGCCGAGATCGACAAACGGGTGGACGCCCGCCTGGCCCAGGGCGGCGCGCCGCAGCCTGCCGTGCGGCCGGTGGGTCGGCCGGCGTGGTCACAGCTCGTGATGGGCCTCGGCTCGATCGGCCTCGGTATCGGCGCGACCAACGCTGTCGCGTCGGAACACAGCGCAATGCTGGTGGCCTTCATCTGGATCGTCATCGCGGTCATCAACGTCGTTTACGCGCGCCGCCGCTGACACGCGGCAGCGCTTTGCGCCGCCATGGCCGGGGAAGTCCCGCGGCCTCGTTACCGTGTGCCCATGGGAGTGAATTCAGATGTACGGCGCCGGGTGCGCCGGCAGGGACCCGCCACACTGCGCGGCAAGGCGATCCCGCAGACAACCACCGACCAGCGGCTGCTCGACCGGCGCGGTCCCAGCGACTGGGTACACACCGACCCGTGGCGAGTCCTGCGGATCCAAGCCGAGTTCATAGAGGGATTCGGGCTGCTCGCGGAGCTTGGCAAGGCGGTGAGCGTGTTCGGCTCGGCGCGGGCGACGCCAGGATCGGCGGAGTACGACCTCGCCGAGAAGATCGGGGCCGGGCTCGCAGGCGCCGGATACGCGCTGATCACCGGCGGTGGCCCCGGGGTCATGGAGGCGGTGAACAAGGGCGCGGTCGGCGCCGGTGGGGTATCGGTTGGCCTGGGCATCGAGCTGCCGCTCGAGCAGGGACTCAACGATTACGTCGAGATCGGGCTCGAGTTCAGGTACTTCTTTGTGCGCAAGACAATGTTCATCAAATATTCGCAGGCGTTCGTGGTGATGCCGGGCGGTTACGGCACGCTGGACGAGCTCTTCGAGGCCATCACGCTGGTCCAGACCGGGAAGATCACCGCTTTCCCGATCGTGCTGGTGGGAAGCTCCTACTGGAGCGGCCTCATTTCATGGATCACAAGCACGCTGCTCACGGAGGGAAAGATTTCTCCTGGCGACCATGAACTGTTTCACCTGACGGATGATCCGGCGGAGGTCGTCCGCATCATCATGGAAGCTCACCACCAGAATGCAGAGCTGATATGACCGAACCCGCACGCCCGGCGCTTGCCGTCTGTGTCTTCTGCGCTTCCGCCTCCGGGATCAGCGGTGCGCATCTCGATCTGGCCGCCGAGGTCGGCACCGAGCTCGCCAGGCGAGGTCACGTGCTGATCAGCGGCGGCGGCCTCGCGGCCGCGATGGGGGCCGTCGCACGTGCCGCGCGCGACGGCGGTGCCCGCACCGTCGGGGTGATCCCGCAGGCGCTCGCGGGCGCCGAGATCGCGGACAGCGAATCCGATGAACTGCTGGTCACGGCGGACATGTGCACGCGCAAGGCGGAGATGATGCGCCGGGCCGACGCGTACCTCACCCTGCCCGGCGGCCTCGGCACGCTCGACGAGTTGCTCGAGGTGTGGACGACCCGCGCGCTCGGCCTGCACGGCAAGCCGGTCGTGGTGCTCGACCCCGACGGGATTTTCGCCCCGTTCCGCGAGTTCACTGGGCAACTGTGCGCGCAGGGCTTCGTCCGGCCAGGTGCGCTCGACGTCGTGACGTGGGTGACGTCGGCGGCCGCCGCGCTCGACGCGATCGAGCAACAGGCGGTGCCCGCTCAGGCCAGCCCGCGACGGGTCCAGGACGGTTCACGCGAACCGCGGATGGACTCCACCATCTCCACCGCCTGACGGACCGCCGCGACGTGCCTGGTCCGCACGATCCTCGCGCCGAGCCAGGCACAGACCGCGGCGACCGCGAGGGTGCTCGCGACCTCCGCCGCGTCCACGTCCACCACCACGGCCCATCCGATGGCCGTTAGCCTGCCGACGTCAGCGGGTGCCCCCGTGACCAGGAGGGATTCGCGGCGGACGCTGCCGCTCCCGCCGCCGGGGGGCCCGTCTGCGGCGCGGCGAAGCAGGGTCGCCCCGGTTCGTTCCGCGATGACAGGGTCGCGGGTCAGGTCTGCCCCGTGCGCGTCGGCGCAGATGATGACGGCGGGGTCGATGGCACGCACCGTGCTGATGGCCTCGGCGTTCGCCACGCCGAGGTCGACCAGGCGAGCACCATCCGCGACAGCGCCGCGCACCGCGGCCAGGGCCGCGCTGCGCATGGCCGCCCGAGCGTCATCTTGGCGTGGCGAGCGCCGGGGCCAGTTGGCGTCCTCGGAATCGGTGACAGGCCAACCGATATGCGCCATGATCGCTGGTCTGTCGGCCAGCACTCTGCCCCGCAGTCTCAACTCCACGGGCTGAGCATGGCACGATGCATTACGTGCTCGTGCTGATGGCCGCCGCCATCGTCGCGATCCTGGTCGCCGTCGTGATGGTCGCGGTCGGCCGGGGCGGCGAGATGGCGCAGTTTCCGAATGACTACGCGCCACCCGAGTTCGGTGCGCTTGCCGCCACCGACGTCGCGCTGCTCAGGCCCCCGACTGCCCTGTGGGGTTACCACATGCAGGCGACTGACGAGGCGCTGAACGACATTGCCATGGCGCTGAGTGAGCGTGACGTGCGCATCGCGTCGCTCGAACGGCAGCTTGCCGACCTGCGCGCGGGCTCGCCCGCGCCCGCCCAAGGCGCACGGACGCCGGCGCCCACCACGCCAGCTTCGGGTCTGCCGGGGCCCGTTCCGCCGGCGCCCGGCCTGCCGGCCGGCGCTACATCCGCGGGCGCGCTCGGTGCCGCCGCCAGGGCCGCGGCCGCGCGGCACGCCCGGCCCGCGGACGCCAGTGCGCCTGCGGCCGCGGCCGAGCCCGCGCCCGGGGAGACCTCGGGCCCGGTGCCCGGCGCTGGTGTGGCGGCCGGGCCGGGCGCCACGTCCGCGGCAGAAACGAACCGCGCAGGTGACCGGGCGCCCGCGGCGAACTCCGAACCCACGGCTACCCCGGCGCCAACCGGCGCCGGGCGCGATCCGGCCGAAGCGGCGCCACAAGCGCACGTGGCGGGCGGAGAATCCGGCGACTCGGGGACGGGATGGCCAGATCGCGCGGATCGCTCAGCGCCGTCCGGGCAGCCGGGGGCGGACGCGGCGGGCGGTGGGCCGGTGCCGGAGGCCGGGCCGCCGACCTGGCCGGGCTGGCCGGGGTGGCCGGGCGCCACCGACGAGGAGCAGGACTCGCATTCCGGATCCCAGCCGGCGCCACCGCATTCTCGCTCGCAGCCAGAGGCGTCGCCGCGGCCGCCGTCAGAGGAGGAAGAGGCGTGGTGAGCCGTGGTGAGTGAGAAAAGGACGGCGCCGCAGGCCCGCGGTGAAGGCGGCGCTGGCGCGGACAGCGACCCCCTGGCACCCCAGGCCGAGATCGCGCGGGCGCACGAGCACGAAGCCGTGCCGGGTCCCGACGGCCGCCGCCGCTGCCCGTGGGGCCTTGCGGCGGCCGAATACCTCTCGTATCACGATGAGGAGTGGGGCCGTCCGGTCACGGACGATCAGGGCATATTCGAGCGCCTCTGTCTTGAGGCGTTCCAGTCGGGCCTGTCGTGGCTGACGATCTTGCGGAAGCGGGCCAACTTCCGCACGGCGTTCCGCGGGTTTGACATCGAGGCGGTCGCCGGATTCGGGCCGGGCGACGTGAGCCGTCTCCTCGCCGACGCGGGCATCATACGTAACCGCGCGAAGATCGAGGCGGCCATCGCGAACGCCCGTGCGGCCCTGGACATGCCGGGCGGGCTTGCGGCGGCGGTGTGGCGTTACGCCGACCCCGATGCGCCGGCTCCGCGCACGCTCGCTGATGTGCCGGCCACCACGCCCGGTTCTGTGGCCCTCGCGCGCGAACTCAAGCGCGACGGTTTCCGGTTCGTCGGGCCTACGACCGTGTACGCCACGATGCAGGCCTGCGGACTCGTCGACGACCACCTCCAAGGCTGCTTCCGCCGGGGCGTGTACCGCACAGGCGCCCCGGGATGAAGATGATCGCGACCCGCGGCCGGGAAACGCATGCTGTCCTGAGCGTCTCGTCTTGTGATTCACACGATTATGTCGGAGCGTATTCACCTGCTCGGCAGAGTGTTACATACTGGCTCAGTGGAGGCGACGTGATGGAGGCCAAGCGCGCACCGGCAGGTGTGGACCTGAGCAGGCCGAGCCCGGCCCGGTTATACGACTACTACCTGGGCGGCACGAATAACTTCCAAATCGACCGCGACGCCGCCCGCATGATCATGAAGGCGGTTCCCGAGCTTCCTGACATCGCGTGGGCGAACCGGGGATTCCACCAGCGGTCGGCCCGCTGGATCGCCGAGCGCGGCGTCCGCCAGTTCATCGACGTGGGGGCCGGGCTGCCTACTGTGGGCAACACGCACGAGGTCGTGCAGCAGGTAGTTCCCGGCGCGCGGGTCGCCTACATCGACAACGATCCGATGGTGGCGGCGTATACCAGGTCGCTGATCACCCTCACGGCGGACACAAAGATGATCACGGGCGACATTCGCCGCCCCGATGACGTGCTGAACGATCCTGAACTGCGCGGTCTGATCGATTTTGCCGAACCTGTCGGCTTTCTGATTACGGCGGTTCTGCATTTCGTGACCGACGACGACGTTGATCCGTGGCGCGTATTAGCCCGCTACACGGACGTGCTCGCGAGCGGGAGTTACCTGTCGCTGACGCACATCACCGCGGACAAGAACCCGCCGCAAGCGGTGAAGGCCTTCCTCGACGTCTACGCGAACGCCACGCAGAAGGGCTGTTTCCGCACGAAAGAACAGGTAGAACGGTTCTTCGAAGGGCTGGAACTCGTCCCGCCCTACGAGGGCGCCGATCCGGGCCTGTGTTACGCGGGCGAGTGGGGCGCGGAGGATCCGGCCCTGGCGGACAGCGAAGGATCCCGGTGGTTATGGTGCGGGGTTGCCCGCCGTCCGTGAAAGCTCGCGCCGTCCGATGCGACTGGCGTGAAACCGCCGGTCACGCGAGAGTACGGGGGACGCGCCGCGCAGGCGCGTGAGAGAGGGGTTCATTGTGGCTAGCAAGCCGACCGCGGGGGACCTGGGTATCGACATCGAGGCGCAGTCCTGGCATCGTTCTGGAAACGGGGATGGCGCGATCGAGGTCGCATTCGTGCACGATCCGGCTGGTGCGGCGGGGGACTGGGTCCTGATGCGCGTGGCTGGGGACCCGGCCGGCCGGGTGCTCGCATACGACCGTTACGAATGGGAATGCTTTCTCGACGGCGTCAAGAAGGGTGAGTTTGACGACGGATCGAGCTAGGCCGTGTCTCGTAGATCACGGTGGATGCGGGCGGTGATCCAGGCGGCGGTCCGGCCAGGCGGAGGAGGAGGAGCCGATAGTGGTTCCTATCGGCGACGGCGACGCCGCCGCCGGCTGTCGTCTGGGTGCCGATCCGCGCCGCCAGAGATCTACGAGACACGGCCTAGGCCTAGGGGCGGGGTGCTCGGCCAGGCCGCACGACGGCGGATCGACCGTGGGCCGGCAACCCAGCCGCGGGCTGCGCGCCCAAACCGGCCCGGTCATGTCGGGCGCATGGCGCATGACTGCGGCACAGCCCTGGGGTGCATCGGCGGCGCGCGCGGCTGCGCGGAGTCGCAGCGATGCCAGCGGCGAACGGGCACCTCGTGCGAGACGGTGTCCGCGCAAATATCCATGCTAATACTTGTGATTCACAAGTTGGGTAGCGTTATGCTAAATACGGTGCTTTGTCAAGGAGGATGCCCCAGATGATGGACGATGCCCGCGGCGCGACCGTGGCGAAGCGCCGTCTGTCCCGCATCCTCGCAGATATGCGCGTCGAGAGCGGTTACACGGCCAACCACGTCTGCGACATCCTGAACTGGGGCCGCGGCAAGGTGGGCCGCTTCGAGGCCAATCAGTGGAAGCGGCCCGAGATGAGCGACATCAGGGACCTCTTACGCATCTACGGCGTGGTCGGCGAGAAGCGGATGGAGGTCGAGAATCTCGCGATCCGGGCGCGCGCCAGGCCGTGGTGGCGTGACTACGGCGACGTGTTCGACAACGAATTTCCCGGCTTCGAAGCTGACGCCGCGGAGATACGCGTGTTCATGCCGCTGGTCGTGCCCGGCCTGCTGCAGACGCCCGCCTATATCGACGCTCTCCTTCGGGTCGGACCCAGGCCACTGGCATGGCGTCGGCGCGCACTTGAGGCGCGCCTGCGGCGCCAGCAGGTCCTCGATCGCGAGGATGGCACGGCCCCCGGGCTCATCGCGGTAATTACCGAGGCGTCGCTGATGTACCGCTGGAGCACCCGGGTCGAGCGGTGCGAGCAGGTCGCTCACCTGGTCGAGATGAGCCGCCGGCCCGATGTCGAACTCCGCATTCAGCGCTTCGTCGACGGGCCGCCCACCGGCATGCTCTCAATGATCGACATCTTCGACTTCACCGGCGGCGAGCCAAGCGCCGTGTTCGTGGAGGCTGAACTGACCATTCAGGAGGTGACGAGCAAAGAGCAGGTGAAGACGTACAGCCAGGCGTTCGACCGGGCGCGTGACGCGGCGGTGGAACCCGCAGAAACCACGACATATCTTGAGCAACTCATTGAGAAACTGGAGTGAGCAAAATGACCGACCTGTCTCGAGCTGTGTGGCGGAAAGCCCGCAGAAGCGGCCACAACGGGGGTTGTGTTGAAGTCGCTGCCAACCTTCCGGACGTGATCGCCGTCCGGGATAGCAAGCGCCCAGACGACGGCGCCCATGTGGTGGGCCGTGCGGCGTTCGCGGCGTTCCTCGCGGACGCCAAAGCGGGCCGCTACGATATTTGAATCATCACCTGCGGCGTCGCAGAAGAGTCCCCCGGACTGCCCTCCGGGGGACTCTTCTATTACCGTGCCTGTCTCGAAGGCGCGGCGGCGACCGGATCGTTCCGCCGCGATTTTGACTGTACACGCGCCGCACGCCCCGTGCATATGCGCAGCTCAATGGTGTCCCATGGGGTATGGCAACGGGCAAAAGGGATAAAGTAGCGCAGCGCACGCGAGTCGGGCGCACCGGGCTGAACCGGTAGAGGGACGGTGCTCCGCACACTCATGCGGACGTGATCTTCATCCGGTCACAGCAAAATTATGAAGATACCGTTGCGAAGACGCGTACATGACTCATAATCTGTGTTTCACAGATTTACACATGCCAAGCTGAAGATCAAGGTGATCGCCACCTCGGGCCTGCCCGAGGTGCTCATCAATCTGCCCGTGCCAGTGGACGGGGGCGGTCCGGGCAGTATGTCGCCGGCGGCAGCCGGGGGGTTGTGCTGAGGGCTGTCCCGGCGTGGCCGTGCCAGCGGTGACGGGGGGGAATCGCACCGCTGGCACGGCCATGGCCCGGTCAGCGGGTCACCTGGGCTGGCGGGCGTGTGCGGTCAGTGGCCTTGGAAACGTGGCCGTTCCTTACGCAAGAAGGCCTGCGTAGCAGCCAGGTGGTCGGCCGTCCCGACCAGGCGTTCCTGCAGCACAGCTTCCTTGTCGAGGGACTCGCTCAGGCTGTGACTGGCCGCGAAGTCCAGCGCCTCCTTGATCGCCGAGTAGGCGGCGGTCGGGCCTTCCACCAGCTTCCCCGCAAGCTGGCGCGCTGCCTGCGCAAGCTCGTCATCAGGCACGACGGAGCTGACGAGGCCGAGCTCGAGCATCCGCGCCGCGCCGACAGACTCGGCCAGCATGAGCAGCTCCGCCGCGCGGCCCAGGCCGACGAGCCGCTGCAGGGTCCAGGAGGCGCCAGTGTCGGGACCGGACCCGATCCGCGCGAAGGCCATCAACATGCTCGCGCCCGCCGCCGCGAGGCGGAGATCGCACGCCAGAGCCAGCGACGCGCCCGCCCCGGCCGCGATCCCGTTCACGGCGGCGACGACCGGCTTCGGCATCGAGACGATCGTGTTCACGATCGGGTTGTAATGCTGGCGCACGGTGTCGGCGCCGCGCCCGGCATCGAGGACCGAGGCGTGCTCGCGCAGGTCCTGGCCGCCGCAAAAGCCACGCCCCGCACCGGTGAGGATGACTGCCCTGACCGCCGGGTCAGCGGCCGCCTGCGTGAGCACCTCGAGCAGCCTGACCTTCATCGCAGCGGTCAGCGAGTTCATCGCCGCTGGACGGTTCAGCGTGACGGTGGCTACCGCGCCGTCGACATCGAACAGAATATCGGAAGACACGCCGTCATTCGCCGCGCTGTCAGGCATGTGGTCTCCTCAGCTGGGTTCGAACCCTGCACCGGTCCGCAGACAACGTTCCACGAACCGCGCGGCCGGAGGCAAGAGCCGCGCTGCCTCGGCATCGAACAACTCCGCCGCCTTCCGCCCCGGCCACTGCCCGGGGAGCAACTGGGCGGGGAGCCCTGGATCGGAGAAAAGGAACTTGCGCCACTCGTGCACGAGCCTGCTCCGCACCGCGAAGGCCGTCTCGTCCGCCGGATCTGCCCCCGCGGGCGCCAGCAGGTCCTCCGCAACGTCCAGCCAGCGATGATAGGAGCGGGCCAGGCCGTCAAGGTCCCACACGCGCGCGGCCAGTCCGCGGTCGTCCCCGTCGTACTCGCTGACGAACTGCTCCGCGCGGACGCGCTCGCTTTCCAGCAGCGCATCCAGCTCAGGTGAGCGGCGCGGGCTGATCCAGGTCGACTCGTCGAGCGGCGCGTAGCCGAGATAGCCGAGCCCGGCCCGCAGCCGTTCCCGACGCGATCGCTCACGTGTCCGTTCGGCGGTGATGAGATGCCACCGGCCGTCCCACTCGCGCCCGCCCCGCCGGTAGATCCGGTCCGCGGCTTCGTCGAGGCGGTGGGTGGCGCGGCGCGAGAGGGCGTATCCGGCCCCCTCGGGCATCCGCAGCGGTTCCAGCCATCCCTGCCTCGCCATGCGCGAGACCGCGGTCCGAACAGCGGGGGGACTGATGCCGAGCGGCGTGAGCAGCCGGACAAGCGCGGCGATCGGCGCGCGACCGCCCCGCGATCGCAGGTGATCGCCGTAGAGATCGAAAAGAGCCGAGCGCGCGTCCACGTGATCCAGTGTCGCGTGACATGCCGCGAGGGGACACTCCCGGCGCGCCATATCCCCCGACTTCGGCAACGAGTCGTCGCGGCGGTGCGCGCGTGATATTTCCTGCGCCGAACACCGCTATCACGGTGCGGTCGTGCTCGCATGTGCAGCACGGGAAGTTGATCGTTACCATTCCGGGCCCAGAGACGGGATAATAGGTACCACTGATCGACGAGTTTGAGGCTGGCTGGTGTCCCGCCGCGGGCGCCGGTTCCGGCGCCGTATCGGCCCGGAAGGTCCATGCGGCCCCAGACAGGGAAGGGGATGCAGGATGGCGGCGATGAAGCCGCGGACAGGCGACGGTCCGCTGGAAGTCACGAAGGAGGGCCGCGGCATTGTCATGCGTGTCCCGCTCGAGGGTGGTGGGCGTCTCGTGGTCGAGCTCTCCGCGGACGAGGCGAACCAGCTTGGGGACGCGCTCAAATCCGTCGTCAGCGTCGGCTGAACTCGGGTGCTGCACGTCACGATCACGGTGGCGCCGGCCTCGGGGCCATCGCCACTGCGCGACCATATCGCGGCAACACGCGAGTCAGGGGAACTCGTTGATTTCGCTGTCGTGCCGGTCCGTCCCCGCGGCGCGGAGGACGACGCCAGTGTGCCGGGCCGAGCCGGTGGCGAAGCCAGCAACGGCAACGGTGACAACGGCAACGGTGACAACGGCAACGGTGACAACGGCAACCGCGGCAGCGGTACCCGCGGCGAGCGGGCCACCCGCCGGGCCGTGGCCGATCCGGCCGCCGCGGAACTCGAGCCTTTCCTACCCGGAGGCGCGAACGGCCTGCTCGCCTCCTACGAGGCCTCCGGCGCAGCTGGCGAGGTAACGGAGGCGCCCGCCGACCTGGGCGCTGGCCTGGTGCGGCTGCTGCTGCTCGGTACCGGCGACGGGTCGGCGGCCGCGTTGCGCCGTGCGGGCGCCGTCCTCGGGCGCCGGGTGGCGGCCGGGCGAACGGCGGTCGCCACGCTCCCGGCGGATACCTCACCAGACGCGGCGGCGGCATTCGCGGAAGGCGTGCTGCTCGGCTCGTACCGGTATTCCTTCGCCGTAAGCCACGAACCTCGCGCCGGGTACCAACCCGGCGCCTCGATCGATCATGGTGCGGCGGCCGGACCGGTGCCGGCCGGCGAGCCAGGTGCGCCCGGCGAGCCAGGTGCGCCCGATGGGACAGGTGCGCCCGGCGAGCCAGGTGCGCCCGATGGGACAGGTGCACCGGGCGGGCCGGACGCTCGGCGCGGAGCCGTTCGGCTGCTTACGACCAAACCGGCTGACGAGGCCACCGTGGCCGACGCAGTGGCCCGCGGCGCCGCGGTGGCCGGCGCGGTGGCGTTCGCGCGCGATCTGGTCAACACCCCGTCCGCGCGCAAGAGCCCGCAATGGCTGGCGGACCGGGCGGTCGACCTGGCCGGGCGGCACGGCCTGCGCGTGCGTGTGCTCGGTGATGACGAGCTCACCGGGGGCGGTTTCGGGGGAATCGTCGCGGTGGGATCGGGCTCGTCGCATCCGCCGCGGCTGATCGAGCTCACGTACGAGCCCGCCCGGTGGGACACCCACGTCGTTCTCGTGGGCAAGGGCATCACCTTCGACAGCGGCGGGCTGTCGCTGAAGCCGGTCGATGGCATGAAGCTCATGAAGACCGACATGGCCGGAGGGGCGGCCGTCATGGCCGCCATGTCCGCGCTGGCCGCGGTCGGAGCGCGCGCGAAGGTAACCGGGCTTGTCGCCGCGGCCGAGAACATGCCATCCGGATCGGCGATGCGGCCGGGCGACGTCATCACCCAGTTCGGCGGCCGGACCGTCGAGGTGCTCAACACCGACGCGGAGGGGCGTCTGGTGCTCGCTGACGCGCTCGCCTATGCGGACCTGACCATGGACCCGGACGTGATGGTGGACATCGCCACGCTGACCGGTGCCGCACGCTCCGCACTCGGCACGCTGCTCGGGGCCATGTTCACCGACGACGACGACCTGGCGGGCGCGCTGGCCAGCGCCGGTGAGGCCAGCGGCGAGCGCCTCTGGCGGCTGCCCCTCGTCGACGACTACCGCGACATCCTCGATTCGAGGGTCGCCGATCTCGCGAACATCCCCTCGCGCCGCCATGGCAGGCCCGGCGCGATCGCGGCCGCGCTTTTCCTCCGCGAGTTCAGCGGTGGGCGCCGTTGGGCGCACCTGGACATCGCGGGGCCCGCACGTTCGGCCGCCGACGACGGTGAGACGACCAAAGGGGGCACCGGATTCGGCACCCGGGTGCTGCTGCGCTGGCTGGCCGGCCTGTAAGGGCCGATCCATAAGAACGGGCCTGACCGCGCGGTCAGGCGGCGGGCTTCTTGATCGCGGCGAGCAGGCCGTCACCGACGGGCAGGAGCAGCGGTATCAGCCGTTCGTCGTCGCGGACCTGCGCGTCAAGTTCACGCAGCGCCACCGTGTCAGGATCGCGCTGCGTGGGATCGGCCACCCTGCCGCCCCACAGCGCGTTGTCGAACGCCATGATCCCGCCCGGCCGGAGCAGCCGCAGTGCCTCGGCAAAGTAGTCGAGGTACTCCTCCTTGGCCGCGTCGCAGAACACCATGTCGTAACCGCCGTCAGTGAGCCGCGGCAGCACGTCGAGCGCTCGTCCGCCGATAAGGCGGTAGCGATTGGTCGCGAAGCCGGCGGCGATGAACACCTTGCGCGCGAGCCGCTGATGCTCGGGCTCGAGGTCGACGCTGGTGAGGACGCCGTCGGTGCGCATACCGCGCAGCAGCCAGATGCCCGAGGTGCCGCATCCCGTGCCCACTTCCGCGACGGCCCTCGCGCCGATCGCCGCGGCGAGGAAACGAAGGGCCGCGCCACACCCCGGGCCGATCGGAAACGCTCCGCCCACCTCTGCCGCGTTCTCTCGGGCCGCCAGTAGCGGTTCGTCCTCCGCGATGAAACCCTCTACGTAGGCCAGCAAGGCCTCTGAGCTGCTGATCGCTGCCTCCCTGCGCCATGCCCTCTCTGCTGCCGCAGCTTACCGGCCGGGCCAGGCACCCGCGTCTGGGACCGCTCGACAGGTTCCGGCGGGAACCGTCGAGGCCGATTCGGCGTTGTTACAACCGGCTTGGACAATCAGCTACCGGGCAGGTTGGCGGAATCGGAGAAGACCGGGCACGATGGTCGTGACGGAGGCGGGCAGGAGGAGGGGGCGTGCGGTGGATGGGACGGGTGTGCCGTCGGCTGCCGCCCCGAACTGGACCGCTCCCAGCTGGGAGGAGATTGTCCGCACGCACTCCGGACGCGTCTACCGTCTCGCCTACCGGCTGACCGGGAACACCCAGGACGCCGAGGACCTGACGCAGGAAGTCTTCGTCCGCGTGTTCAGGTCCCTGTCCAGGTACACGCCGGGCACGTTCGAGGGCTGGCTGCACCGGATCACCACGAACCTTTTCCTCGACATGGCGCGCCGCAGGCAACGGATACGTTTCGAGGGCCTCGGCGATGACGCGGCGCAGCGGCTGCACGGCCCTGGCCCCACACCCGCCGAGGCGTTCGAGGAGCGTCACCTGGACGCCGACGTCTACGCCGCTCTCCAGGCGCTACCGCCCGAGTACCGGGCGGCGGTGGTCCTCTGCGACATCGAGGGCCTGTCCTACGAGGAGATCGCCGCCACGCTCGGTGTCAAGCTCGGCACGGTGCGGAGCCGAATCCATCGTGGGCGGGCCCATCTGCGGGCCGCTCTCGACCACCGCAGGCCGCGGGGGCCAGGTCCGCAAGCAGAATCATCAGAGCAGGTCAAAGAACCATGAGTCACCTGGGAGATCGCCTTTCCGCGCTGGTCGACGGTGAGCTGAGCCACGACGAGCGCGACCGGGTGCACGCGCATCTGGCGTCATGCCAGGACTGCCGGGCGGAAGCAGCGGCCCTGCGGGCCCTGAAGCGACGGGTGGGAGCGCTCGGTGACGCGGCCATGGACGCGCGGGTGCTCGCGCGCCTCTTCGCGCTCGCCGAGCCTGGTGAGCCGGTTCCGGTGCGTCCCCGCGCATTCCCCGGTTCTGGTGCACCGCGCCCCGCGTTGCTCATGTACCCGGACACACCCGTCGCGGCCGCGCGGCCGCCAGGCGGCACGCGCGGACCAGCCAGGCCGCCCACCCGCCGGTGGAGGGAACGCGCCGGCCTGCCGCAGGGCCCCGGGCGCCGTGGCCGGCGGTTTGGGCACGGGCGGACGCCCTACGTGGTCGCGAGCCTCGCCTCGTTCCTCGTCGTCGGTGTGGCCGGACTGTCGTTCGCAGTCGGTGGCGGACAGGGGGCACCTGGACCGCATATCACTCCGTTACGACGGGTGCGGTTCCATTCGCCAATCCGGCCGCCACGTTCGTTCCTACGCTTGCGCCGCCGCGCCGGGGACCGTGAGATCCGTGGTACCGGAGGAGACCAGCCCGGCCGCCCGGCCGAGTGGGCCGACCGCGACCTCGGTGGCGGTACTCTTCCTGATCCTGGCGCCAGCGCTCGTCATCATCACGGGCGCGGAGGCCCGGCCGCTTGGGCAGACGGGCACGTACGCCAGGGCCTCATCGGGTGCGCCGGCAGCCGGCGAGTTGACCGGCCAGCCGGCCGCACGGACGGCAGCCCAGCCGATCCGGGCGAGCCGCGTCGGCCGCTACGCGGCTGACGACATCACCGCACTGCGCGCACCGGTGCCGGCCGGCGCCGAAGGCGGCGGCCTGCGTCTGCTTCAGGCGGCAGTCGTCGCGGGCCGGACCGTCTCCTATGAAGGCGTCCAGATCATCTCCTGGTGGAGCCAGGACGGTACGACGACGGTGGCGGTGGATGTCACACACGAATCGCGGCGGGGAACGCTGCTGCGGACCGTGGGCGGCGCTACGCCACCGTCGTCGTACCGTCCTGGCTCCACCAGGAGATGATCTGGACGCCTTCATAGGAGACCTGCTGGCCGCCAACTACCAGGTGGTCGCGGGAGGTGCGGGGTCGGCGTGTAACCGCCGGGCCACGATCGTGGAGGCGCTTCGCAATGACGGAACCGTGGCAGGCAAGTTCTGGCTGGATAACGTCACGAAGATCACGCTGCGCCGTGAGCTGTTCGACGACCAGTCCCGGATGATCAACGAGAGCACCTTCGTTGCCCTGAACATGAGTTCGCCCGCGGCGGCAGGCACCATGCAGGCCCGATCCGCCGCCGCGGCCCGCCCGTGGAACGTCCTTACCTCCACCGGCTTGGCCGGGCTGCGGGCCAAGGGCTGGCCGCTGCCCGCATACCTGCCGGGCGGGCTGGTTCTCTTCGACGCCAGGCAAGCCATGACGCCTAACGGCCGGGTGTTCCAGCTCGGCTACTCGGACGGGCTCTCCGGAGTGTCGCTGTTCGTTCAGCGCGGCCGGCTATCAGGCAAGCTCGCCGGCTGGCGGGAGGTCGAGGTCGGCGGCCGGAACGCCTACGCGCGCAACCCGATCCCGCAGGGCCTCACCTGGTCCAGCCACGGCTATGTGCTCACGCTCATCGCCGACGCTCCAGACACAATGATCGGTGCGGTCGTGCGGGCACTGCCGTACGACGGCCAGCGCGGATTCTGGTCGCGCCTGCGGCACGGATTCGGGCGGGTCGTCTCCTGGGTTGACCCCTTCGGGTGAGGCCGTGTTCGGCCGCACCCGGGCTGCCTGAGGCCGCCGCGAGACCGGTAATGTCGCCCCGGGTATGCATGAAACGGTCATCGCGCGGGCACGCATCACGCGGGCAGGTATCTAGGGTGTGTCCCGTGGATCTCGGTGGATGCGGGCGGTGATCCGGCCAGGCGGTGCTTGTCTTCGAGGAGCCGATACTGGTTTGTATCGGCGACGACAACGCCGCCGGTCGTCGTCTGGGCGCCGATCCGCGCCGCCAGAGATCTACGGGATATGCCCTAGGCCACGTAGTCGGCGCGCGTCTGCTTTCAGCGCGCGTGAGCGGGCGACGCCGCGGGTGAACAACGCGAGCACGGTGTGCTCGGCCGGCGCTGCGGTGCAGGGAGCAGGGATATGACGACCGACGAACCCGGGCGTGCGGAGCCGGAGCGGGCCCGGGCACCAGAGCCGGGGAGAGGTGACACCGCACCAGATTCGGCAGCCGGATCGACCGAGCCGGTCCCGCCGGATGCCGATCTCCCGCGGCGTGACCAGGAGGCGGGGTTCGCACCAGGATCAGACCCCAGGCCGGGTACGGGCGTCCCAGCAGGATCAGACACCGGGCCGGGATCGGGCCCCGGGCCGGAATCGGGTCCCGGGCTGGGATCGGGCCTCGGGCCAGGATCGGTCCCCGGGCCAGGATCGGGCCCAGGGCCGGGCGCGCACCAGTCGCCGGCGCCTGCCTTTGCCCCCCCGGATGACGTGAGCCGGTTCTATCCGCCGTATCCCGCCGCCACGAACGGGCCATCAGGGCCGCTCGGGCAGGCCGGTCCCGGTGCGCAGGAACCGCACGCCGGCTACCCCGGTCCGGCTGGTTCCGGCTACCCAGGCCCGCCCGGTTCCGCCCATCCGAGTCCGCCCGGCTCCACCGGCTATCCCGGTCCGCCCGGCTCCGGCTACCGCGCCCAGGATGCGGGCGGCGGAGCCGGCCGCATCCTGGGCGCGCCACCAGACCAGGGTCCGAGTGGCCCACCAGGAACCGCGCCAGGAACCGCCCAAGGAACTCCGCAGGGAACCATGCCTGGCGGACTGCCGGGCAGACCTGCGGGCAGCACACAGGCCGGGCCGCCGGGCGGCCCAACGGCTGGGCCGCCCGGCGGGCCGGCCTGGCCTTCGGGCCCGCTGAGCGGGCCGGCCTGGCCGGCGGACACCCTCGGCATGCCGGTGGAGCACAAGAGCAGACGCACGCGCAGCCTCATCGCGCTCGGCCTGTCCATCGCGGTGATCGCGGCGCTGCTCGGCGGCCTCGTCGGCGGTTACATCGGTTCGCGGCGTGCGTCGGGATCTGTCACGAACCAGACTTACAACCCGGGGCCGACACCGTCCGCGGTCACGAATCGGCCGCCGTCGTCCGTCGCGGGGATCGCGGCACGGATCCTGCCGAGCGTCGTGATGATCAAGGTGAACGGCGGGACAGGTACCGGCTCGGGCTTCATCATCGACGGCGGCTACATCATCACCAACAACCACGTGGTGACCCTCGACGGCCAGGTCAAGGGCGCGAAACTCGAGGTTGTCCTCAACAGTGGGCAGACCGCACAAGCGAAGCTGATCGGCACCGACCCGTTCTCCGACATCGCGGTGATCCAGCCACAGGGCATCTCGAACCTCTTTCCTGTCCAGCTTGGCAACTCGGACGGCGTGGTCGTCGGGGACCCGGTGATCGCGGTCGGCTCGCCGCTCGGGCTCGCGGGAACGGTCACGAGCGGCATCGTGAGCGCGCTCAACCGGCCGGTCCAGGCGGGCGACCAGACGGGCAGCGCCTCGCAGGCGTACATCGACGCGATCCAGACCGACGCCCCGATCAACCCGGGGAACTCCGGCGGGCCGCTGGTGAACGCGCAGGGTCAGGTGGTCGGGGTGAACTCAGCCATCGCCACCCTGGGCGGCAGTTCGATCGGCGGCAGCGGGCAGAGCGGCAGCATCGGTCTCGGTTTCGCCATTCCGATCAACCAGGTCCGGCGGGTGGCCGAGCAGCTCGTGCGGACGGGTAAGGCGGTCCATCCGGTCATCGGCGCGGTCATCGACATGTCCTATACCGGGAACGGCGCGCGGATCGCGACGTCAGGCGGCGGTGGGCAGGGACCTGTGCTGCCCGGCGGACCTTCCGCCAAGGCGGGCCTGCGGCCCGGTGACGTGATCGTGGCCTTCGACGGGAAGCAGGTCACAAGCGCCGACCAGCTGATCGTGGATATCCGCACCCACCAGCCCGGCGACAAGGTGCAGATCAGCTACAAACGGGGCGCCGCGCACCACACGGTCACGCTCACCCTCGGGTCCGCGAGCTCCTCATGAACCAGGCC
>WNFJ01552474.1_pt1 | contig 26520 bp, 28 predicted proteins | sample 5400461 | NCBI WGS metagenome assembly WNFJ01 (sample SAMN13153349, study PRJNA577476) | soil metagenome | isolation source: 115 cm saprolite on Douglas fir-dominated hillslope | place: USA:California | collected 2013-09-17
CCCGCCGTGTTCGCGACCGCTTGTAGGAACGGCTCCACTAGGTCAGCATCGGTCCTGGGAATTGCCGTGTGCTGGTTCACCCCTAAGGTTGGGACCGCCTGCGGAAAGACGTGGTTTGGATCAAGATCCGGATTATGACTGTCGTCGCGGTAGCGCGTCCACCAGCTGGTATCAACCGTGAGTTGGGTCAGGTTGGTGAGCCTGTGCCCGATCAGATTGGTGTTGACGCCAGTGGCAGTGCTGCCCATCAAGGTCCGAAACGGATCGAGATTTGCAGGAGCCTCTCCGTGGGACATCAGGTACGCGTTTAGGAACTGGTGATGAGTGATCTCATCATCGGTATTATCGTGGATGTACTGAGCCATGTCTGCGTCCAGCATCGCGAGGTCGGCGGTGTAGGCTGGATTACCTGTGCCGCCTGGGACTTCCGGATCCTGGATGCCGCCAAGCTCGTTGTATTGGATCCAAAAGTCGGCCTCGAGTAGTTCCAGCGCAGCCGGGAACCGTAGCAGTGCCGCGTCTCCCGGCGTTAAACCACCGCGGCTCGCTTGTGCGGTTCGGCTATTACCGAGTAATCCTACGCCGACTGTTCCTGCACCAACGGCGAGTGAGTTGCGTAGGAACAAACGGCGACTGATAAAATTTTGCCGACGTCTAACTCTCTTCTCCAAGTTGTCCTCTAGAGGACGATTCTCGCTCTTACTAGAATCATTTGCTGTAGGATCGGTTATTGGTTTCATGCCCGTAGAATCGCAGCAATGCAGGCTGCGCGCCGCATCGGAAAGGTAACGCCGTTGTTATTTTGGTGGCCTGTCGGAGCGCGTGGTGAATTAAAGCGCGCGACCAACCAAGCCAGCTTGTACGTTCATCTGCCAGGGCCGATCACATCGAACACTTCATCAGCGAGCCAGGTGAACCAAAAACGGCCCTAAGTATAACATGCGTTACGTGCGATGACTTTACGGCGTGTAAAGCTCGGCGCTGGAAAGGATGACAAAGCCATTCGAATGTTTGGTGGACTGCGAGCCGCCAGCGACCAGCGCCTGTCCATTTTGTAGTACCGTCATTGATGCACCGAAGCGCGAATCATGCATACTTCCAGTGCTCGTCCAGGCCTGAGTCGAAAGGTCCCAGAGCTCAGCGGAATTAATCGTTTCTGTTGAAGAATAAGGGTTGCCCCGCACAGTAATGGCTCCCCCCGCCACCAGGACCTTGCCTGTTTGAAGCAGCGCGCCATTAAACCCTCTGCAACTGCACGGCCCGGCTTCCAGGGTGAACTGGCCTGTCGAAGGGTCATATAGCGCGGCAGTGGAGTACGAGGCGTTACCGCTCGCAAAACCGCCCGTGGCAAACACCTCGCCGTTCAAAAGCAGCGGAGTGATTGGGTTAATAATAGTAGTGCCGGTGCTACCGGTGGCGCTCCAGGTGGCAGTGGAAGGGTTGTACAGCTCGGACGGCGTGTTGATAGTCTCCCCAATGGCCAGCACTTCGCCATCCTGCAACAACGCGGCGTTCGGGCCTCCGATGCTACTGGTCGGACTGCCAGTCGCGGACCAGGTTCCAGTCGCTGGGTTATACAGCTCCGCGCTGGTACCTAGCGGCGCCGCCAGCACCTGCCCGCTAGGAAGCAACGTAAGGCTAAACCCCCAGCCGGCTGTGATCATGCTGCCGGTCGCCGTCCAGGTGCCGGTTGAGGGGTTGTACAGCTCGGCGCTGGCGAGGGTGCCGCTTGCGTTCTGGCCGCCAGCGACCAGCACTTGGCCATTCTGCAACCGCACCGCCTGGTGGCTCTCGCGTGGCACATTCATGCTACCTGTGAGCGTCCACGTGCCGTTCGCGGGGTTATACAGCTCTGCGCTGGCTAGATAGGCAGTTCCGGCGCCTCCCGCAACGAGCACCTGACCGTTTGAGAGCAGCGTAGCTGTGTGACCTTCCCGCGCCAGATTCATGCTTCCGGTGGTGTGAAATGTGCCGGAGCCTAAGGCTGGGATGGCTGTACTCGCCACCAGCACGGTGATAGAGAAAGTGACTAACAGGAGCGAGCGAATCGCTCCGAACCTGCTCTCGGTTAACAAGGTAGGTGTTTTCATACCTGCAGGTTCGTAACCAGCTGCGCCAAGCGACGCACGGGGATAGTAACAACGTCGTTACTTTCGGGCGGATCGTTTGAAACGTAGATTCTTGTGGTTGCCGTCGGGTCAGCAAACGAGGCACAATCGATTCGGCGAAGTGCTGGAAAATCATCGCTGGCAATCTCAGCAACGCCGGTTCGTTTCTGCGTGTGCGGATTTGTTTTGCGGTGCAGTCTTTATCGTAGTCACCGGTCTGCGGCCGAGTAGATCAACATGCCAAAAATGGGAATGCCCCCTGAGCGCCGTAGCTACAGCAACGCTCCACGCCAGCAAGTCGTGGCTCCGGGAACAGATATAAGTAACAACGGCGTTACTTTCGTGCTGCGACCCATAGCGCACGCCGTTGCGATTCCCGTGGTATGAAGCCTACGAGTACATCCAAAGCCATGTTATTCATCATTTCCAAAATCAGCACGATGGCTGCGACAATCATGTCTTCGCGATCAGTCAGCACAAAGTTCAGAACGATTCGCACGCTTGTGTTGGTGATATTGCCCGCCGCTGGTGTCGTGGCGAACAGTGACGCCTCTCGCTTCGGCGGGGAGAGCTTTCACATCGTCGCGCAGTTCAACAATGCGTCCTTCGCCGGCACCGTGGCGGTCGCCGACAACGATATCTGGGCCGTCGGCGAGTCGAACCCCAGCGGCACCGAACAGCCGCTCGCCGTGCACTTCAACGGCACGAGCTGGAGCGTCGTCCCCACCCCCACCCTCACGCACGGCGGCTCCTTCGCGGGCGTGGCCGCCGCGGCCAGCAACGACGTGTGGGCCGTCGGGTCGACGGGCTCGCAAACGTTGATCGAGCACTGGGACGGCACGAGTTGGAACGTCGTCTCCAGTCCGAGGTTCTCGAAGGGCGGGGCGCTGACTGCGGTCACGGCCGTCTCGTCGACCGACGCCTGGGCCGTGGGAATCCGTGGTAACTTGTTGGGGGACGTGGTCGAGCACTGGGACGGCACGAGCTGGACCCTCGTCTCCAGCCCCGCCTTCACCGGCGCCAGCGACATCCTCAGAGGCATCTCGGCCGATGCTAGCAACGACGTCTGGGCCGCGTGGCCGCCCCGTCGGTGGACCGCTCGCTCCTGGCGGTCGCGGTGCTCTCCCCGACCAACGCCTGGGCGGCGGGGGGTGCGAAGGGACGCCCGCCGTCCGACACCGAAGCGGGGGTCGCGCACTGGAACGGCACGAGTTGGAGCGCGGTCTCCAGCCCGAACCCGAACCCCTCAGCGATGGGACCGTCGTGATCGTCAGCTCGAGCGTCGCCATCCTGGAGAATTGAGGGCGTTAGCTGCATCGCGATGTTTAGACGCGATAGCTTGTCAGGCATGAGCACTTAAAGAAGGTATTGCACTGTAAACCATAGCATCACAAGAACAGCAAAGAATGCAATAGCCGCCAATCGCATAAAGCGATATGAGCCATCTGGATCTTCCTGGCTCCGGTAAGCATTGGCAGCTAGCAGCGACAATAGTTCAATCAACAATCCAAGGGGCCATGTAACATTAAAAGCTTCACGCAACCAATGCGGTAAAGCTCCAGTGCAATCGAAAAAGCACGACGACGAATGCGGCTACAACGGACCAGGCAAAAATAAGCGACATCGAGTGTTCAACACTCCGAGGTGCCGTGCCTGTGCGTCTTCGATAGTTAGAGTTCATCGCAGGTGTTTCCGTTTAACATCCGTAACGAGCAGAAGATTCTGCGTCTCTAAAGATTAAATCCGCCCGGGATTCGGAAGTTGCCGTTCTGGAGAGGATAAAAAGTAGCAACGGTGTTACTTTTCCGGGCTAAAATTAATCGGAACAGTGCGCAACCCCTCATGCCGGCGGGCTGTTTAATCATTAAAGAAGGGAAATCGCAACTATGAAAGGAATACTATATTCAATATGTATTGGGAGCCTCGCCTGGTCGCCCTGGAATGAGTATGCGGAGCGGTGGCAACCGGCATGGCGGCGATTTTCACCATCACCATGATCATTTCGATCACCATGAAGATGAGGACATTGATGTCATCTTTATCGGTTCCTTCGGCTTTCCATCGTGGTGGGGTTGGGGCTGGGGCTATCCGTACGGATATTATGGTTATGGTGACCCGTACGGATACGGTTATGGCTATGGATATGGCGACTACGGCTATGGCAATGGCTACAGCAGCCGGTCCAGAGTGGCGGAGCTACAGCGCAGGCTCGCTCGCGCCGGTTATTATCACGGATCGATTGACGGCGTCTTAGGGCCGCAGACGCATCGAGCGATTCGAGCCTACGAGCGCGACCGCGGGTATGCGAGCTGATATCGCTCCTTAAGTACTTGCTAAGGCTGGAGGTGTGGTCGAAGCGTACTATTCTTCGGAATAACCGGCGGGATTTCGCAGGGGCGTGATCCAGGCGCTTGATCAATACGCCAGTTCGACCGTCTCGCGAAGGTAACAAGCGCGTAACCTTTGTTTTCTCGTTTTCATCACTGTCTCGCCGTAGGCAGTCTTAGGTTAACTCGGAGCAAGTCGTTGAGGATCTCGCGAACGTTTTCCCTCAGAGTTGTGATGGTCGCATCGCAGCATTCGCTTTCTGGCGCGGCCCGTGCGACGGCGGCGGATTCAGTCTCTCTGAGGAGTGGGTCACGCCCACGACCACCGCAGCGAAGAAGAATTCGATCGCGCCAACAGAGGCTTCCATCCTAGAGGGGCAGAAGATCTTTTCGATGAACTGCGAAAGCAAGAGTGGCGCTACGACAGTGTTTTAAGGGCCCTTCTTTTTTTGGAAACTCATTCGTATCCTGGTGGTTGAAGATGATGTTCGTTTAGCCTGGCAAATTGCATCGGCGCTCACCGAGGCCGGACACGATCCAATCGTTGTCCATGATGGTGAAGGAGCTTTGGATAAGACAAACGAGACGCTGTTCGATTTGATCACGCTGGATATTATTTTGCCTGGAATGGACGGGTTTGATGTCCTACGGCATCTGCGCGGGCAAAATCTTACCAGCCGCGTGGTGGTGCTGACTGCTCGCGGTGCACTGGAGGACCGAGTGACTGGATTGCAGCTCGGGGCCGATGATTACTTACCGAAGCCCTTCGCCATGCGAGAATTGGTGGCTCGCGTGCACGCGCTCGGGCACCGCTATCCGGAGGAACCGGCAATATCCTTGCACATTGGCGATCTTACGCTCGACCTGGCCACTCATGATGTTTACCGTGGCGCGGAACGGATCGAGCTTTCTCCGCGGGAGATAATGTTGCTGAAGGTCCTGATGCGTGAGCCGGGGCGCGTTTTCACGCGCACCGAGTTATGCGAGCGCGTTTGGGAACACGCGCACGAGTACGATTCGAAGCTGGTCGAGGTTTTCATCCTCCGGCTGCGAAGAAAGATCGGTGATCCTCCGCTGATTCACACCGTCCGCCACGTTGGCTACACGATTCGCGGGTCATCATAGATTCCGCTGTTCTTTCAAAGAATGGCAAATCGCCGACCGGAAACGCTCGAGTATGCTGAACACTGTTGCCGCGTGCAACACTGGAAAAGTGACCAGATTGTTACTTTTACACACCGTCCTGCGCCCGGACTTTCTGCAGGCCTGCAGTGAGCGCGCCGAGAGTTGTTAAGGCGTAGTAAGGGTCCTGTCGCTACCCGTCCTCGTCCCAGCGCTGTTGGTCGCAACGATTCGGAAGTGGTAAGTCGTCTGCGCATTTAAGCTACCGATGTTGGCGGCGATGTTGCGATCAGTAAAGCTGGCGACCGTACACCGACCATAGCTTCAACACGAAGGTAACTCTGCCGTAACTTTCCTAAGACAATCTCTCGTGTCTATCGTTGCGATTCTAAGGATGTGAAATCGATGATGGCACCCGTGCGCTCGAGTGTCTTGTTTCAAGGCAACGGGCGAAGTAACCGCCCGAGCCATGAAGATGCATGAAGGCAAATGTCGAGTGAAAGACTTGGATTCATATTTGAACGAGCACCTTGCCGGCTCTGTTGCCGCGCTGGAACTGATTGCTCATTGTGCGCACTTGTGTAAAGGCATACCTCTTGGCGCTTTTTTTAGCGAGATGGAAGCGCAGATCGCAACGGATCAGGATACATTGCGCGATTTGATGACTAGGCTCAGCATCGAGGAAAGCAAGGTGCTTCAAGCTGGCGCGTGGGCGGGAGAAAAACTTGGTCGCGCGCTGTTGGCAATGGCGGGCAATGAGCCCGGGGGCTTGGGACTGCTGCTTGCACTCGAAGGACTTATCATGGGCATCGTCGGGAAGGGACTTCTCTGGCGCGCATTAGCCGCGGCGAATTTGCCAAAACTTGAAATGTTCGATTTTGAGAAGTTACGACGTCGAGCTGCAGAACAAATTAAGCGTGCCCAAGCCGAGCAGGTCCAATCCGCGCGGCGAGCGCTCGTGGACGCAGGGCTCTGGCGAGGGGACAGCTAGCGGAGCTAAAGTCCCGTGACGAAACACAAAATCTATCGTTTCCGAAACGAACCCGAATAGCTTCCAATCGGAAAAATATTCGTGCGAATCAAAATCGATCCATTTGGATCACAAAAAAATTGGTGCAGATTGGAAAACAATCCATTTAGAACGGCGCGCGATCCATCTGACTCAGAAAACGAATCGTGCCACCACTCATATGGATCATGCTATGATCCATATGGATTGATGTTACGACGCGGAAAGAATTCTTTAGGCAAAAGTTGAATTGTGTTGCAATGGCTCGAACACACGCCCCAGGTCGGCGGCCGATTAGGTCAACACACCAAAAATGGAATGGCTCTGGAGCGCCGTAGCTATAGCGACGCTTCAGCCAGCAATTCTGCAACGTGTTTCGAGCCGCGCATAGTCGCAGGCCGCGAAATCGCATTGTTGAGAAGTACACACCGTGCTTCTGGAGATCAGGCAGGTAACAAACGCGTAACTTTTCCGGTGCGGTCGGCGACCGCGATTGCTGCGATTCTACGAGTATGAAAATAATGTCCGAATCCCAGGCGGATACTAAATCTACAGCATCATTATTTCCCGCTTCGATAATCACAACAGACCCGCTCGCGATTATCTCTTTGCTCTCAGTTAACGGCAGGTTTAGAAGGATTCGTTCGCTTCTATTAGTTAGTTTATTCGGGATCGGGCTGGCAGGGATCGCACCCATGCCAGCCCTGGCCGCTAGTTTCAACACCACGGGAGGCATGAATGCCGCGCGGCTTAACCATACTGCCACGCTGCTCGCGAACGGAGAAGTGCTCGTAACGGGCGGCGACAACCTCACAGATGGTGATCTCGCTAGCGCCGAGCTGTACAACCCTGCGACGGGCAACTGGACCTTCACGGGCAGTATGACTGTCCCGCGCATCGCCCACGACGCAGTGCTGTTGCAGAACGGCCAGGTGCTCGTAGCTGGAGGCTACAACGACAACCCTCCTGGCTCCCTAGCCAGTGCCGAACTGTACAACCCCGCAACAGGCACCTGGACGGCGACCGGCAGCATGACCACCGGCCGCGCTCATTTTCTCATGATATTGCTCCCCAACGGCGACGTGCTCGCCGCAGGGGACGGCGGCTCCTCGACTAGTGCCGAGCTGTATAACCCGGCTACGGGAACGTGGACCCCAACTGGCAACACGCTGAGTCAGGTCTTTGGTGATGCCGTCGTCCTGCTTCAGAATGGCGAGGTGTACGCGCCTTCTGTCAATCTGTACAACCCCTCAACCGGCACCTGGACCACCACCAGCTCGCCTCCCGTCGGCGGGTCCGCACCGATTGCGCTGCTCCCAAATGGGGACGTTTGGACTGCGGGCGGTGTACAAGGCGAGAGCCTGTACAACCCCTCCACCAACCAGTGGACCACCTTCGCCCCGCCGCCGTGCACAACGACTGCGCAAGGTTGCCAGGATGCCGCCGCAACGCTCGATACCGGGAAGGTCCTGGTCGCAGGCGGCATCACCCTAGTGCCACGGCCCTATCCTCAGCAGCCTTTGCGGGAGACGAACGGATTGGCCGCACTCTTCGACCCTTCGACCCTGACTTGGAGAAAGACCAGTAGCATGAAAGAGTCACGTTCAGGTGAAACCATGACCGTACTGTCGAATGGACAGGTGCTGGTCGCAGGCGGCGAGACCTTCGACAGGAGCACGGGGCACCTCGTCCCGATTGCCAGCGCCGAACTCTACACGCCGTAGGCCGAGAGATGCCACACGCTTATGCGATCTCCGCCGGGCCGCGCGCAACGGATGGGGGGTACGTTCGCAAGCACGCGGGGAATCGGCATCACGGGGCTGACACGTGGAAAAGATTATCGGGACCGCATCAGCGAGGGCGGGCCGCGAATGGCGCGAGGCCGTGGAGTGATCCTGCCCGCTATCTTGGTGGCTTAAACTGCGATAACGCGACGGAAATTTCGCGACCCGCCCGTTGGTTTCGTTCCGGGGCGCAGATTTGTTTTGCGGCGCAGTCTTTATCGTGGTCACGGTCTGCGGCCGAGTAACACGCAAAAAATGGAATGCCCCTGAGCGCCGTAGCTATGGCAACGCTTCACGCCGGCAAGTTATGGCTCTCGAAAAGATAAAAGTAACAACGGCGTTACTTTCGTGCTCGGACCTATAGCGCATGCCGTTGCGATTCCCGGGGTATGAAACAGACGAATAAAACCAAAGCCATGTTATTCATCATTTCTAAAATCAACATGGTCGCGGCGACGATCATTTCTTCGCGATCAGTCAGCACCAGGTTCAAAGCGATTCGCACGCTTGTGTTAGTGACATTCTTCGCTGCTGGTGTCGTGGCGAACGCTGCCACAGATAGCCCCGACGTGACGGGCCTCCATGTCGTCCCCAGTCTGTTTATGAACAATTCGTCTCTCGACGCGGCCGCGATAATCGCTGACAACGACATCTGGGCGGTCGGCGACATGGTGACCGGCAACACGACGCTCCAAACGCTTGCCGAACATTTCGACGGGACGAGCTGGAGCGTCGTCTCCACTCCCTCCGGAGACACCGCCTTCTTCGGCGTAGCCGGCGCGGCCAGCAACGACGTGTGGGCCGTCGGGAGTGTGAATCCTTTCGGGTCTTCCGAGAACACGTTGATCGAGCACTGGAACGGCACGACTTGGAGCGTCACTTCCAGCCCGAGGCTGCACCACGGGAGCACTCTCACCGGGGTGACAGCCCCGGCGTCGAACAACGCCTGGGCGGTCGGATTTAGCCCCTCCGGGGCCTTGGTCGAGCACTGGGACGGCACTAACTGGAGCATCGTCTCCAGCCCCGCCTTCTCGGGCGTGAGTGTCATCAACGGGGTCTCGGCCGATTCCAGCACCGACGTCTGGGCCATAGGCGGATTGATCGGGGGAGGCACGACGAGCCTGCATTGGGATGGGCAGACATGGAGCCAAATTCCCACCGCGCATTTACGTTCCGGCGGGGTGGTGGCGGTCACGGCGCTCTCCCCCACCAATGTCTGGGCCGTGGGAACGGGGCCGGGAGTGGCCAGAGGGGGATTCTCCGCCCATCCGACGGCGGTAGTCGAGCACTGGGATGGCACGAACTGGAGCGCCGTCCCCAGCCCGAACCCGAACCCGCAGGGTAACAATTCTCTAGTGGCAATCGCTGCCGTCTCCGCCAACGATATCTGGGCTGTGGGACACCAGCTCTTGGGACCGTTTACCGAGAACTGGGACGGCAATACATGGAGCATCGTGACGACTCCGAGCGGGGTCGCCAATCTCATTGGCCTCACAGCCTTCAGCGACGGCGCTGTCGTGGCGGTTGGCGAGGGAACGAACAGTTCCGCGGTCATCCTGCACAATTGAGGGCGCTATGAGGTTCAAAGCGATTCGCACGCTTGTGTTAGTGATAGTGTTTGCTGCTGGTGTCCTGGCAAACATTGACGCCGCCGGCAAGAACTTGCGTGTCGTCGCGCAGTTCAGCAATTCGGCCTTCGGCGCAACCGCTGCGATCGCGGACAACGATATCTGGGCTGTCGGCGATTCAAGCTCCACCAATCAAACGTTGGCGGTGCACTTTAACGGCAGGAGTTGGAGCGTTGTCCCCACTCCGATACTCGCCGCGAGTTCATTGGCGGGCGTAGCCGCCGTCACCAGCAACGACGTCTGGGCAGTAGGCGCACAGACCGTGAGCGGTTCAAGCAACACGTTGATCGAACACTGGAACGGCATGAATTGGAGTGTGGTCACGAGCCCTACCCCCTCGGGGGGAGGCTCGTTGACCGCGGTCACGGCTATCTCGTCGACCGATGTCTGGGCGGTGGGTACCCAAAGCCAGATCACGGGAGATCTGGTCGAGCACTGGGATGGCACGAGCTGGAGCATCGTCTCCAGTCCCGCGTTCACAGGCAACGACATCCTCAATGGGATCTCGGCCGACGCCACCAACGACGTCTGGGCCGTGGGGCAAAACTTTGCCACGAGGGGCGCGGTGATTCTTCACTGGGACGGCCAGAACTGGAGCCGCATGGATTTCTCCTCAACGAGCGTCATTAATCTCGGCGCGGTCACGGCGCTCTCCCCGACTAATGTCTGGGCCGTGGGAGCCAGGCCGGGACCTCCGCCGGGCGATATCGCGGCTGTGGTCGAGCACTGGGACGCCACGAGTTGGAATTTCGTCCCTAGCCCGAACCCCGACCCCATAGGTAACCTGAGCAGCCTAACAGGGATCGCGGCCGTCTCGGCCAACGACATCTGGGCAGTGGGAGATGCGCACAACGGGGCGTTCATCGAGCAGTGGAACGGCAGGAGCTGGCGCCTGGTCAACACCCCGAGCGGAGTCGCCGATCTCAATGGAGTGACGGCCCTGACCGATGGAACCGTTGTGGCGGTCGGCCAGGGGACGAACGGTTCCGGGATCATCCTGGAGAATTGAGGCCGTAGCTGCGTCGCCTTGGTTAGGCACATAGCATGTCAGAAATGAGCGTCTAAAGAAGGTATTGCACTGTAAGCCATAGCATCAGGAGAGCAGCAAGGAATGCAATAGCCGCCAATCGCATAAAGCGATACGAGCCGTCTGGATGGTTATTACGCCGGACCAATCGATGGCGTGTTCGGACCAGCAACGCGAGATGCTATTGCTGCGTTTCGAGCCGATCATGGATTGGCCGTTACCGCGGCAATCGATCCAGCGACAGTCTCGACCCTTGGTCTGGCATAACTTCAACATTCTCCTCCCGGAGCCGCACGGGGAAATGCATCGTGCGGCTCCTTTCTGGCACAAACGCTCGCGAATCGGACAAACGATGCGCGACGAAGATTTTCAGTTGCGCTCTCGGCTGTAAGCTCTCTCTGCAGCGAGCGCCCGCGGCATCTTGTGGATATCTGCGTATCGTAGAGGTAGCCGCTTGCGCCAAAGACTCCGGCGCGTCGGCGGTAACTGTGAGCAAAATTAATGGAGCCTACGGGATTCGAACCCGTGACCTCCTCAATGCCATTGAGGCGCTCTACCAACTGAGCTAAGACCCCCGCGAGAGATTTCAGATTGTAAATTTCAGATTGCAGATTGCAACTTGGCAGGCGGAGTTTTGCAACGGATAGTTCCGCGTCCAATCTCAATAGCGATTTGAAGAGTTAAACGAAACCTTGCAACAAAGAGGCAATTATGATGTTCAATTGGCGGAGCAGTTTATGAACCAAATTCGATTCTCGGCGATCTGCTTGGTCGCAGCGCTCTCGGTAACCATCCACAGTACCTGTGGCCAAGGATTGAATCCAACAGTACAAAATGGTGCTCCGCGCGTAGCGCCCAGTCGTGGCGCGCCAGCGGCTAAGCCGATTGCAATTACATCAATCGCACCGCATGTCGCTCCCAGGCCAACGAACTTCACCCCGCGAACGTTCAACACATACGCGCCTCGTATGATCGCTCAGCCGGGAACGAATCTGCGGCCGAATTACTCGCCGGTCGTGCGGACTTTGAATCCTACATTGGCGGCGATCAACGCCCAGCGGATCGCGCGAACTGGCGACCAGGGAGGGGTCACGCTAAATCCAGCGACACGTCAAAGAGAATTGCGCACGTTGGCGGTAATGCGTGAACGGCGCGGTTTAAAAAACGAGAATGCAACACTGGCAACTCTAAATCCTCAACGGAACGTCACTAGTCGCGATCCGGCGGCGCGACCCCAGTTAGATCGCAAAGAAACACCAAGAGACGCGGCGAAAACGAACTGGCGGAATAAAAATGATCGCTCGAGCTTTTTCGATGCGTTCCATCGCCATCGGAACGAATGGCATGATCGCAACTGGTGGCACAATCATTGTGATACGATCGTTTTCGTTAGCACCGGTTACTATTTCCTCGACGCAGGCTACTGGTATCCTGCGTTCGGTTACGATCCGCTCAACAGCCAGTACGATTACGACGGGCCAATCTACACTTACGGCAATCTGCTCCCCGATGAGGTGATCGCGAATGTCCAAGTTGCCTTGCAAGATGCAGGCTACTATTCTGGGCCAATAACAGGTTCGCTAAGCCTCGAGACACGAGCGGCGCTTGCTAATTTCCAGCGCGATTACGGGTTGCCGATTAGCGGAGCAATTGACGAACCGACAGTCGAGACGCTGGGATTGTACCAAAGCGACTCGCAAGAAGGCGACTTGCAAGAAAGCGACTCGCAATTTTGAAGCTGCCTCGCTGCGCCAGCGGCTTTTAGCCAAAAGCACCATCGGTCATTTTCAGAACAAGGTACAGCATCCCTTGTTGGTCGAAAAAGAAGTTGCATCACAGCATCACGCGATCCGGCCCAAATGTGCCGCGTAAGTCGCGACAATGCCGCCTAAAACGCTTCCGGCAATTACGTCGCTTACAAAGTGATAGTTCATCGCCACAAGGCTCACGAGCATCGGAGCACAGAGAACGATGACTACGAGTTGTACTGTTCGATTATGCGGCATCGCAATCAGCCAGACTGTGGCGAACGCCAGGATCCTGCACGCATGCCCTGACGGAAAACTGCCGATGTCATCGCCGCGCTGAAACGGATGGAAACCGTACGTGCCCGTGCCGATAAGCGATGGATTATTATGGTTCCACGTTTCTGGCCAATAGCGACCGAAAACGTCTCCTAACGAGATCCGAAAATCATCGGCAACGATCAAGCTGAGACACGCTACGAGCAGCACCTTCTGCCAAGGCGAAAATGGTGCCCGCGCGCGTCGAATGACGAGGATCGTCAACACCAGAGCCGACCAGTTCTGCACTTCCGGCGGCGGGTAAGTCAGCCACCGAAAAGCCCGAACCGTGTTGATGTGATGACGGTACACGAAAAAGGCGACGGGGCGATCAACCCAGAAGTAACATACGAGAACTGCAAGCAGGCACAGACCGACTACGATTAACGTGCGCCGTAGCAATTTGCGATAGTCGTCTTCGCGCATCGTTTCAATCGCGAACGCTAACAGCGGACTGCATAGCATGGAAGTTAGATTCATGCGCAGAGTGATCGAATAGTTTGGCTGCGCAGGATGCAGGATTCACTTGATCGATACGCGCGAAACGCTTTAAGAGATTATGTAATGCTCGATCACAGTTTTCAGAATGATGTGCCGGATCCCTTGTTGGCGGAAAAAGAATTGCCGGGTTTCAAATTCGAACTGGAGAAATCCAAAGGGAGAGTCGCCGGGAACAGCTTTGGCAAGGAAGCAACTGTCGAACAACTTCCCATCTCCAAAGGGCTCGCGGGCGTGTCGATGCAACTCGAGCCCGGTGTGATGCGCGAACTTCATTGGCATGCGACCGCAGCCGAATGGGCGTTCGTCATCAAAGGCCGTGTTCCCACCACAGTGATCAACCCTGCGGGGCAAACCGAAACGAACGATTTTGAAGCCGGAGATATTTGGTATTTTCCGCGGGGACACGCTCACATGCTCGAATGCCTCGGCAATGAGCCGACTCATTTTATTCTGATTTTCGATAACGGCTACTTTTCTGAATTCGGTACGTTCAGTATCACCGATTGGATCGGCCACGCGCCCAAGCCGTTGTTGGCGAAAAATTTCGGTTTGCCCGAGTCAGCGTTTGACGGTTTTCCTAAGGAGGAGGTTTACTTCGCGCGCGGCGCCATACCACCGGATCAAATACCGGAGAATCTCCAAGGAGCGCGCGTCTCTCCGCCAGAGACGCACAAGTTTCGGATGCTTGCCGAGGCACCGCACGGCGTGTTCAAAGGCGGTCGGGAATGGCGCATCGATTCGACCCGGTTTCCAATCTCGACGACGATCACTGGGGTGATTCTCGATCTGGAACCCGGAGCGCTGCGCGAGTTGCACTGGCATCCCAATGCGGATGAATGGCAATACGTCATCGATGGCGATTTGACGGTGACGATGTTCGGTTCGCATGGTCGCTTCCGCATCGAGCAGCTGCATTCTGGGGACGTCGGCTACATCCCACAAGGTTACGGACATTCGATCGAAAACGTTGCTAACAAACCGAGTCGGGTGCTGATCGGATTTAATACAGGAATTTACCAAGCGATTGATCTCTCGGCGTGGATTGCAGGTAATCCGGTAGACGTTTTGGCGACGAATTTCAACCAGCCAGCATCTTCGTTCGAGAAATTCCCGCGCAAGGACGTTTTCATCTCAACAAGGAAATCCAACTGAGGATCATGTGATGGCGACGGATTCACAGAAGCTCATAGCCGGGAAAATTGTACGCGGCGAAACTCCACTCAACCTCGAGATGCCGTTCGAAAAGCTGGAGGGCTTTCTCACGCCGACTGAGTCGTTTTATGTTCGCACGCATTTTCCGATTCCCTCGATCGATAGAGATGCATGGTGGCTGCGCGTCGAGGGCGATGTGGAGAATCCGTTCGCCATCAATTACGAAGAGCTGCTCGAGTTACAATCTGTGACAGTTCCGGTCACGCTGGAATGTGCCGGCAATAATCGCAGTTTTCTCGATCCGAAAGTCAAATGGGTGCAATGGGGTCTTGGCGCGGTCGGCACAGCGGAATGGACCGGCGTGCCACTGTCAATCCTGCTCGATCGCGCCCGCGTGAAAGCAGGCGGATGTCAGGTGGTTTTGGAAGGAGCGGATGGCGGCATGCTCCAAGATCCGAAGGGTCCGCCTGGCGAGTTGAAATTCGCTCGCAGCATTCCTGTCGCGAAAGCACATGCTGATGTGTTGCTCGCCTACAAAATGAACGGTTGCGAGCTGCCACCTGAGCACGGCTTTCCGGTGCGCGCGATTGTGCCCGGCTGGTACGCCATGGCCTCAACTAAATGGCTGCAGCGCATCATCGTCACGGATCAGCCGTTCACGGGATACTATCAGACGATCGACTACGCATACTGGAAGAGACGAGAGGCAATCGCTGAGCTCACGCCGCTGACCGAAATGCAGGTCAAAGCGCAAATCGCAACACCGGCTCAAGGCGACATTGTTCCGGCAAACTCCAGCGTGCGCGTTCACGGTGCCGCATGGACGACCGACGGCGAAATCGCGAAGGTGGAACTGAGCACAGACGGAGGTGCAACGTGGAGCAAAGTGAAACTACTCGGTGAGTCCGAGGCAAACGCCTGGCGGCTTTGGGAATTCAATTGGCAGACACCCGCCGCTGCGGGAACACAAACGCTAATTGCTCGCGCGACTGATTCAGTTGGCCGAACGCAACCTGTGGAACGCAATCGGGATCACGGCACTTATATGATCAATCATCTTCTGCCGATTACGGTCGAGGTGCGGTAGTTTTCCGGGGAGCGCAGGCTGCCAGTCCGCCACAGGACGGATTCGCCGTGGCGAACCTGCAGTCGTCGGCAGCTTGCCGACGACGCGCGAACGTTACACGAGAGCTTTGGAGATCAATGTTCACAGAGTTTTTCGGCAGGCTGCCGAAAAGAACAGGCTGGCAGCCTGTGCTCCCCAGAGTTGTCCACTGCAACGTCGATCTTGTTGAAGTTCGTCGCCGGTTCGCGTTAAATCTCAGTTGTGTCGCTCGTTTTTAAAACCATTCAGACTGAAGGCATCGCTGAGCTTTCTTATCTCATCGGCGACGATGATGAGGGAATCGCCGCGGTATTTGATCCTCGCGCGGACTGCGATGTTTACATCGAGGCGGCACGCGAAGCGGGCGTGGCCATCACGCACATTTTTGAAACGCATATTCATGCCGATCTGGTGAGTGGTTCGCGCGAGCTGTGCGCACGGCTGGAATCGGCGAAGATTTATGCCAGCGGCGAAGGCGGGGCAGAATACGGGTTCGACCCCGAGAAGGTACGAGACAGCGATCAATTCACATTTGGCGAAGTGCTGGTGACCGCGCGGCATACCCCGGGACATACTCCTGAGCACATATCCTATTTGCTGGCTGAGGTTGAGCATCCTGACGTGCCGTGGGCGGTGCTAACAGGTGATTCGCTTTTTGTTTCTTCTGCGGGGCGTCCAGACTTGTTGGGCGAGAAACACACCCAGCAACTCGCGGAACAACAATTCCATACACTGCGCGATTTTTATCTAAAGCTGCCTGATCACGTAATGATTTACCCCAATCACGGCGCCGGCTCACCTTGCGGAGCCGATATCGGCGCACGTTTGAGCAGCACCATCGGTTACGAGCGCAAATTCAATAAATTCTTGCAATTCCCTGACGCGAAAAGCTTCACCGAGTATGCAATCAAAACCGCACCGCCGGTCCCGCATTACTATCCGATCATGAAGAAAATAAACGCGGAAGGCCCGAAAGTGCTCGGAAACCTTCCACGCGTTGCTGGTCTCTCTCCCAAGGCGTTCAAAGACGCAATCGATAAAAAGGCTGGCGTCCTTGTGGATGTGCGCAACATGCTCGCATTTGGCGGAGGGCACATTGCCGGCGCGCTAAACATCGGCGGCACACCTATTCTCTCGATTTGGGCAGGCTGGATGCTCGATCCAGAAAAGCCAATTCTTCTGGTGCTCGAAGAGGACAACGATCTTGAAAGAATCGTGCGTTTGTTTGTTCGGACCGGATACACGAAATTCGCCGGCTATTTGATCGGCGGAATGAAAGCGTGGCATGCAGCGGGCTTTTCGCTGGAACGAATCGGCCAGATGAGCGTGCACGAACTAAATGAACAAAAGTCTTCGTTGCAGGTTCTCGATGTGCGTTCGCCCGGTGAATGGGGAAAGGGTCATGTTCCCGGAGCGCATCACATTTATGTCCCCGAGCTTGGCAAACGAATGGGTGAACTGGATCGCAACAAACCGACGGCGGTTTACTGCGGAAGCGGCTATCGCGCGAGTATCGTCACGAGCATTTTGAACCAGCAAGGATTTAAGGAGATTTGGAATGTGCCCGGCAGTTGGGAAGCGTGGAAAAAGGCGAAACTGCCAGTGGAAGGAGCCGACGGCGAATGAATGGGACGACGGCGCTATCACGCCGATCATTCGGCGAAACAATGCGGGCTGACGTGTGGTGGACTCAGCCGCTCCTGGTTTTTATTGGGTTGTCGATTTTCATCATCTATTCCACCTGGGCTGCGTTTCAGGGAAAGAATTATTTCATTGGCAATTACATTTCGCCGTTTTATTCGCCCGAAATTTTCGGCGATTCGCCTCACAGCTGGTTTGGATCGAAACCAGCTTGGTGGCCCGGCTGGCTGCTTTTTTCGCCCGCGCTGCTGGTTCTCTGGGCTCCCGCAGGATTTCGTGTCACCTGCTACTACTATCGTGGCGCATACTACAAAGCCTTCTGGGCCGATCCGCCGGCGTGTACTGTCGGTGAGCCGCGCAAGAGCTACTGGGGCGAAAGATCGTTCCCTCTCATCATGCAGAATGTGCATCGCTATTTTCTCTATCTCGCTCTCGCGTTTCTGATCATCCTGTCGATCGACGTTTGGAAAGCGCTCTGGTTTTCAGATGGATTTGGAATTGGCGTTGGAACGATCGTGCTCGCGATCAACGTCGTTCTACTAAGTGGTTACACTTTGGGTTGCCACTCATTGCGCCATTTGGCCGGCGGATTTTTAGATCAATTTTCCACGTCGCCAACATGCTACCGTGCGTACTCGTGCGTGACCTGTTTCAATCGCCGCCACATGCTGTGGGCGTGGTTGAGTTTGTTCTGGGTTGGTTTTTCGGATCTTTACGTGCGCTTGTGTGCAATGGGAATCTGGCACGATTTCAGAATCGTTTAAGCGATGAAGCGAGATGTGTTGAAGCGGATTAAATTACTCGCGGACGAACGCTTCAACGCTTCAATTCTTTGATGCTTCAACGACTCCCATGCCTGAGTACGAGACTTTCGAACACGATGTGCTGATAATTGGCGCGGGTGGCGCGGGCTTGCGCGCCGCGATTGAAGCTTCGGCTGCGGGTGTTCGCGTCGGACTGGTTTGCAAATCGTTGTTAGGCAAAGCGCACACGGTCATGGCCGAAGGCGGAATCGCGGCGGCGCTGGCCAATGTCGATGAACGTGATAATTGGAAAGTGCATTTTGCCGATACCATGCGCGGTGGCCAATATGTCAACCAATGGCGCATGGCCGAGCTGCACGCGAAGGAAGCGCCCGATCGCGTGCATGAGCTTGAAGCGTGGGGCGCTGTTTTCGATCGCACCAAAGACGGCCGAATTCTGCAAAGACATTTCGGCGGCCACAAATATCCGCGCTTGGCGCACGTGGGTGATCGGACGGGCTTGGAAATGATCCGCACATTGCAAGATCATGGCGTTCACCAGGGAATCGATGTGCACATGGAGCACACCATTCTTTCGCTGCTCAAGGACGGCGACCGCGTGGTGGGTGCATTTGGATACGAGCGCGAGCGCGGTCGATTTAAGATTTTTCGCGCGAAAGCAGTCGTGTTGGCCACGGGTGGGATTGGCCGCGCTTACAAAATTACGAGTAATAGCTGGGAATACACTGGAGATGGCCATGCTCTCGCATATGAGGCCGGCGCGGAACTCATCGACATGGAGTTTATTCAATTTCATCCCACCGGAATGGTTTGGCCGCCGAGCGTCATGGGAATTTTGGTCACCGAAGGAGTGCGCGGCGAAGGCGGAATCCTCCTTAACAAAGATGGCAAACGTTTCATGTTCGAGGCGATCCCGGAAAACTATCAAGCCCACACTGCGGATAACGAGGAGGAGGGTTGGCGTTATTGCCAGGGGCACAAAGACGCGCGCCGCCCACCCGAGTTGCTAACGCGTGATCATGTCTCGCGTTGAATCGTGCGGGAGATCAAAGAGGGCAGGGGAAGCCCGCACGGCGGCGTTTATCTCGATATCTCGTGGATCAAACAAAAAATGCCCAATGCCGCCGAGCACATTAAGCGGAAACTCCCGAGCATGTATCACCAGTTTAAACAACTGGCTGACATCGATATCACAGAGCAACCGATGGAAGTTGGCCCCACCACTCACTACATCATGGGCGGCGTGCGGGTTGATCCCGATACGCAAATGTCGCGTTTACCTGGGCTGTTTGCTGCCGGAGAATGCGCAGCCGGCATAAACGGCGCGAATCGTCTCGGCGGCAATTCGCTCTCCGATCTTTTGGTGTTCGGAAAACGCGCCGGCGAATTTGCCGCGACATTCGCCAGAGAAAATCAGCACGGCCAGATCAAAACAAACGAGATCGATGCGGTGGCACGCGAGGCTCTCGCTCCGTTCGAGCGCAGTGATGGCGAGAATCCTTATGCGATCCAGAAGGATCTGCAGGAAACGATGCAAAATCTCGTAGGCATCGTGCGCACCGAAACTGAAATGCGCGAAGCCTTGGATAGCATCAGCAAGCTCAAAGCACGTGCAGAAAAAACTGCGGTCACGGGGAATCGCGAATACAACCCCGGCTGGCACACCGCGCTCGATTTAAAAAATCTGCTGATAGTTTCAGAAGCTATCGCGCGCGCGGCGCTGGAGAGAAAAGAAAGTCGAGGCGCGCAATTCCGTGAAGATTATCCTGAGAAAGACGAGCACTTTTCGAAACTGAATACGATCGTGTCGAAATCGGCGGACGGCCCAATGCAACTGCGGCTCGAACCGCTGCCGGAAATGCCAGACTATTTGAAGCAAGTTATCGAAGAGAATCGTTAAAGCGATGAAGAGTTGAAGCGATGAAGCAGGCAGAAAACCAAGGAAAGCAGTATCAGACGTTCGAAGACTTGGAAGTGTATCAAGTCGCACGCGAATTTCGGAAGGCGATGTATCGAGTTAGCAGACAGCTGTCTGACAGCGAGAAATTTGCGCTGGCGAGCCAAATTCGGCGGGCCGCTGTCTCGTTAACAAACAATATCGCTGAAGGCCGCGGGCGTTTTCATTTTCTTGAGCAGATCAAGTTCATGCTGCAAGCGCGGGGATCGCTCGAAGAGTTGCTCGATGACCTCAATGTGTGCATCGACGAAAACTATTTTCCGGTAGAGCAGATCGAGAAGTTAAAGTCCGACGGATGGCGCGTTCACAGACTCATCAATGGCTACATTCGATTCTTACGCAGCCGGACTGCCGAAAAGTCTTCTCGCATCCAGGAATCTCCTTGTGATTATGGCTTCAACGACGAAGACCTCGATGACTTATTCTTCGGCCGCTCCAACCCTTCATCGCTTCAACGCTTCAATCAATGACGTCCACCTTCAAAATTTGGCGCGGTGATGCGAAAGGTGGGGAATTTCGCGATTACCCCGCGGAAATCGCCGAAGGCATGGTTGTGCTGGATGCGGTAATTCAGATTCAGGCGACGCAAGCGCGGGACCTGGCCTGTCGATGGAATTGTAAGGCTGGAAAGTGCGGGTCGTGCTCGGCGGAAGTCAACGGCATGCCGAAGCTCATGTGCATGACGCGCCTTAGCCAGCTGCCGTTGGAGAAACCGGTAACAGTCGAGCCAATGAAAGCCTTTCCGGTCGTCAAGGATTTGGTAACAGACGTTTCGTGGAATTTTGGCGTGAAGAAAAAGATAAAGCCATTCAAGCCGCGACCTCCCGACGCACCGGACGGCACCTGGCGAATGCAGCAGGAGGACATCGATCGCGTGCAGGAGTTCCGAAAGTGCATCGAATGTTTTCTTTGTCAGGACGTTTGTCACGTGCTGCGCGACCACCAGATGTATGACAAATTCATCGGACCGCGTTTCCTCATTCACGTCGCGGCACTTGAGATGCATCCGCTCGACACGGAGGATCGCATTGAAGAATTGCGAAACACGCAGGGAATCGGCTACTGCAACATCACTAAATGCTGCACTAAGGTTTGCCCGGAAAGCATTCAGATCACGGACAACGGCATTATTCCTCTGAAAGAACGAGTGGTCGATGACTTTTATGATCCGTTTGGCTGGATCTGGAAAGGACTCAAGAAATTGTTAAACCGTTAAAAGAGTTACTAAGTTACAAAAGTGATGTCGTTTCGTTTTTAACCATTAACTTGCGAAAACATGGCCGAACTGAAATCGCTCCACAAAGACGCAATCCCCGCCGCTTTGGAAAAAGCGGAACGGTATCGTTTGCTCAACGAACCGGGCGAAGCCGAGAGCATTTGCCTCGATATACTCCATGTCGATCCGGAAAATCAGCACGCAATTATCACGCTGTTACTCGCATTGACCGATCGTTTCGAGAAAGGCTACGGCATTAGTGATACGCAGACCAAAGAGTTACTGACTCGGCTCAAATCGGAATACGACCGCGCCTATTATTCCGGAATCGTGGCGGAACGTCGCGCGAAGATGAAACTGCGGCAGAACACACCGGATTGTCGGTTCCAAGCGCATGATCTTTTGCGGGAAGCGATGCACTGGTTCGAAAAAGCCGAACCGCTCCGCCCGCCCGGCCATGACGACGCTATTCTGCGTTGGAATACCTGTGCGCGGATCATTGAGCGAAACAAACTCGTTCCGCGCGCGCCCGAGGAGCCAATCGAATTCCCGCTGGAGTAACACAGGCTTCCAGCCTGTCTGGTCGGACGGGCATCCTGCCCGCACGCAACAGCAGGCTAGGAAGCCTGCTGGACAAGTCAGCCAGCGATGGCTGAGTTACAGTTCAGCACAACAAATCAAAGTATGAACACCGTTCGAGACGACTTCACTAGGGACTCATACTGCTAGCCTGCGCTAACGTTCACTTTTACCTCCACAAATACTACGCAGACCCGGAGAGTCTGAGGAATGAGCGTTACAAAGCTGCGCAGAAACTATACGAGGTCCAGACCGTGCAAAGCCGCTACATGGCTTCACTTGGGCCAGCGTACCGAGTGGTAGTCGTGGGACAGTCACCGTATCCTTACGACGCCGAGATAACACGTTATCTCGTGCCGGGCCAGGAATACATCACGATACCCGACCCACTGGAAGCGCTGTCAGTTGATCAGGTGGTCGACAAGGGACTGGCGTTTCTGTTCTTCCCAGGGAACGAGCAGTACCGCGAGTTAATCCGCGAGCATTATCCGGATGGGACACAACGAGAGGTGCACAATCCAGTAAGGCGGCACGTGTTCTATACATACATAGTGAAGCCGGAAGTCATTCGGAGTGATTCTCAACAACGCTAAGGAAGACAGGCTGCTAGCCTGTATCGGGCCGACACGCAGCTTGCGTGTTGAGTTTCTTGGCGGGGTTCGGCAGGCTGGAAGCCCGCCGGCCGAATCAGGCAAGATGCCCGACTTCCACGATCGCGCCGCCGCAGCTTGAACCGGCCCCTGCAGTGCAGCCGAAGCAGTGATTACCTGTCAGGATCTCACGGCCTTCGAGTGAGTCCGGATCGAGATCCCACAGGAACAGGCGCCGCCCATTTTCCCATTGCATTCCGAGTTGCTGATTAAAATCGCAATCGTAAACCTCACCACGCCAGCCGACGCTAATCGTGTTGCGGCACATCAAACCATCGATCGTCGCGGGATTGAACGCGTTGATCAGCAATTCCATGTAATCTTCAAGCTTGTTATTATGCCGCAGATAAGAGGCGAAACGGCCGATCGGCAGGTTAGTGATTGAATAGAGTTTGTTAAATACAATGCCGAAATGTTTTCTGAATTCGCGTTTGTAATCGGCTTCTAGTTCCGCTTGCGGGCCGGGCAAAAATGCACCTACCGGATTGTAGACAAGATGTAAGGGCAGGTCTGGGTCCGTTCCGTAGCCTACCGAGTTAAGCAATTGCAGAGCAGCGATGCTTCCTTCAAAAACGCCTTCGCCCCGTTGGGCATTAACATTTTCAGCAGTGTAACATGGCATCGATGCGATGACCTCGACCTCATTGCGCGCAAGAAACGCGGCGAGGTCCTCGTAACCGCGCTCGAGCAAAACCGTGAGGTTGCAGCGGTCGATGATGTGCCGGTGCGGTTGCAACGATTTCATCTGCTCGATGAAATAGCGAAAATCGGGGACCATTTCTGGCGCTCCACCCGTGAGATCAACGGTGGGAATCTCCGCCTTTGCCAACCAATGGATAATCCGATCGACTGTCTCCCGCGACATGATTTCCTTGCGCTTGGGCCCCGCGTTCACGTGGCAATGCACACACGTCAGGTTACAAAGCTTGCCCATGTTTACTTGGATAATTTCGGGGCGCCCACGCCGGAGCGCGATGGAGTAATCCGCCAGTCTCTGCGCAAAGCGATTCGTCCGTTGCTGCCGGACGATGATTTTCTCTCGAGGCGCTTCGATCATGTGCCACCTTAACTGCCCGTCTTATTCCTGCAAAGTCTGCAATGGAAGGACGCCAGGCTTTCTTGACGTTTGATCAGTTAGATTTCAACCTCGATCGATGTTATGCGTTCAGATTTTCCTGAGTGAGTTGCATTCGTGGGAATGGCTCGGAATTCTCCTGGCGCGGCTAGCTGTTGGTTTGCTGTTTTTTCTTTCCGGACGCGGCAAACTTTTCGTGCCTGAGCGGAGGGAACAGATGCGCCAAACACTGCTCGAAGCGCATGTTCCTTTTCCGCAATTCAACGCTGTGTTTGTTTCAACCGTTGAATTTGTCTGTGGCGCCCTTCTTACTCTTGGCGCGTTGACACCTATTGCCTGCGTGATGCTTGCAGGCGTGATGATTGTGGCAATTGCAACCCCAGCGCTTCGAAATATCAAAGCAACATCTCCGCTCGGCTGGCTGTCGGAATTTTTATATCTTCCCGAGGTACTTTATCTCGTGATTCTAGTTTGGCTTTTTTTCTCAGGACCCGGATGGCTCAGTGTTGATCACTTGATTCTGTTCTAAATCCGCGTGTGATCGCCACGGCGTCCGAGCGGTTGCGCCTTACCGAAGCATTCGATCATTCAAAGAACGCCTCATTGTATGGGCGCAGATCGATTTCCAGACTCCATGCGCTGCGATCTTGCTGAATAAGATTCCAATAAGAATCCGCGATCGCCTCTGGCTTGAGCAACGGTTCTTTAGCTGAAACTCCGTATGTCTTACGCACGTTTGTCGTATCGATGACCCCGTCGATGATAACGTGTGCGACGTGAATACCCTCGGACCAAAGCTCGACGGCAAGCGATTGTGCCAGGCCGCGTACGGCAAACTTTGCACTGCTGAATGCGACTGCTCCGCCGCGTCCCCGCACGGAAGAAGTTGCTCCAGTAAAAATAATCGCGCCCCCACCACCGTTGAGCATGTCGGGAACTGCCTCACTCGCGCAGAGAAACGCACCCAGCGCTGCGACGCGCCATGATTGCTCGAATTGCGCCGGCGTGGTTTTAATCAAGCCTTCGCCGACCGAACCGCTCGCATGCGCGATGAGAATCTCTACTGGACCGAGCTGCTGCCGCACCTTGCGAAAACCTGCCGCGACTTGCTTCGCATCGGAGACGTCTACAGGCACTGCCAGCGCATTTGGCTGAAGCTCGGCGGCGAGCTTTTCAATGAATTCGGATGAACGGGCGAACATTCCGACACAGCAATCTCCTTGGACCAGTTTGCGCACGAGCGCCGCTCCCAAACCAGGTCCTACTCCGGCGACAATCGCTACGCGCTTATGTTTTCTGTCGGTCATCCTTGCTATGTTATGCGAAACCAAGCGTCGAGCTATTCTGCAAGTTCGTCTGCAGGTCTCGGCTCACGTTTGGGCTCTTGGCCGTCGGGCAATCGCCATGGGCGTTGTTGACGAAAAGGTAACGCGAAGAGTTTTCCAAGCGTAAGTTCGTGTTCCTCACGATATGCGGCCACACCGGTGGTAATGGCGTCCTGTGGCACGTCGCGCCGCAATGTGCGATGCAGTTTGTCCCACCAGCAAAAAATCGTGCCCCAATTGGAATTGGTCTCGCGCTGCACAATCGAATGATGAATACCGTGCATGCGCGGCGTGACGACGATCAGATTCAAAATCCGTTCGAGCTTTATCGGCAGACGCCAGTTGGAATGATGAAAGAGCGTGGCGACTTCGAGTGTGATGAAGAACACGAGTAGCATTATCGGGGCGACCCCGAAGACCGCGACCGCAACCGAAAGAAATCCAATCGAAAAAATCATTTCGCCGAAGTGGAATCGCGCGGCCGTGCTCACGTCGAGATCAAGATCGGTGTGATGCACGTTATGAAAACGCCAGAAGACCGGCACCATGTGATTAGCCCAGTGCCACCACCAGTAGGCGTAGTCCATCAGAAGAAACGTCGCGATGACAGCGACCCACCCAGGCACGGTGAGCCAATTCAATAAACCAATATGCCGGTCTTGTGCCCACATCGCTATCGCAAGTGGGATTGGTAGCATGGCGAGACGGACGATGGCGAACCCAGGAATCGACAGCACGAAGTTCCGTACCAGACGATGCAGCATGCTGAAATGCTGGTGGCGCAAAGGGAATCGCCACTGCAGCCAAAGCAGCGTCAGAAACATGCAGGCCAGCAGTGGCCTGCCTACATCATCCATCAACGGGATTTTTGCCACGACTGGAGGCATGCGCTCGTGAAACGCCCAAGTATATCCTTCTTATTCCTACTCATGCTCTTGCTCTTCGGAGCTGGTGTCAGAATAGGAGCAGGAATATGAGTAAGAATAGGAAGAAAAAACAGAGTGCGTTTGCAATACCTGGTCGGGCCATCACGCGCCGATGCGCCGGAATGTAAACGTGGTCTCGGCTTTGATTACTTCGCCGTTCATTTCGAGCAACGGGTAAACAAGGAAATTTATGGGGCCGCTCGCGGGCTCCGGATCAACGACCAAGTCGCGGCCCTTCGTTAAGTTCAAAGCGATTCGCCGGGTTATGCCCGAAGTAGTAATCAGCCAGCTTTGGATTCTTCCATGCTTCGCTGATGTCCACTGGTACCCAGCGTCCATCTGCCAGAAATTCCGCCCAGCAATGATAGCCATCGATCGTGCCCTCGTTCTTATCGGCCGGAATTGTCGCGCCAATGGCAAAGCGCGCGGGTATTCCGATGCTTCGCGAGAGAGCAATGAAGTAGGCGTGAAAATCGGTGCAATTGCCGGTGCGCGCATCGCAAGCGTACATGGCATCGCCATGGCCCCAGCCAGTTCCCGATTTGTCGTACCGCATTCGAC